>JAABUN010004982.1_pt1 | contig 17148 bp, 15 predicted proteins | sample 5559311 | NCBI WGS metagenome assembly JAABUN01 (sample SAMN10711877, study PRJNA513370) | rock metagenome | isolation source: Antarctica rocks | place: Antarctica: Victoria Land, Siegfried Peak sud
CGGCCCTGATCCAGCACGGCTCCGAGGCCGCCGCCCAGGAGCTGGACCGGTTGACCGCGCTGTTCGGACACGCCCAGGTGGCGGTCGAGCTCATCGACCACGGCCTGCCCACCGACTCGCGGCTCAACGACGCCCTGGCGGTGCTGGCGGCCGACCACGAGTTGCCGTTGGTGGCCACCAACAACGTGCACTACGCCACCCCCGAGGACTACCGGTTGGCCGCGGCGATGGCCTCGGTCCGGGGGCGGCGCAGCCTGTCGGAGATGGACGGCTGGTTGCCGGTGCCCGGGGCGCACCTGAGGTCCGGGTACGAGATGCAGCAGCGCTTCGGCCGTTTCCCCGGCGTGGTGGCCCGGTCGGTCACCCTGGCGGCGGAGTGCACGTTCAGCCTCCAGCTGGCCAAGCCGCGGTTGCCCAAGCTGGACGTGCCCGAGCACCACACCCCGATCAGCTGGTTGCGTGAGCTGGCCCGCCGGGGTGCGGACGAGCGCTACCTCGACAACCGGGACGAGGCCGAGGAGCGGCTGCAGCGCGAGCTCGCGGTGATCGAGGAGAAGGACTTCCCCGGCTACTTCCTGATCGTGCACGACATGGTGAAGTTCGCCCGCGACCGGGGGATCCTGTGCCAGGGCCGCGGATCGGCGGCCAACTCGGTGGTCTGCTACGTGCTGGGGGTGACCGCGGTCGACCCGATCAAGTACCAGCTCCCGTTCGAGCGATTCCTGTCGGTGAGCCGGGACGAGGAACCCGACATCGACGTCGACTTCGACTCCGACCGACGCGAGGAGGTCATCCAGGAGGTCTACCGCCGGTTCGGTCGGCTCAACGCCGCCCAGGTCGCCAACGTGATCAGCTATCGCCCCAAGTCGGCCGTTCGGGACATGGCCAAGGCCCTCGGCTACTCCACCGGTCAACAGGACGCCTGGTCCAAGCAGATCGACACCTGGGGGGCCATCCCGACCGGCACCGAGCACGACATCCCGCAGCCGGTCGTGGATCTGGCCGAGCAGCTGATGCGGGCCCCGCGGCACCTCGGAATCCACTCCGGCGGGATGGTGCTGACCGAACGCCCGGTGGGGGAGGTGTGCCCGATCGAGCACGGCCGGATGGACGGGCGGACGGTGCTGCAGTGGGACAAGGACAGCTGCGCCTGGATGGGGCTGGTGAAGTTCGACTTCCTGGGCCTCGGCATCCTGGCGGCCATCCAGTACACCTTCGACCTGGCCGCGGACCGGGTCGGGGAGCGGTGGACCCTCGACACGATGCCCAAGGAGGAGCAGGGGGTCTTCGACATGCTCTGCCGGGCGGACTCGATCGGGGTGTTCCAGGTGGAGAGCCGGGCCCAGATCGGCACCCTGCCCCGGCTGCAGCCGCGTCGGTTCTACGACCTGGTGGTGGAGATCGCGCTGATCCGGCCGGGTCCCATCCAGGGCGGCGCGGTCCACCCCTACATCCGCCGGGCCACCGGAAAGGAGGAGATCACCTATCTGCACCCGGCGCTGGAGCCGGTGCTGGAGCGGACCAAGGGGGTGCCGCTGTTCCAGGAGCAGCTGATGCAGATCGCCATGGCGGTGGGCGGCTGCACCGGAGACGACGCCGACCTGCTGCGCCGGGCGATGGGCTCCAAGCGGGGGGTGGAGAAGATCGAGCGGCTGAAGGCCAAGCTCTACGTCGGGATGGCCGAGCACGGCATCACCGGGGAGCTGGCCGACGACATCTACGCCCGGATCCAGGCGTTCGCGAACTTCGGCTTCGCCGAGAGCCACGCGATCAGCTTCGCCCTGCTGGTCTACGCCTCGTCGTGGCTGAAGCTGCACTACCCCGGGGCGTTCCTGGCCGGGTTGCTTCGAGCCCAGCCGATGGGGTTCTACTCCCCGCAGTCCCTGGTCGGCGACGCCCGTCGGCACGGCGTCCAGGTGCTCCGGCCCGACATCTCCTGCTCCGGTGTCGACACCGACCTCGAACCGCTCCCTGTGCAGGCCGAAGGGCCATCGGGAATGCACAGCTGCCTGGACCGGCACCAACCCGAGGTGGGACCGTTTCGGCGGGGGGACCGAGACCGCACCGCCGAGCACCGCCGGGACGCGAACTTCGCCGTCCGGCTCGGGCTGACCGAGGTGCAGGGCATCGGCCGGGAGCTGGCCGCAGTCATCGTCACCGAGCGGGACCGGAAGCCGTTCCGAGACCAGAACGACGTCGTACGCCGCACCGGTCTCAATGTGAAGCACACCGAGGCGCTGGCCACGGCCGGGGCGTTCGACTGCTTCGGCCTGTCCCGCCGGGAGGCGCTGTGGAACGCGGGTTACACCGACTCGCCCGCCACCCTGCCGGGCTCGGCCATCGACGCCGCTCCACCGATGCTGCCCGGGATGAGCTCGGTCGAGATCACCCTCGCCGATCTGTGGGCGACCAAGATCAGCCCCGACGACCACCCGGTCGGCCACCTGCGGCCGCTGCTGGACTCCCACGAGATCGTGGCCATCTCCGCTCTCGGTGAGCACTACGCCGAACGCCGGATCCGGGTCGCCGGCCTGGTCACCCACCGGCAGCGCCCGGGGACGGCGGGCGGCATCACCTTCCTCAACCTGGAGGACGAGACGGGCATGCTCAACGTGGTCTGCGCAGAACCCATGTGGCGTCGGTTCAAGACCATCGGCCGCCGCTCCAACGCGATGATCATCCGCGGTCGGATCGAGTCCAGCGAAGGAGTGACCAACCTGGTCGCCGACCGTCTCGAGCCGATCAGTGCGGTCTTCCCCGAGTCCAGCGCCGTGATGCCGAAGGGCCACCAGTCCCGGGACTTCCGGTGACGCGGCCGACCGGCGGACCGGCTGGATCTGGCCATCACGTTGGTAACGGCGGTTGGGGTTCGCCTGCGGTCAACACACCTAGGCCGGGGTGAGCTGACCGGCGTCCGGCTCGGGGGTGAAGGTCCGTACGACGCCCAGCCGCCGGGCCCACCACCACACGGCCGCGACCAGGACGACCAGCAGGCCCATCGGCACCAGCACCTCGGGCCCGCCAGTGCCCTCACTGCGATCCAGCGCCCGGCTGAGGTCCTGCCCGGCGAGGATGCTGACCACGAAGAGGACCAGGTTGTTGACCGTGTGGATCAACACCGCGACCTCCAGGCCGCCCGTCCGCCAGGTGACGATCGACAGGCCCACCCCGAAGACGAAGTAGAAGACGATCAGCCAGGGATCACCGGCACCGTGCGCCACCGTGAACAACCCGGCCGACAGCAGGGTCCCGATCAGCAGGGCCACGCGCGGGTCGGCCGCCCAGGATCCCGCCGCCCGCGTCAACAGCCCTCGGGCGCCGTATTCCTCGCCGGCCGCCTGGAGAGGCGTGGTCAGCACGACCACGACCAGCAGGGCAACCGACTCACCGGTCAGCGGCGAGCCCGTGGCCCCCGGAGCCACCAGGGCGCTCAGCGCCAGGTAGATCGCCCAGATTGGTAGCACCACGACCAGGCTGCGAGCCAGCAGCCGCCAGCGGAACCGGCCGATCACCGAGTGCAGCCACCGACCTCGGACCCCGAAGAACGCGCGTTGCAACACCATCGCCAGGGGGATGGCGCAGGCGTTGGTCAGGTTCACCGACAGCAGCAGCACCGGGGTCAGGGTGAGGTTGCCCGCCAGCACGGCTGACGTCTCGATCCGGCCGGTGGCCACGTCGATGGCGATGGCCCCGATCTGCAGGACCAGGCTGATCAGGAGGTAGCCGGCGACGAAGGACACGATGGCCAGCAGGCCCTTCCACCAGCGGGCCCGTGGCGTACGGAGCATCTGGTGGTATTCCACCGGGACCACCGGCAGGGCACTCGGCAGCTCGCGAGGCGGCACCGGCGTGGGGTGACCGGCGGTAGCCGGGTACGGGCCGTCGAGCGGCGGTGGGGGTTGGGTCATGGCGGAGATCGGTCCTTCGGCGACGGGGGTGCGGCGAGGTCATTCTGCCCACCCCTGCCAAGAGCGAGTCAGTCGTCGTCGGCTTCTCGGCGCGGGTGTGGCCGGGTCCGGTCTGGTTGCGGCCGCCGCGCCCGGTGTCGATACGGGTTTCTCCCGGGCCGGAGCCGGCTCTACTCCGAGCTCGGTCTGACGGCCCTGGTGGCACGCTACCCAGCACACGCAGCACCCTGGTCAGCGGGACTTTCCGTTCGGCGCGACGTGGCGTCGACGTCGGATGGGGCATCGCCTACCCGAGATCCGCGGCGGTCGGCCAGGACCTGCCCCTCGTGGTCGCGCTGCACGGGACGCTACGGCGACCACCGTCACCTGTTCGGGGACCACATCGGCCTCGACCACGTCCTCGCCAACGCGGGCCGCCGGTTCGCCTCGCTGCCGTCGACGGCGGTGACACCTCTTGGCACCCACGTGCGTCCGGGGAGGACGCCGGCGCCATGGTCACCGACGAATTCCTGCCGGCTGTTGGCGGAGCGTGGACTCCGGACGGCCCGGATCGGCTTGTCCGGCTGCTCGATGGGTGGTTGCGGGGTGTTGCGACTGGCCGGGGCGCTGGGACCCGGGCGGGTCGCGGCGGTGGTAGCGGTCAGCCCAGCCCGCTGGCGCTCCGCAGCCGACACCGCCCCCGACGCCTTCGACGATGCTCAGGAATCTGCGGCGTACGACGTGAGGGGTCGGCAGGCGCGCTTCGCGGAATACCCCTCCGGATCGACTGCGGCGAGGGGGATGGGTCCCGCCGCGCCGTCAGGGCCTACCGGCACGGTTTCCCTGCCGGAAATGCTCCGTCGGGCGGTTGCAGGCGCGCGGTCACGACGGGGGGTACTGGCGCAAGATGGCCATGCCGGAGCTCGCCTTTCTGAGCCAGCATCTCGGGTCCTGACGTGGTCGGCGGGTATCCATGAGCCAGGCACCGGGCTTCGATTCCCCCTGGACCCGGTTAGGCGTCGAGGCCGCCCCCAAGGAAGTGCACATGAGGTCAGGGACCGGTTTATCCCGACCCCGTCGCTCGACATTCGATATCTGTGTCCGAGGGGGGACTTGAACCCCCATTCCCCGTAAAGGGAACTAGCACCTCAAGCTAGCGCGTCTACCTATTCCGCCACCCGGACCTGCTTCAAGCCCTGCCGGGCCAGCAGTGAACTATAGCAACCTGAACAGGTGAGGCCGAATCACCGCGCCCGCGGTGGTCAGCGGTCCCCGCGGCCCCGCCAGCGGCGGGCGATGGCGCTGGCCAACGGATCCACCACCGTGCCGGCGTCGCGCAGGATGGCTCGGGTCAGCCGGCGGCTCCGGATCAGGCTGACCAGACCGAAGGCCCAGAGCAGGTACTGGAAGCTGAACGCGACCTTGAACTCGGCCAGGGTGAAGTTCCCCAGCGGTGCCTGCAGGTCCAGGATCACCCCGATCGCGAAGATGGTGACCAGGGAGGCCGTGAAGCCGCCCATGTTGACCAGTCCGGTCGCGGTGCCCAACCGGGCGGTCGGGTTGAACGAGCGGGCAAAGTCGAAGCCGATGGCCGACGCCGGTCCGTTGGAGGCCAGCACCAGCATCAGCACCACGACCACCGGCAGCGGCGCCTGGCCCGGCCAGAGCAGCACCGCGGTCCACGCCACCACGGTGCTGAGCAGCACCCCGAAGATGAGGTTGGAGCGGCGTAGGGGATAGGCACCCGTGAGCTGGCCCAGCACCGGACCGACCACCGGCCCGGCGAGCACCATCATGGTCAGCAGCCCACCGGCGAGCCCCGGACCGTAGCCCAACCCGAGGGTGAGGAAGGGGTATCCCCACAGGAGCACGAAGACCATCCCGGAGAACTGGGCGCTGAAGTGGGACCAGAGCCCGAGCCGGGTCCCCGGTTCGCCGAACGAGCTGCGCAGGTCCAGACCCGCCTGACGCCAGCTCAGCACCACCGGGGGTCTCGGTGGTCGCACCGGGGCGTTGCGGACCAGCGCGAGCACCAGGATCGCTGACACCAGTGCCGTCGCCGCCGCGCCCAGGAAGGCCGCCGACCAACCCGGGCCGGCCAACGCGGCGACCAGGGGGATGGTGCTCACCACCTGCCCGAGCTGCCCCACCTGACCGGTCAGCTGGGTCATCAGCGGCACCCGGCGGGCCGGGAACCAGGCCGGCAGCAGCCGGAGCACCGAGACGAAGGTCATCGCGTCTCCGCCTCCGACCAGGACGCGGGCGAGCAGCGCGCCGGCCGGCTCGTGGGTGAAGGCGAGCAGCACCTGACCGCCGGCCATCACCACGGCCCCGCTGGCCACCAGAACCCGGGAGCCGAAGCGGTCGACCAGCACCCCAACGGGGACCTGCAGGACCGCGTACGTCAACAGCTGCACCACGGAGAAGGTGGACAGCACCGACGCCCCGACCCCGAATCGCAGCGTCGCCGGTTCGACGGCGACGCCGAGCGAGGTGCGTTGCAGGATGGCCACCCCGTACGCGAAGACCGCCACCCCCCAGACCAGCCAGGGTCGCCAGCTCAGGGTGCGCACGCCTCATTCTCGCCGACCATGCCGTGGGGTTTCGCCGTCGAGACCGGCCCGCAGCGGTGGTGCGAGGATGGGCTGGTGACTCAGGACTACGCCGCGGACACCGAGGTGGTCGACATCTGTCGCGACCTCATCCGGATCGACACCTCCAACTACGGCTCCGAACCGGGACCGGGGGAGCGGGACGCCGCCGAGCACGTCGCGGCGCTGCTCGACGAGGTCGGGATCAGCAGCGAGCTCTTCGAGTCGAAGCCCCGGCGGACCTCGCTGGTCGCGCACTGGGAGCCCGAGGGGGTGGACCGTTCCCTGTCGCCGCTGCTCATCCACGGCCACCTCGACGTGGTGCCCGCCAACGCCGATGACTGGTCGGTCCCGCCGTTCGCCGGTGAGATCGCCGACGACTGCGTCTGGGGTCGGGGCGCGGTGGACATGAAGGACTTCGACGCCATGGTGCTGAGTGTCGTACGGGCCCGCGCCCGGGCCGGTGTCGCTCCCCGCCGGCCCATCCGGCTGGTCTTCACCGCCGACGAGGAGGCCGGCAGCGGGTTGGGGGCCCACTGGCTGGTCGACAAGCATCCCGAGGTGGTCGAGGGGTGCGAGCAGGGGATCGGCGAGGTGGGTGGGTTCTCGCTCACCGTGCGCGACGACCTGCGGCTCTACCTGATCCAGACCGCCGAGAAGGGTCTGGCCTGGCTGAACCTGATCGCCGACGGCCGGGCCGGGCACGGGTCCTTCCGCAACGACGACAACGCGGTCACCGCGTTGGCCGCCGCGGTCGGCCGGATCGGGGCGTACGAGTGGCCGCACACCATCACCAATGCCCAGGCCGCGTTCCTCGAGGCGGTCTCGGACGCCTTTGAGATCGAGCTCGACCTGGACCGGGCCGAGGAGACCCTGGCCCGGTTGGGCAGCATCGCCCGGATGGTGGGGGCGACCATGTCGAACACGGCCAACCCGACCATGTTGTCGGCCGGCTACAAGCACAACGTCATCCCGGGTCGGGCCACGGCCGGGATCGACGGGCGGTTCGTGCCCGGCGGCGAGGACGCGTTCTACGCCACTATCACCGAGCTGCTCGGGGACCAGGTCCGCTACGAGGTGCTGACCCGGCAGGCCTCGGTGGAGACCGAGTTCTCCGGCGCCCTGGTCGAGGCCATGCAGTCCTGCCTGCTCGCCGAGGACCCGGCGGCCCGGGCGGTGCCGTACCTGATGAGTGGGGGCACCGACGCCAAGGCCTGGGACAAGCTCGGCATCCAGTGCTTCGGGTTCGCCCCGCTGCGGCTGCCCCCGGAGCTCGATTTCGTCGGCATGTTCCACGGGGTCGACGAGCGGGTTCCAACTGAGTCACTGCAGTTCGGCGCCCGCGTCCTGGACCGCTTTTTGTCCGAGGCCTGAACTACTCTTTTGCGCAATGGGAACACGACATGTCGAGTACGAGATCGAGCGGGTCCGCCTGGGGCGGCACCTGTCTCGCAATGCCGTGCGGCAGCTGCTGACCGACCAGGCCGAGTACGGCGGTTGGGAGCTGACCCGGCTGCGGCGCTACAGCGACGGCACCCGGGACGTGTGGATCCGGCGCAAGATCATCCGGGTGCCCGCGTCGCTGTAGGTACGACGAGGCGGTGGGCCGCCGGGCCCCGTAACGGTTGGGCTGGAGGTCTTGTCCACAGCGTGAACTCGGGCTGATGATCAGGCCATGGGCCGGATCAGACGCGTCGTGGCGGTCAGCTCGCTCGCCGGGCTCGTCCTCGTCCTGTCGGCCTGCGCCCACCCGGCCACCACCGCTGGCCCACCGCCTGCCCCGTACGCCGGACCGCTGTGGATCGCGCCCGACCCCGCGGTGGACCGCTGGAAGGACCCGGGGGCGGCGGGGAAGGTCGTCGACTGCGACTTCGACGCCCACGTGGTCGGCGCCACCAGCTCTGACCCGTTCAGCGGTGGCGAGGTCGGGGACACCGCTGCCGCCGCCCTGAAGGAGGCCCGCGACGAGGGGACCTGGGACGGGTACGGCGACATGGAGGTGGTCCGGGAGGAGCCGGACCGTGTTCTCTACGGCTACGCCGGCGGTGGGCGCACCCTGCAGGCCGTCATCGTCCGCTACGGTCCGGCCGTCGATGGCACCGGGGCCGGCGCGGACGGCCTGGCCTGGTGGGTCGAGTCCTGGGCCCGCTGCGACGTCGCCGAGTACCCGCCCGAGGTCACCGACGACCTCGACTACGAGTTCTGGACCGACGCCGATGGTAGGCGCCAACCGATCCGGGCCATCACGTCGTACGAGGGCGGGGACTGCGTGGCCGGCACGCACTTCCTCGAGCTGGGCCGGAGCGGCGGGGACGCGGCCGAGCTACAGGTCTACGTGGCCCACGGTGAGGCGTTCCCGGACTTCTTCGCCGAGCCCTACCGCGCAGACGTCGATCTGCCGTCGGATGCCGTCGACACCGGTTTCAGTCGCGAGGGCGACCATCTCTGGTTGTCGCCCGACCAGAAACGCGCGTACGTCGGCACCGCCGAGCGAGTTGACCTGTGGCCACGGACCATCCAGCCGCTGGGCTGTGCCTGAATCAGGGGGGTCATCACCCGGCCGAGACGGGCCGGGCCGCGTTCGGGCCTCCGGACACGTCATCGAGGGCGGAGACGATCTCCGGCGGCAGCACGACATCCTCCACGGCCAGGGCGGGTGCGAGCTGGCCGGCCGTACGGGCCCCCAGCAGCGGTGCGGTGACTCCCGGGGCATCGCGGACCCACAGCAGCGCGACCTGCAGCGGGGCCAAGTCCAGTCCGTCGGCGGCCTTGACCACGGCCTCGACCACCCCGCGGGACCGGTGCTCCAGGTAGGGCTCGACGAACCAGGCGAAGTGGTCCGTGGCGGCCCGCGATCCGCGCGGCGTACCGGAGCGGTACTGCCCGGTCAACACCCCCCGACCGAGCGGTGACCAGGGGAAGAACCCCATCCCGAACGCACGTACGGCGGGCAGCACCTCGACCTCCGCGCGCCGGGCCAGCAGGGAGTACTCCACCTGGGCACTGCTGATCGGCGTCCGCCCCGGAAACGCCCGCTGCCAAGTGGCCGCCTGAGCGGTCTGCCAGCCCACGAAGTTCGAGATGCCGGCGTAGCGGACCATCCCCGTGCTGACCGCGTGGTCGACCGCGTCCAGGGACTCCTCCAGCGGCGCCTCGCCCCAGGCGTGGATCTGCCACAGGTCGATGTAGTCGGTGCCCAGGCGCCGCAGCGACCCCTCGAGGTCGCGGATCAGCCCCCGGCGCGAGGTGTCGACGATGCGCTGACCGTTGCGGATCACGAAACCGGCCTTGGTCGCGATCACCAGGTCTTCCCGGTCGCCCATCTCGCGGACGAGGCTGCCGACCAGACGTTCCGCGTCCCCGGCCCCGTACGCCGCCGCCGTGTCGATCAGGTCCCCGCCCGCGTCGCAGAACGCCTCCAGCAGAGCCCGCGCGTTCTCCGCGCTGGTGTCGCGGGCCCAGGTCATCGTGCCCAGCCCGAGCCGGGAGACACGCAGCCCGCTGCTCCCGACCGGCCGAGTTTCCATGGGGGAGACCCTAATGGCACGGTGCCGAGCGGCACCGGCTCAGTTCAGCGCGCGAGTCCCCTCGGGCAGCGCCCCGCCGGCGAACAGCGCGGTGGCGGCGTCCTGCAGGGCGGTCAGGGCGACCCGCTGGGTGAACGGGCCGGTGGATACCCGGGCCACCCCGAGGTCCTGCAGCTCGCGGGCCGGCAGCGACACCCCGGGCACGCTGATCACGGTGAGCCGCTACGGGCCGAAGGCCTCGGCCACCCGGCGGATCTCCTCCCGCGCCACCAGACCGGGCACAAAGACGACCGGCGCACCAGCGGCCAGGAAGGCCTGCCCGCGTCGTACGACCTCGGCCAGTACCTCCTCGCGAGGGGTGTCACCGGCCTTCACCACCGCGTCGGTCCGGGCGTTGAGCACGAAGTCGATCCCGGCCTCGCGACCGGCGGCCAGCACCGCTCTCACGGCGGCGACGGCTTCGTCCAACGGCTTCATCTGGTCCTCGAGGTTGCCCCCGACCACCCCCGCGGCGATGGCCCGCCGGGCGGTCTCGCCGGCATCGCCGTAGCCGCGCTCCAGGTCCATGGTGACCGGGAGGTCCACGGCGGAGACGATCCGGGCCACCAGGTCCAGGTGCAGCTCCAGCGGGATGTTCTCCCCGTCCTCGTAGCCGTACGTCGCGGCGATGGAGTGACTGGCCGTGGCCAGTGCCTTCGCGCCCGGGGTGTCGGCGACGACCCGGGCGGATACCACGTCCCAGACGTTGGCCAGGACCAGGATCTCCGGGGCGGTGTGCAGGTCGAGGAGGGTGCGCGCGCGGGCGCGGAGGTCGCTCATGGCAGCGACAACCCGTTTCGCCGTCCGGCCATTCCCCGGTCACCGGGGTCGGTCGGGCAGCGAGGCCGCCTCTACGGTGGTGTTCATGCGGCTGGGGCTGAACGTGGGGTACATGGTGGGCGCGGAGGATCCGCAGGGCCAGCTCCGGCTGACGCGGCACGCGGAGGACCTCGGCTACGAGGTGGTCTGGGCGGCCGAGGCGTACGGCTCCGACAGCCCGACCGTGCTGGCCTGGCTCGCCGGGCAGACCCGGCGGATCGCCGTCGGGTCCGCGGTGATGCAGATCCCGGCCCGCACCCCGGCCATGACCGCCATGACCGCAGCCAGCCTCGACCTGCTGACCGGCGGCCGCTTCCGGCTCGGTCTCGGGGTGTCCGGCCCCCAGGTCTCGGAGGGCTGGCACGGGGTCCGATTCGACCGGCCGCTGGCCCGGACCCGGGAGTTCTTGACCATCCTCGACGCCGCCCTGTCCCGGCAGACGGTCACCTACGCCGGCGAGCACTACCAGCTGCCGTTGCCCGACGGACCCGGCAAAGCCCTCAAGCTGACCATCGCCCCGGTCAGTGCGCACATCCCGACCTACCTGGCCGCGGTCGGTCCGAAGAACCTGGAGCTCGCCGGGGAGCTGACCGACGGCTGGCTGGCCGTCTTCTACACCCCGGACTTCGCCGCCGAGCAGCTCGGCCACATCGCCGCCGGCCGGGCCCGGGTCGGTCGCACCCTGGAGGGCTTCGACGTGGCGCCGAGCCTGCCGCTGGTGACCGGGTCCGACCCGCGGGCCTGCGCCGACCCCGTACGCCCGTACGCCGCCCTCTACCTCGGTGGGATGGGTAGCCGGGAGCAGAACTTCTACAACGCCCTGGCCGTCCGGATGGGGTTCGCCGACGCCGCTGCCGAGGTGCAGGAGCTGTTCCTCGGCCGCCGGCAACGCGACGCGATGGCCGCGGTGCCGTACGAGTTCATCGACCAGACCTCGCTGCTCGGCGACCGGGTTCGGATCGCCGACCGGCTGCAGGCCCTGGCCGCCTCCGGGGTGACCACCTGCTCGGTGGTGCCGTACGGCGCCAGCCTGGACGACAAGCTCGTGGCCCTGACCGTCGCCACTGAGGCTCTGGATCTCGCGGGCGTGGGCTGACGGGTGCCAACCACCGGCGCGAAACCCGCCCAGGCCATGCCCCTGCAACTCGAAAATGCGGGAAGGTTGCGGGCTCCGCGGGGATCTTCGGTGCGACCTTCCCGCAATTTTCCCGGGTGCCGGGTCCGGTCGTGTTCCGAGAAACCGCATCAGCCCTGCGGCAGCGGCTCCAGCACCCCGGTCAGTAGCAGCACCGCAACCAGGATGGCCAGCCCGATCCGGTAGATCACGAAGGGCAGGAAGTCGTGGGTGCTGATGTAGCGCAGCAGCCAGGCGATCACGGCGTAACCGATGAAGAACGAGACCACGGTGGCCAGGATGATCGGCCCCCAGGCAGGAGTGACCGGGTCGGAGGCGACGTCGGCGAGCTTGAAGAACCCCGACCCGACGACCGCGGGGATGGCCAGCAGGAACGAGTAGCGGGCAGCCACCTCGCGCCGGTAGCCCAGGGCCAGACCGGCGGTGATGGTCGCGCCCGACCGGGAAACCCCGGGGATCAGCGCCAACGACTGCGCCAGCCCGAAGAGCACCCCGTGCCCCCAGGTGAGGGACTCGATCGGGCGTACGTTGCGGGCGAAGTGGTCCACCACCCCGATGATCAGCCCGAAGCCGCCCAGCATCGCCGCGGTGATCCACAGGTTGCGCAACGCCGAGTCGATCGCGTCCTGGAGGAGGTAGCCCAAGATCACGATGGGCACTGAGCCGATGATCACCAACCAGCCCATCCGGGCTTCGGGATCGTCGCGGGGGATCCGGCCGACCAGGGCCAGGGACCAGTTGCGGATGATCGCCCAGATCTCCCGGCGGAAGAAGATGATCACCGCCGCCTCGGTGCCGAGCTGGTTGATGGCCGTGAACGCAGCCCCGGGGTCCTCGCCGCCGAAGAGCTGGCCGACGATCGACTGGTGTGCGCTGGAGGAGATCGGCAGGAACTCGGTGAGTCCCTGCACGATGCCCAGGACCAGGGCCTCGAGCCATCCCATGACGTGCTCCTCAGTTCGTGCGAGCCGAGGGGTCCCACGGCGACCACCACGCTAGGGCTTGGGGTCGCACCGGATCCGCCCCGGATCCCACCCGGAGCCCGTGATGCCGGACACACGCCAGACTGGCCCGGTGAGCATCCACAGCGGGCACCCGTTCTCGACGGCCGGTCCCGACCGCAACCCGCTGCGGCGACTCAGGGGTCGGATGCCCTCCCCGGTCAGTGTCTGGACCGCCGGGTCGCTCACGCGCCGGGTCGGCTGGACCCTGTCGTCGTTCCTGGTCGCCGACGGTGAGCCGGCCGTGGTGCTCGGGCTGCTGGATGAGGACTCCGACCTCGCCGACGTGCTGACCGCCCCGACCTCGACCGCCGGGGGAGGGGCCACGGTGGTGGTGAACCTGCTCGGCTGGGCCCACCGTGGGCTGGCCGACGCCTTCGCCGGCGTCGCCCCGGCCCCGGGCGGGGTGTTCAAGCTGGGCGGCTGGACCGACTCAGCCTGGGGACCGGTGCTGGACGGAGCCCCGGCCTGGCTCGGTGCGCGGGTCACCGGGCCGGTCGAGCACGCCGGGTGGACGCTGCTGGTGCGCGGTCGGCCCCGAGCCTGACGCCGGGATGCTGACCTACGCCCGCGGCCGCTACCGCGCGGTCGGTTAGCCTCGGGGGAATGACCACAGTTCTGCTGATCCGCCACGGTCGTACGTCGGCCAACACCGCTGGCATCCTGGCCGGCCGGTCGTCGGGGGTGGAGCTGGACCAGGTCGGTCACGAGCAGGTCGCCAAGGTCGGCGAGCGGCTGCTGGGGGTGCCGTTGCGGACCATCGTCACCTCCCCGCTGCGCCGCTGCCGCCAGACCACCCAGGCGCTGGTCCAGGGTCGGCCCGAGGCCCTGTCGGTGCACGTCGAGCAGGGCCTGGTCGAGTGCGGCTACGGCGACTGGACCGGCAAGACGCTCAAGGAGCTGAGCAAGGAGAAGCTCTGGGCCACCGTGCAGCAGCAGCCCTCCGCCGTACGGTTTCCGGGCGGGGAGTCGATGACCGAGATGTCGTCCCGGGCCATCGGGACGATCCGCAGCTGGGACGCCCAGCTGACCGCCGAGCACGGGGCCGACACGGTCTGGGCCGCGGTCTCGCACGGCGACGTGATCAAGGCCATCCTGGCCGACGCGCTCGGTATGCACCTGGACGCCTTCCAGCGGATCATGGTCGACCCGGCCTCCATCTCGATCGTGCGCTACACCGCGACCCGGCCCTACGTGCTGACCTCCAACTCGACCAACGCCGACTGGGCCAAGGTGTTCCAGCCCCCGGCCAAGAAGACCCGGCGGCGCACCAAGGGCAGCGACGACGCGGCGGTCGGTGGTGGGCTCGGCGCGACGGAGGCCACGGCAGAGACAACGGGAACGACCGATTGAGTTGCTGACTTAGGCTGTCTTCATGGCGATTCTCGTGCACCGCTACGACACCCCCGACCGGTTCGTGGCCGGGACCGTGGGACAGCCGGGGGAGCGTGCGTTCTTCCTGCAGGCCCGGGAAGGGAATCGGATCACCAGCGTCTCGTGCGAGAAGCAGCAGGTGTCGGTGCTGGCCGAGCACCTGGACCGGGTGCTGGACGAGGTGCTGCGGCGGACCTCCGGTGAGGCCCCGGTGCCGCCTGCGGCGACCAAGACCAGCGACACCGACCCGCTCGACGCCCCGATCACCGAGGAGTTCCGGGTCGGCACCATGACCATCGCCTGGGATCCCAGCATCGACCGGATCGTCATCGAGCTGTTCTCCAACGTCGACGTCGACGTCGACGAGGAGGAGGCCAGCACCCCAGAGCCGGTCACCGAACCGGACGAGGTGGAGGCCGACGAGGTGTTCGTGGTCAAGATCACCGCCTCGTACGCCCGCGACTTCGTCGTCCGCGCCCAGGCCCTGATCGCCGCCGGCCGGGCCGCCTGCCCGTTCTGCCTGCAGCCCATCGACCCGGCCGGGCACATCTGCCCGCGGTCCAACGGCTACCGTCGGCCCCTCTTCGAGTGACGCATCCCGCCCTGTGCGCGCCCCTGGGCCCCGGCGAGCTCGAGATCACCGGCCGGCTGATGCAGGCCTCGAACGCCACCTTCCTCGCCTCGCTGGAGGTGGGCACCGAGACGGTCCAGTGCGTCTACAAGCCCATCGAGGGTGAGCGGCCGCTCTGGGACTTCCCGCTGCACACCCTCGGGCTGCGGGAGGTTGCGGCGTACGAGGTCTCCCGGATCGGGGGTTTCGACTGCGTGCCGCGGACCGTGTTCGTCGACGGTCCGCTTGGCCCCGGTTCGCTGCAGGCCTGGGTGGAGTCCGAGGAGGCCGCCGTCGAGGACCTGGTGGACATCGTGGCCAGCAACGCCGTGCCCAAACAGGGCTGGTTCACCTGCGTCGACGGTCTGGACGCCGGGGACCAGCCGGTTTCGGTCATCCACGCCGACAACCCCGACCTGCGGATGCTGGCCGTGTTCGACGTGCTGGTCAACAACGCGGACCGCAAGGGTGGGCACATCCTGGCCAGCGAGGGCCGGGTGTTCGGGGTGGACCACGGCATCAGCTTCCACACCGACAACAAGCTGCGGACCCTGCTCTGGGGTTGGGCCGGGTCGGAGTTGCACGAGCACGAGCTCGCCGCCGTACGGCAGGCCCGGGACGAGGCGCCCGCACAGCTCGAGACCCTGCTGAGCGAGCTGGAGATCGCCGCGCTCGTCCGCCGGGCCGACCTGCTGCTGGCCCGCAATCGGCTGCCGCGCCCGCGCGGGCAGTGGCCCTCCATCCCCTGGCCGCCCTTCTGAGGGTCTGACCCGGTTCGGTCATGGCGGGGTCACGGCTCGACCCGGCACTAAGGTGACCGCTATGCAGGCTTGGATCACCGCCCCGCTGCCTCGGCTTCCGCAGGCGCACCGCCAGCCCCCGATCCAGGCCTTCGACACGGCTCGGCGCGACATCGTCGCGGTCGGGCCCTCGACCGGCACGGCCCGGCTCTACGTCTGCGGCATCACCCCGTACGACGCGACGCACATCGGCCACGCCAACACCTACGTCGCCTTCGACCTGCTCAACCGCGTCTGGCGCGACGCCGGTCTCGAGGTCGACTACGTGCAGAACGTCACCGACATCGACGACCCGCTCCTCGAGCGGGCCACCGCCACCGGGGTGCCCTGGGAGCAGATCGCCGCGGAGCAGATCCAGCTGTTCCGCGAGGACATGACCGCTCTCAACGTGCTCGCGCCCAGCCACTACATCGGTGCGGTGGAGTCGATCCCAAGCATCGTGGAGATGATCCAGCGGCTCCAGCAGCGCGGCGCGGTCTACGCCGTCGACGACCCGGACTATCCCGACCTGTACTTCTCCCAGGCTGCCGATGCCGAGTTCGGCTCGCTGTCCCACCTGTCCGAGGACGACGCCCGCACCCTGTTCGCCGAGCGGGGCGGCGACCCCGACCGACCGGGCAAGCGCGCCCCGCTGGACTGCCTGGTCTGGCGCCACCAACGTCCCGGCGAGCCCGGCTGGGAGTCGGCGCTGGGCACGGGTCGGCCCGGTTGGCACGTGGAGTGCACGGCGATCGCCCTCGACCTGCTGGGCCCGAGCTTCGACGTCCAGGCCGGCGGCAGCGACCTGGTCTTCCCGCACCACGAGATGTCGGCGGGGGAGGGTCGGGTCGACAGCGACGAAGCCTTCGCCCAGGCGTACGTGCACAGCGGCATGGTCGATCTGGACGGGGAGAAGATGTCGAAGTCCCGGGGGAACCTGGTTTTCGTCTCGGCCCTGCGGAACGCCGGTGTGGACCCGATGGCCATCCGGTTGGCGTTGCTGGGCCATCACTACCGCACCGACTGGGCGTGGACCCCGGAGCTGCTGACCTCGGCGGAGGAGCGGCTGGACCGGTGGCGGGAAGCCGTACGCCTGGACGCAGGTCTGAACGCCGACGAGGTCCTGGTCCAGGTGCGGGCGGCCCTGGCCCACGACCTGGACGCTCCGACCGCCCTGGCGTCGGTGGACGCCTGGGCGGGGGCGTCGTCGGCCATCGACGGCGACGACACAGCAGCCCCGGCCCTGATCGCCCAGGCCTGCGACGCCTTGCTGGGGATCCGACTCCTAGGTGGCTGGTGTGGAACGAGTGATCTGAGGTGACGGTTGGCGGGCGACCGGGAGGATTCGGAGTTGGTTTGCTCGGCGGGTACCGGGTGTTCGGCCGG
>JAABUN010004983.1_pt1 | contig 17142 bp, 14 predicted proteins | sample 5559311 | NCBI WGS metagenome assembly JAABUN01 (sample SAMN10711877, study PRJNA513370) | rock metagenome | isolation source: Antarctica rocks | place: Antarctica: Victoria Land, Siegfried Peak sud
GCGTCCCCGAGGTCCGGCACAGCAGCGAGGTCATCCAGTACCACCAGCGGCGGAACGCCCAGGCCGCCAAGTCCCACAAGAAACAGCGGCAGAGATGCGTCATCTAGACCAGCGCTGTACAGGTAGGAAGCAAGCGGTATACCTCCCACCCTTCGTATCCGTCGTTGGTCAGGTAGTGGTTTTGGATGCGGCTTCGCTGCTTGGCGTCCTCGGGCAACTGGTCGCGGATGGCGCACATGAGAATGGCGATGGTGGTCAACCGCTGCTGGCCGTCGATCACGAGATACTTTGAAACGCCGACCGGAACCGACTTGGCCGGAGTGGTGACGATGGCTCCCATAAAGTGGTTCGCCTCTCGTCCGCCCTCCTGGGCCACCTCGTACTGATCCATGATGTCTGCCCAGAGGTTGTCCCACTGGGGTGTCTTCCACTCGTAGGGCCGCTGGAAGAGCGGTATGACGGACTGCTTGAAGCCACTGAAGAACTCGATCACTTTCGCTGGACTGGCTTCCATAGCAACGCACCATCGTGGAGGGTTTTGGTCATTATAAGTGGGCGATTGTCCAGTCGGCCAGATTAACAGCGGCGGGCGCTGGGGCTGTACCTACCGCCCGAACACCTCGACTGGCGCGAGCGTCTCCCCCAGCGCCAGCCGGCACGCCCGCTGCTTCTCGGCCGCCCGCGCGAACTCGGCCGCCAGGCACGCCGCACACGTCAGCGCATACGTCTTGAACTCGTGCGTGAACCCGTCGCTCCACCGGGCCGCGATCTTGTGCCGCGCGGCCGCCCCGCACCCCGGCACCTGACACAGCACCGGGTACTCGCGCATCGCTCAGGCCGGGGCGTAGGGGAGGGGCAGGCCCTTGATGGCCGCCAGGGCGTTCGACGCGGCCATCAGTTCGGCTTCCTTCTTGTTCCGCCCCCACACCGGCGGGAAGCGGTGGCCGTCGATGTCGGCGACGACCTTGAAGCACTTGTCGTGGTCCGGCCCCTGCTCGTCCAGCACGACGTACCGCGGGGTGCCGCCGTACTCCCGCTGGGCGACCGTTTGCAGTTGGCTCTTGGAGTTCGACACGACGGCCGCCTCGGCCACCCGGTCGATCTCGGGTTCGACGAACTCGCCGACGAACAGCTTGGCCGCGTCGTACCCGCCGTCCAGGTAGATCGCGGCCACCAGCGCCTCGAACACGTCGGCCAGCATGTTCATCGGGACTTCGGTGTGGGCGTGCATCCCCTTGCCGAGGAACAGATAGCCGCCGAGGCCGATCGCCTGGCTGAACGCGGCACACGTCTTGCGGCTCACCACCACCGACTTGACCTTGGTCAAGTCGCCCTCCTGGAAGTCCGGGAAGCGGCGGTAGAGCAAATCACACGTCACGAGGCCGAGGACCGAGTCGCCGAGGAACTCCATGCGTTCGTTCGACCCAGCCCGGGTGTTCGCCCCCGACGTGTGGGTGAGGGCGGCCCGCAGCAGTTCCGGCCGGTGGAACCGGTAGCCGACGGCCTCCTGGCACTCTTCGAGGATGGTCCGCTCGGCCGTAAGTTCCGGGGGAGGGGGCATAAGTTCCGCACGCGGGGTGAATCGGCGGGGTGTGCGAAGAATTGGTAAAGGATAGCACCGCCGCGGCGGGCGTGTCAACCGCCGCCGGCCGCGTAAGACAGGTTCGACCCGTGCCCCACCCCGAGACCCGCGCCATGCCGGCCACCCCGCCCCGCACGACCATGCCGGCCGAGTGGGAGCCGCACCACGCCACCTGGCTCGTCTGGCCGCACCGCCGGTCCGACTGGCCGGGTAAGTTCTCGGCCATCAAGTGGGTGTACGCCGAGATCATCCGCACTCTCTCCCGGACCGAGCGAGTGGCCGTGCTGGTGCAGGACGCCGCCCACCAGGACGAGGCCCGCCGGGTACTCGCCGCCGCCCAGGCCGACATGACGCAGGTCGAGTTCCACGGGGTACCCACCGACCGCGGCTGGCTCCGTGACTCCGGGCCGATCTTCGTTCGCGACGCCGGGGGCGTCAAAACCGCCCTCGACTTCCGGTTCAACGCCTGGGCGAAGTACCCCGACTTCCACCTCGACGACCGCATCCCTGAGTATGTCGCGGGGGTGCGCGGCTGTCCCCTGGTGCGGCCGGAACACGACGGCCATCGCGTCGTCCTCGAAGGCGGTAGCATCGATGTGAACGGGGCCGGCCTCTTGCTGACGACCGAGGAGTGCCTACTCAGCCCTGTTCAAGAGCGGAACCCGCCGATGGGCCGTCCGGCCTACGAAGCCGTGTTCGCCAAGTACCTTGGCGTGACGAAAACAGTCTGGCTCGGCCGCGGAATCGCCGGCGACGACACCCACGGCCACGTCGACGACCTGGCCCGGTTCGTGAACCCGAGTACCATCGTCGTCTGTACCGAGGCCGACGCCGCCGACGCGAACTACGAGTTACTCCGGGACAACCGCGACCACCTCCGCGGCGCGACCGACGCCGCCGGCCGCCCGCTCGACGTGGTGCCGCTGCCGATGCCCGCGCCGGTCGTGTTCCGCGGCCAGCGGCTGCCGGCCAGCTACGCCAACTTCCTGATCGCCAACGGCGTCGTCCTGGTGCCGACGTTCAACGACCCGGCCGACCGCGTCGCCCTCGGCATTCTGGCCGAGCTGTTTCCCGGCCGGCGCGTCGTCGGCATCCACACCGTCGACCTGGTCTGGGGGCTGGGCACACTCCACTGCATGACGCAGCAGGAGCCGGCGTGAACCGTCAGGCCCCGGTGGCGGCCTCGTCCGTTCCGGCCCGCGGCAGCCGCGCCGCCATCGCCAGGGCCACCCCGGCCAGGAGCGTCGTCGCCGCACTCGCTCCCAGGCTGGCGACGTGCCACGGGCCGAACGCCGCTTTCGCGGCCGAGGCGACGGCCGGGTCGGGGTCGAACCGCCGGTAACGGAGTTCGCTCACCTGTTGCGACAGCAGCCACCCGGCCGCGACGAGGGCGACGGCCGCCGCCAGCACGCCGACGCGGCCGCGGTGCAAGCGGCGGGGGGTGGCGTCGTGCCAGGCCAGGGCGGTACACAGCCCGACCGCACCGCAGACCGCCTGCAGCGCGAACAAGCGAGGAAACACGGGACCAACGGCCGCCCCCGCCAGGGCGCTGGCCAAGGCGTCCCGCTCTGCCTGCGGAGTGCCCTCTGGGATGATCGAGACGAACGCCGTCCGGTCCGACGGACTGTCCGCCACCACCTGCCGGAACGACGCGAACATCACCGGAGCCACGGCGAAGCTGAAGAACCCGGAAGCCCCGGCCCAGACGCCGACGGCCATCACATGCAGCATGGCCAGGAGCGTCTGCCGCATCGGGCCGTCCGCGATGCGGCTTTCGGTCCCCGCCCCGACCCGCACCAGATTCGTCCGGTGCCGGGCCACGACGAGGACCGCCCCGACGACAACGAACCCGGTGACAAGGCCACCGGCCCCAAACGGGTCCCTTGCGGAGCCGACCCGGGCGAGGACGAGTGCCGCCGCCGTGGCGACCGACGCCACCGACACCATGCGGGTGACGAGAGCCAGCAGCACCCAAGTGAGCAGGGCGACGGCAAAAGGCCCCGGCACCAGCGCGGCCGCCACCCCGGCCCCGGTCGCCACCCCCTTGCCGCCACGAAAACCCAGGGTGACCGGGTACAAATGCCCGAGGAACGTCAGTGCCGCCGCCCCGGTCCGCAGCCAGTCGAGTGGCCAATCGACGCCCCCGAGGGCCATCGCGGCCGGGACCGCCAGTGCAACCGGGACGAAACCTTTCGCAAAATCGAGTGCGAAAACCAGTACCCCATACCCCCGACCGAGTACCCGCCCGGCGTTGGTCGCCCCGATGTTCTGGCTGCCATGTTGGAACAGGTTCACGCCCCGCAGCCGGCCGACCAGGTAGCCAAACGGCACGGCTCCAATGAGGTACGCGGCCCCGAGGATCACGGCGGTAATGGCCGGCGGGGTCATCGGCCCGCTCCGACGAGGGTGCGCTTCCGGGCCGCCGCCTCCCGGAATACGCACAAAAGTGCTTCGTAATGGTCGTCGAACGTCCACGCCCGGGCGGCTGCGAGGGCCGCAACGCCTGCCCGCCGACGGTGGTCCGGGTCGAGCATCGTCGTAATCGCCGTCCCCAGTTCGGCCGCGTCGTGCGGGTCGGCGACTATGATCCCGGCGGTCGGAGGGGCGAGCAATTCAGCCGCCCCGTTGAACCGTGTCGTGACGACGGGCAGTCCGCACGCCAGGGCTTCGAGCGCGACCAGGGAGCAGGGGTCGTAGAACGTCGGGTGGACCAGGAAGTCCGCGGCGAAGTAGGCGTCCTTCGGGTCGGCCCGGAAGCCCAGGAAGAGGAACTTGTCCGCCACCCCAAGCCGGGCGGCGAGCGATTGATACCGCAGGAAGTCCGGGTGCCCGACGACGGCGATGCAGAACGGCCCGGCCGGCCTCATGGCCGCGACGGCGAGGACCAGCGGGGCCAGCCCCTTGAGCCGGTAGTTCATCGCCACCATCAGGCCGACGGGGACATCGTCCGCCACTCCCCATCGGCCCCGCTCGGCCGCCCGCCGGCCGGCCCGGTCGGGGGCCGCGAACCGGGTCGGGTCGATGGCGCTCCGGACGACGCGCACGCGGTCCGGGCCGACGCCGTAGAACGCGGCGAAGTGCCGGCGGACCATCTCGCTATTGGCCACGACGACCGGCGGGTTCGGCCCGAGGTACTGCTTCCGTTCCAATGCCGCGTAGGACCAACTCGCCGGGTCGAACCAGCGGCCGGCCGACGCCAGTACCCGGCCGGCGGCAGTCGGTGGCTTGCGGCGGTTGTGCGCCCGGCTGGCGGCGTGCAGACCACCCTGCGGGTAGAGAACGTCCTGCCCCCACGTCTTGTCGAACCCAACCGTCACGTCATGGCCGGCCCCCCGCAGCGCCGCCTCGACCGCCCGGCCGAACCGCCACGGCCGCAGGAACCGCGGCCCGGCCGCCACGTCGAGTTTGTGGAACACCGTGCCGGCAGGGAGTGCGGAGGCATCCCACCGGCAGGCGTACAGGTGGACGGTATTGCCGTCCCGGTCGAGCCGCCGGGCTAGGTCGCCGAGGTATGTCTCCGCCCCGCCGCGGGTGGGCAGGACCGACTCGTAACAGAGGGCCACGTCCAAGTGCGTCACCTCTCCTTGACGCTTTACGACCAAGCGCACCTGCCCCCGCCGCTTTGAGGCGGGGGCAGGTGCAGCGCTTGGTTAGACCTGCTGGCGATACGACAGCCGTACCAAGTGCTTCATGAATGAGGCAGTCAATTCGAAGATAAACTCGACCTCTTCCTCAATAACTGCGTCGTCGTGCTTGACGTAAGTGTTCTGGTATTTGGTGTAGTAGTCGACCAGTTTCACGAACATGTTCGTCAACTCGGCTGAGCCTCCACGGGGTTTGAGGAACGCACCAAGAACCTGGATTTGATTTTCCAGTGGTTTCGCGTTCGTGAGAAGAGACTTCAATAGCAACTCAAGCGAGAGCCGAAGATCGTCCAGCAGGTTTCGCAGATAGACCCTACTCGCGTGCTTGTACACCGCGGACTCGAAAAGCACAAGTGACTCGTTGAATGGCCCCAAAAAATGCTGAGTGCGCTGAATCAACGCAGCGTCTAACTCTGCACTTCGGGACTGACCTACTAGATGACTGTACCGACTCGTAAGCGTGACTTTCAGACCCTCTGCTCCCTGCGGATTTTTCTCCAAGAGTGTATGGTGGCCGCAGAGTTCCTGAATGATATGATATCGTTGCTGCGGCGAGAACGCCATGAGATTGTCGAACAGGGCAGTCCGCTTGTTGGCCGCGTCGAACGGGTAGATCGGGTGGGGGACATGCACTCCCCACTGGGCACCGTATGCCTTCGTTACCTTGAGGAACTGCGGACCGCTCAAACCATTATTTGTGTTAGCGAGTATATCGGCGGCGTAGGACACAAACGTCGGGGACATCTCATTGTCCATCCATGTGTCCTCGGTGGCCCAACATGGTCTTGGTCAACGCTCTAGCCTGGTCGCACGGCCAGGCTAGCCGACGCTGGCAGGCCTGCCAAGGCCTGCGCGAAATATCGCGCCTCCGGTCGCCTCGCCCGCCACCGCCCGATGGCCCTGTCGAACCCCAAAAGCCCCAGGACCGCACTCCCCGGTCCTTTGCCCGCCACGACCGCGACTTCTACGCTGCCGTCCCACTGCGACGGAAGCTCAGCCGATGCCCTCTTGTGCCGCCGCCGGCCGGGCGTTGTGCCGGCGGTACCGCCCCGCCTTCCACTGTATCAACGGCAGCAGGTACCGCCGCCCGCCGGCCGGCCAACTCCGGCGGTAGCTGGCGAAACTGCGCAGGGCGTCCCGGCCGGCCAGCCCGACCACGCTGTCCCCGGAAAAGAGCAGTTGGGCCAAGTCTTTCACCCGCAGCCATGCGTTCGGCAGCCGGGGGTGGACGAGCCGGTGAAAGTCGATGACCGCGACCCGCCCGGCCCAGTCGGCCGGGGGCGAATCGATGTCCCCTTCCCGGGCGTAGAAGTGGCACAGGTACAGGTCGCGGTGGTACAGTCGGCCGGCGTGCAACCGGGCTATCAGCCGGCCGACTTCCCGCGCCAAGCCCCGCTTCCAGGCGTGGAACGTCGCCGGGTCGAGTCGGGCGGCCGCCAGGGGGACGAGTTCGTGCAGGGCGAGCATCCCGGCGAGTTCCTCGACGGCCAGGAAGCTCTCCCGCCGGCCGTCGGGGAGCGTCCGCTCGCCGACCGCCGGGGCGCGGGGGACCGGCAGGCCGTGTGCCCGCGCCCGCTGCAAATGCAGGTACTCGACGAAGGCCGGCGACCGTCCGCCGAACCCCCCGGCGCGCCGCTCGAAGTGCCGCTTGAGGTACACGACGACGGTCCGGCCGCCGCCGGTCAGCCGCAGCCGGCCGATGTTCCGGTTCTGTTTGGCGTGGAACCGGTCGGTCACGGGCCAGGTCATGATCGCGGCGAGCCAGTCCGGCCCGGCCACGGCCTCGAAGTCGGGGGTGGCTTCGACCCGCCAGCCGCCGGGATGCATCACCGGCGTGGGTTCAATGGCCGGCATCGGTACACCGCCCGGTCGCATAGCCCTGCGTGACCGCGGCCTGATCCGCATCATGCAGCCCCGGCAAACCGATGCGAAATAGCCGGCGCAGGTCGGCTTTCCGGCGAGCGGGGGTCATTCGCTTGCACCGCCGGACGGCGTCTGGCATCGCGACAGACACGCCCCCGGCAGCGTCGATCTGGAAATAGGGGCCGATCGAGTTCAGCCTTAGTCCGGCATCATGCAGGCGTCGTAACATGACGCCACATGACGCCATCACCCCGGTGAACTGCATACGCTCGGCGGCGAATGTCACGGCCGACGGAAGGGCGAACAGAACGAACGAGTCCGCCGATTTAGCCGAGGTGAACCGCTGGCCGAAGCCCAGGAGCGTCGGTCCGGGGATGCCGTGGCGGGCCAGGTGCGCTAACACCCGGCCGGCCTCGGCCCCCGGCGACCGCCAGGGCCGCTCACGCAACCGAGCGATCAGTCGGCCCACCACGGCCGTGGTGCGATACCGGATCAGGCGGGCGGAGGAGCCGTCGGTGAGGCTCACGGTTTCCGTCCCGGGCGGCCTATCGCTGTAGAACGGCGCGGCGTCAACTGGGACGGGCCATGCGGCCGCCGCCGCCGGGGTCGCACAGACCGCCTCGCCGGCCAGCCACACCAGCCGGACAGGCGGGCCGGTCTGCTGGTCGCGGACCGACGACCGCCGGCCCCGGCCGCCGGACATTCCGCGCAGCTTCCGGGCGACCGGGCCAAGGTCGGACCGACTCCCAAGAGCCTGCAAATAAGCCCGGAGCACGCGCAAGCGGTGGCGGTCCGACGCCAGGGCCGGGTGCAGCGAGGCGTCGAGTGTGGCCAACGCCCGGGCGGTGTCGGCAACGCCGAGGGGCCGGCCGGCGATGCTCGCCTGCTGCCAATCGAGCAATGTGACTTCGTTGGTGCCCGGGGGGTAATAAACGTGCTTGGCAGCCAGGTCCGGGGTGTGGACGCCCGCCTTGTGTAACTCGCCGAGGGCTTGGCCGACGGCGACCAGCAATCGCCGCCGGCCGGCCGGGGACATCGCCCCCGGCGCGAGGTGTTCCCGGATGTCGGCGGCCCCGGTGAGTTCGGCCACCAGGAGAAAGGCGAACCCGCGGCCGTCGACCCCACTGGCCATTACCCGCGGCCCTGGCAGGCCGCGCGCTTCCAGGGCGAGGAGGACGGCCGCCTCCCGCTCGCAACGGCTCGTCCACCCGGCCCCCGTGAGCAGGTTGTGGACCCGGACCTGCCACCCGCGGGTGTGTTCGCGTTTGAGATATGCCGTGGCAGGCCCGAGGCCTGAGGTCATGTCAACCCGGCAGACATGACGGTCGGGGTGGCCACACATGATCTCGCCAGGTAGATTCATGACGGCGTCGGCCGTGGTAGTCCCGCACGCCTTCAGCAAGTCAGTATACCGGGGACTGACCAGAAGCCATCCGGCGGGCTGCGGCGGACGACCGACCCGGACCCGCACCAGGCTAGCCGGCATGACGACGCTCCAGGGCCGGCGTGGGCAGTAGGGTATCGGCCGCAGCCAGCACGGCGGCCGGCCGCAACTCCGTCATGCACCGGTGGTGGCCGAGCGGGCAGACGCGCTGCTGGCAGGGGCCGCACGGTACCGGCACTTGCAGGTGCCGGGCCTTGTCGAAATACGTCTCGGTCCAGCCGATGTGGGTCGGGCCGAACAGCGTCACCACCGGCACGTCGAACGCGGCGGCGAAGTGTCGCGGGCCACTGTCGGTGGTCACGAGGAGCGATAGCCGGCGGACGAGAGCCTTCGTCAATCCGATCGACAGCGGCAAATCGGCGGCCGTGACGACCCGGCCGGGGCGGGCGGCCTGGTCGGCGATCGAACGGGCTTCGGCCCGCTCGGCGGGGCCGCACAGGACGAGGACGCCGGTGTCGGGCCGGTCGGTGAAACGTCGAGCCAACTCGGCGAAGTGCGGCACCGGCCAGTGTTTGGCCGCCCCGAACGCCCCGCCGGGGTTCATTCCAACGACGCGACGGAACCGGCTCAAGCCCAGCGTGGCCCACGCCCCGGATGCGGTCGCTTCGTCGGCGGGGGTGGTGGACAGTTCGAGTCGGTGGCCGGGGTCGGGGGTGCCGAGCCGGACCGCCAGCCGGTTGTAGTCGTCTACCGCCGGCACCGGCTTCGGCCGGCCCACCGCGTCCCGGGCCGGGTAAAGGCGGTGCGTCAAAAGCATGTCCCGGCCGTACCGGGCGAACCCGATGACGGTCGTGCAGCCGGCCATGCGAGCCGCGAGGGCCGGGCGGAGGGAGTTCGGGAACAGGACGGCGGCGTCGGTGCTTAACGTGCGTAGCCGGCGGACGGCCGGCCAGAACCGGTGCCCGGCCGGGCCGGTTTTGTCGAACAACACCGTGGCGTCGAACCATGAGCTGCCGGCCAGGGTATCGGCGACGTAGGGCTTGCAGACGGCCACGAGCTGCGCGGCGGGGAAGGTGGTCCGCAGCGCCCGGACGGCCGGCGTGGCCATGACCACGTCGCCGATCCAGTTCGGCAGGAACAGGGCGAGGGTCCGCATCACGCCCCGTCGGTTGCGGGCAAGACGGCCGCCAATCTGGCCCGCACGTCGGCCTCGCCACGGGTGAACGCCAGCCCGACGCGGACGGCCCACAAGGGCGTCGGCCCGAGTTCGGCCAGCCGGAGTTTGACGAAATCCTTCTGGGTCGTCAGCGCCAGCCCGCCGGCCGGCAGGTCGGCCCCCCACCGGCGGAGGTCGGCCACGTCGGCCTTGGAATACGGGTGGTGGTCCGGGAACACGCGAAAGCTGACCACGTCCGCCCCGAGGTCGATGAGTGTGCGGCGGAACGCCTGCGGGTTGCCGAGGCCGCAGAACGCGCCGACGGAGCGGCCCCGGAGGGCGTCGAGCGATTCGACGGCCCCGTCCGCCCCCAGCAAGTATTGCGGCGCGTGGACGGTCCGGGCCACGGGTCGTCCCCGCCGGCGCTCGAGGTCGGCGACCCGGCCGGCCGCTACCGGGTCGCGGTCGCAGGCGTCGGCCCGGGTGACGATGACCACGTCGGCCCGGCGCAGCGACGACACCGGCTCGCGGAGCCGGCCGCGCGGGAACAGGTAGTCGTCGGCCAGCGGCTGGGTGGCGTCGACCAACACGATGTCGAGGTCACGGCGGATGTGGCGGTGTTGGAAGCCGTCGTCGAGGACGAGCAGTTCGCTGGCGAGTTCGCCGACGGCCGTCGCCGCCGAGGCGACGCGGTCGGGGTTCTGCAGGTGCGGCACGTCCGGCAGGTTGTCTTCGAGAACCAGCGCCTCGTCGTTCGGCCCGGCCTCGACACCGTACCCGCGGCTGAGGATGGCGACGCGGATGTCAAGGGAGCGGTAGAAGCCGGCGACCCACTCGACGCACGGCGTCTTGCCGGTACCGCCCAGGGTCAGGTTGCCGACGCTGACGACCGGGACCGTGGCGCAGCTCGAGGACTTGACGCCGAGGTCGAACAGCTTATTGCGGACGCCGACGCCGGCGGCGTAGGGGAGCCGTGCCCACCACAGGCCGGCACGGGCGGCGACGGCCCGCGGCCCGAGGCGTTCGCCGCGGACGAGAGCCTCGAAGACGGCGGGTTGGATGATCATGGTGGCGGATATACCTTCCCCGCCGGCGGGGGTCAAGTCAGGCCCGGGAGCGGACCGCCGGCACAGAAGTCCGGGTTGCCGAAGGTGGGGAGGCGGTGGCCGAACCCGTGGGCGAGGCTCAACAGCAGCCGGTTGTGCGGCAGCCGGGGGAGCTTCAGGCTCTGGCCCATCTTGAAGTCCAGGCCGCCGCCGACCAGGATGAACGGGATGTTGTCGAGGGTGTGCGAATTACCCTTGCCGAGTTCGTTGGTCCAGACGATCAGGGTGTTGTCGAGCAGGCTCCCCGGACCGCCCGGTTCGGGGGTGGCGGCCAGTCGCTTGGCCAGGTACGCGAGCTGCTCACAGAACCACTTGTTGATCTTCGTGAGCTTGTCCTGAACTTTGGTGTTGGTGTCCGGCTCGTGGCTCAGTTCGTGGTGGGATTCCTCGACGCCGACCCAGCGCATCTTGGCCTGGCCGACCGAGTTCGTGTACTGGAGGGTGGCGACCCGGGCGAAGTCGGCGGCGAAGCCGTTGACCATCAGGTCGATCTGGGCCTTACTGATCTTCGGGATGAAGTCGTTCTCCTTCTTGACCCCCGGCTCCAACTCCGGCACGGCGTGGCCGAGCTGATTCGCCTGGGCCGCCTGGTCGGCCTTCAACTCCTGCTCCATCTCGCGGACGAAGCTGGCGTGTTCGTCGAGGAGCCGGCGGTCCTCGGCGCTGACGGCCCCGCCGACCTTGCGGAAGTCCTCCTTCAAGTCGTCCAGCACGCTCGCCAGGGCCGCGTTGTCCTTGGCCCGGCCGTACAGCTTGTGGAACATCTGGTACGGGTCGTCGATCGGGGCGAGCGGCTTGTTCGCCCCGGCGTAGACCATCCGCGTCCAGGTGTCGGCCCGCTCCGGGACCATGACGCCGAACTCCAAGGAGCCGAACCGGGTCCGGGTGGCGGCGTCTTTTTGCAGGAACGTGCGGATTTCCTGGTCGACCGAGTGCCCCTTGGCCCACCCGGCCGGGGTGTCCGACCCGCCCTGGATGTTGCCGGGGAACAACTCGATGCCGGTGAGCAGGCAGCCGATGCCGCGCATGTGGCTGTCGCCGTCGCCCCGCACCCGGTCGCAGACGCCATTCAAGACCAGCGTCTGTTTCTGGAACGGTTCGAGCGGCTTGAGAATCTCGGGCAGGGTAAAGCTGGTCCCGGTATCCTTCGGCCAAAAGTTGGTCGGGACGATGCCGTTGGGACTGAAGATGACCACCAGCCGCTGCTTGCGCTGGGACTGGTTGGCGAACCCGAGGCTCGGTAGGTTGCCGAGGAACGGGGCCGCGGCGGCACTGACGCCGAGGGTACGCAGGAAGTCGCGGCGGTTGGCGGTCATGGTCGGTGGCCTTATCGGGAAGGGGGCCGTCGGCGGGTAAAATTAGTGTAGCTCAGTTACCCCCCGGCGGGCCAGCCCCTTTCGGAGGGATGACTGCCGCCACGGGGCCGGCACGAGGGGTGATGGCACTGGTGACGGCGATATCGACCGCCAGCTTGCGGACGTTGAACCCCTGACGGGCAAACCTGTCACGTAACTCGGCTTGTCGGGCCGGGCCGTAGGCGGCGACCGGCTGCTGGACGAGGTGGTGGAACAGTTGCTTGGCGAAGCTGTCGTGGACCTCCGGACTGTCGGCGAGGTAAGCGGCCAGCCCGCGGGCGTCGGCGAACGTCTTGCCCTCGCCGGCCCGGGTCAAATATCCCCCGGTGGCGTCGACCGGTTTGCCGTTATCGACGCCCCGGATACGGCCGATGGCGTCGAACTGTTCGAGGGTGAACCCGAGCGGGTTAATGACGGCATGGCACGTCTGGCACGCCGCCCCCTGCGTCTGGAGGGCGACGCGCTGGCGGGTCGTCAGCGTCGGGTGCAGGTCGGCGGCCAGCGGGGTGAACGCCTCCTGCGGCGGCTTGAGCGTCAGGCCCAGGATGCCACGGGCCAGGAACACGCCGCGGTGGATCGGCGAACTCTCTGCGGTGTAAGCGAACGCGCTCAGGATGTAAGGGTGCGTCAGCACGCCGGCCCGCTTGCCGGGGTCGAGCTTGACCTTGGCGAACCCGCCGCCGGCCGGGGCGGGGACCCCGTAGAGCTTCGCCAGGCGGGCGTTCAGGTAGACCTCTTCCGAGGTCAGCAGGGTGCGGAAGTCGGCGTCCGGGCCGTCGAGGACATCGGCCGTGAACAGCCCGAGCGACGTGCGCAAGTCCGTAACCACGGCCGGGTCGAAGGCGGGGTACTTCTTCGCCGACTTCGAGATATCCGGGTCGTGGTCGACGTGCAGCCAGTGGCGGACGAACCCGGCCAGCTTGACCTTCGCCTTCGGGTCGGCCGCCATCCGTTCGGCCTGCGTGCGGACCTGCTCCGGCGTCTTCAACTGCCCGGCGGCGGCCGCCTTGGCCAACTCCGCGTCGGGCAGCGAATCCCACAGGGTGTACGACAGCCGGGCGGCGACCGCGTAACCGTCGGCCGCGTCGCCGCCGACTTCGCGGTAGAGGAACCGGGGCGACTTCAGGGCTAGAATCACCATCTTGCGGACGGCCAGGGTCGGATCGACGCCGGCGGGGAAATGGCGATCGACGTACACGCGCTGCTCGGCCGGGGACAGCGGCCGGCGGAACGCCCGGGCCACGAACGTCCGGGCGAACGCCTTGATCTTGTCGAGCCGGTCGGTTGCCCCGTCCTTCGTCCCGGCCAGGTCATTCGCCTTGGCCGAGACGTAGGCCGCCGTTTCGACCGCCGCGTCCGTCGCCGCCTGCTCCCAGGCTTTAGAAATGCTGGTTCCACGCTCCCATCCGCGGCTGCGGTCGTCGGGCGGGAAGGGGGTGGGGACGGCGAACGATTCGGGGGCACGTCCGGGCGACAGGTGGCGGGCGGCAATCACTGCGGCGGCCTGGTGCGGCGGCCTCCACTCCAACTTGACGAACGCGGGGACCGGCTTGAGTGGCTTCTTCTTGTCGTCGACGCCCTGTTTGGCCTTGGAGAACTCGAGTTTGACCGGGTACGCCCGGCCGGCGATCAGGTACGCCGACGCCCGGAACTCAGCGTCGGTCCCGGACTTGACCCACGCATCGATTAGCGGCTTGGCGTCGTCGTTGAGATATAGTTTGACGGCGTGGTCCGACCGGACGATGAACTCGTGTTCGCCGGACGATTCGGCCACAATTGATCCGGTCCAGCGGACCGAGAACCCCGCTGCGGGGTCGAGCTTTTCGCCGGGAGACCCCACGCCGAAGTCGAACGCGACTTCCGGGTCTGTCCGGTCGATCTGCCGGGCGTTATCACGGAACCCCCGGCTGGAGAAGTATTCGCCGCGCAACCCCCGGGCGTCCGAGGGTTTGGGCGGACCGCGGAACGATGCGATCAGGTCGGCGACGGTGTTGCGGTACTGGGTCACGGTCAGGCGCGATAACTCGATCCGGGGCGGGGCCGCCCGCTCACGGGCGGCCGGCGAATAGAAGGTTTCGTGCATCCATGCGGCGATCCGGGCGGCTTCCGCGTCGGTCAGGGTGCCGGGGTCCGACTCCGGCATCGTCTCCTGGACGACTTTTGCCAACTGGGCGACCGACTTGTCGCCGGTCAGAGCGTCCTTGTACTTTTTCGACCCGCTGCCGTCTGCCCCGTGGCAGCGGCTGCATTGGGCCTTGTACAACTCGGCCCCGGTCGGGTCGGCAGCGACCGATGACCCGGTCGAGATGAGAACGGCGAGAACGAAGACAGCCGCGTGACGCATGATTTGCCGGTGTGGAAGGGGACCGCGGTGGTGGGCAAGCGATTTTCGAGCCTTATCCGCTTGGAGCCGTCGGCCAGTCAGATGGATGCGGAAAAGCGATCGGGGTGACAAACTGACAGCCGGTGGCAACGTCTTCCGAGTAGTCGAGGTCGCTTGGCGGCTCATTCTACGAAGACGGGCATACCGGCGGCTGGACTCGACCGGTGGCCGCGTGCAAATTTTTACGGGAATCGTTGGAAGCCTTCTTGAATCGTCCCCGGCCGGTCCGTTAGATTCCTCGCACCGCTTGCCCTCTCCCGGCAAGGCCGTCGGCCGCGCCCGCATGACTTCCCTCCGCCCCGGCAAGAACCGGGCGGGCGTTCCTTCGTGCCGTTTCCCGAGGAGCCGCATGTACCGCACTCGTTGGCTGGCCGCCGCGTTCGCCGGCCTCGCCTGTCTCGTCCTCATCACCAGCCCAGGTCAATCGCAGACGTCGACCACACGTAGGGATTCGGGCCGGCCGGCCCCGGCCGACGCCGCCTCGGCGGAAAAGCTGACGGCCCTCGAAAGGACCGTCGCTGCGTTAAGGGTGGAACTCGACGCCACCAAAAAGGGAATGACCGACGTACCGGCGGCCTCCGCGGACGCTACTGCGTCTAGCCGGGCCAAGGCCGACGCGGCCCAGAAGCAGCTCGAAGCGGTTGGCAAAGACGTGGCCGCGACCCGGGAGCAACTCGACGCCTCGAAGAAAGCACTCGACGATTCGGTCAAGGGGGTCGAGGCGATCAAGACGGCCGCCGACGCCGGGACGGCCGGCGTGGCCGACGCCAAGGTCAAGGGGGACACCGCCTGGATGCTCGCGTCGAGCGCCCTGGTGATGTTCATGCTCCCCGGGCTGGCGCTGTTTTACGGCGGCATGGTCCGGCGGAAGAACATCCTCGCCACGATGATGCAGTCGATGGCCTGCCTGGCCGTCGTCGGCCTGTTCTGGATCGCGTTCGGGTACGGCCTGGCGTTCGGCCCGTCGCGGTTCTCGGCCCCGGAAATCGATCTGCTCGGGTTCAAGATCGAGGGCGGTATCGTCGGCTGGAGTTGGGACTTGTTCTTCCTCAAGGGGATCAATGCCGACGCCTTGCTCCCCGGGACGAACATCCCGGTCTATGTCCACTGCATGTTCCAGGGGATGTTTGCCATCATCACCCCGGCGCTCATTAGTGGGGCGGTGGCCGAACGCATCCGGTTCTGGCCGTTCTGCATCTTCACCCTGCTATGGGTGGCGCTGGTGTACTGCCCGCTCGCCCACATGGTATGGGCGTTCGACTGGTTCTATGCCGCCCCGGTCGACCCGGCCAAGACCCTCGGCGCGTCCGCCGTCGGGGTACTCGGCAAAATGGGGGCGCTCGACTTCGCCGGCGGGACGGTGGTTCACATCGCGGCCGGGATGGCAGGTCTGGCGGCGTGCCTGGTTCTGCGTCGCCGGGATGGTTACCCCAAGGCCGTCATCCACCCGAACAGCATGGTGATTACACTCCTCGGGGCCGGGATGCTCTGGTTCGGCTGGTTCGGGTTCAACGGCGGCAGTGCCAGTGCGAGTGGTGCGTTGGCCGGGTCGGCGTTCGCCGCCACGCAGGCCGCCGCCGCCGCCGCCGGGCTGGGCTGGATACTGGTCGAGTGGCTGGTCAAGGGCAAGCCGACGGCCCTGGGACTGGCGTCCGGGATCGTCGCCGGGCTGGTGGCGGTCACCCCGGCGTCGGGGTACGTCTACATCTGGGGCGGGGTCGCCATCGGCCTGGCCGCATCGGTCGTCTGCTACTTCGCCGTGGCGTTCAAGAATCTACTCGGGTACGACGACTCGCTCGACGCCTTCGGCATCCACGGCGTCGGCGGGTTCGTTGGGGCGGTGCTGACCGGGCTGTTCAGCTACGCGGCGGTCAACATTGGCGGGGCCGACGGCTACTTCGCGGTCAAGGGGCTGCCGGACCGGGTGTCCGCCCTCGACACGCAGATCGCCGCCGCGCAGGGTGCCAGCAAGGCCGACGAGGTGACCAAGCTGACCGCCGAGAAGAAGACATTGACCGACGCGATGGAGGGGTACGCCAAGGACAGCCGCGGGCCGCTGACGCAGTTCAAGACGCAACTGGTCGCGGCCGTCGGGGCGGGGCTGTTCGCGCTAGTCCTGAGTCTGGCCCTGGTAGCGCTGACCCAGGCAATGACGCTCGGCAACTTCACGACCGACAAGGCGTCCGAGGTCGACGGCCTCGACCGGACCGAACACGGGGAGGTCGGGTTCGACTTCGGGTACGCCGGGGAATCGATCAACCTGGCCCTGGCCGGGACCGAGCCGCGGCCGGCGACCGCGCCGAAGCCGTTGGCCGGCCGGTTCGAGCTGGCCGTCGAGGGGGTGCCGGCCGACGACATCGCCCATCTTTGGACGGGGCTGTGCCAGCCGGGCGAGAAGCCGCCGGCGGCCGACTTCGTGGCCGTCTACCCGCACGTCACCACGTTCACCGGAAACAAGTTCCAGTGTCGTGGGGCCGACGCCCCGGCCGTGGCGACTCACCTGGAGACGCTGTTCAAGAAGCTGCTCCCGGGCCGGGCGGTTAAGGTCGTGCGGCTGTAAATCTGGGTCCGCCGGGGACGCCCAGGGCTTGCGCCGCTGGGCTATTGAAGACGCCCGAAGCGGGCTGACAGCAACCGAACTTCGGATTCCTAGCCCGCCTCGGGCGTCA
>JAABUN010004984.1_pt1 | contig 17139 bp, 12 predicted proteins | sample 5559311 | NCBI WGS metagenome assembly JAABUN01 (sample SAMN10711877, study PRJNA513370) | rock metagenome | isolation source: Antarctica rocks | place: Antarctica: Victoria Land, Siegfried Peak sud
ATTGCTTACACATATCAGGAAAAGAAACCGAATTTGCATCTGAGAAAAGACTTGGTTTTAGCCTGACTCTTATCTCGAACTGACGTTAATTACGAAGATAATGCGGAATTGGTTTATTTGCTTGACCAGCCGTACTGGGGGCGCGGGCTGGCGACGGAGATTGCCGTCGCGTGTCTGAACTTCGGCTTTGAAATGCACAATTTTGAGAGAATTATTGCTTTTGCCAGACCGCAAAATATTGCTTCACAAAAGGTAACGGAGAAAATAGGGATGCGATTTGCGCGGGAAACAGTCGTCTTCGGAGTGCTTGTCGCCCAGTACGAACTATTTGCCAAGGATTATTATCTTAACTTAAACCGCTCAGAGAAATAAGCAGTATAAAAAAACACACTACGAAATTCGTAAAGTGCGGGATACAATCCGGCAAAATTAAATATCCAAGTTGTGACTCGCGGAATATTGATTTTTTGTCCGGTTACATCGAGTATTGATTGGCGATAGTTTCGATTTTGCCGTCCAATATTGTTTTTGAGGTTTGAAAATCACTGTTCTCTAAAATCTTACTGTCTCGCAGAAACTCTTCGGCGTCGCGCGGGTTAAGCGGTTTTGAGAACAAATAACCTTGTCCGTAATCGCACGAAAGCGCTGCCAGTATCTCTCTGTGTTTCTCACTCTCGACTCCTTCGGCAACAACGCATTTTCCGAGTTTGTTAGCCAGCGTGATAATCGTCTCGACAATACTCAGGCTGTCGTTATCGATATTCATTCGATTAACAAAGGATCTGTCAATCTTTAATATATCGAATGGGAAACGGTGCAGGTAGCTGAGGCTCGAATATCCGGTGCCGAAATCGTCAATCGACAATTGAACGCCGATTGACTTTAATTGTTTGAGCGTGTCGCCGGCGGCGTGAGCGTTTTCCATCACTGTGGTTTCCGTAATTTCCAGCCGGATACAGTCCGGTTCGATTTGCGAGTCTCTGATAATTTTTCTAATCTCTTCAACCAAATCCTTTTGAGCGAACTGTTTAGCAGAAAGGTTGATGCTCATCGTCAGCGGCTTTTCCGTATTAAAAACTAACTGCCATTGCCGCAGTTGCCCGCACGCGGCTTTAAAGATTTTCATTCCGAGCGGAACGATTAATCCGGTTTCTTCAGCAAGCGGGATAAAATCGACGGGTGAGACGAGTCCGCGTTCCGGGTGCTGCCAGCGCGCCAGTGCCTCAAAGCCGGTGACCGCGCCGGTTTGAAGCGAAACAATCGGCTGGTAATGCGGCTGGACATCGCCTTTTTCAATACCGTGCCGTAAATCGTTTTCTAATTGTAACGCTTCGACCGCGCGTGTGTGCATACCGAGGTCGAAGATTTCATAACGCGCCTTTCCGTTGGCTTTGGCGCGGTACATCGCGGTGTCGGCATCACGCAGAATGTCTTCCGGCGAGTCATATCCGAGGGTCGAGAATGAAATGCCGATGCTCGCGCTGGTAAAAAACTCCTGTCCATCCAAGTCAAACGGCTGGCTGAGAAGTTCCTGAATGCGAGCGGCGATTTCAATCGCCAGCTCTTGATTAATGATGCCGTCAAGCAAAACGGCAAACTCGTCGCCGCCAAGCCGTGCGACGGTATCGACGCCGCGAACGCATTCCTTGAGCCGCTCCGATAAATCAATCAGAAGTTTATCGCCCATCTCGTGTCCCATCGTATCGTTGACTACTTTGAAACGGTCGAGGTCGATGAAAAGAACGGCAAATTTGTAATCGCTCGTTCGCTTGGCGCGTTCAACCGCCATACTCATTCGGTCGGAGAGCAGCGTTCGGTTCGGCAGACCGGTCAATCCGTCGTGGAAAGCGGCAAAATGAATTTGGTCTTCGGCTTGTTTGCGGTCCGATATATTCTGCACTTGAAAAACCATATGCCGCGCTTTGCCGTCTTCATCTTTGACCAGTGAAGCGCTGGAAAGCACCCAGATTATCTCGCCCTGTTTATGGGTGTAACGATTCTCAAGCTGAAAGGAGCTGACGACGCCTTCCATCAATTCACGTATTTTGACCATCGTCATCCCCAAGTCTTCGGGATGCATAATGGTTCTGAAGCTCATTTCGCGCAATTCCTGTTTCGTGTAGCCTAAAAGCGAACTGAGTGATTCGTTGACTTCCAGCCAATCTCCGTCGGGGCTGATGAGAGCCATTCCGACCGCGTGGTCGAATGCCGAGCGAAAATGCTCTTCGCTTTCCTTGAGAGCGTTGCTGATGCGTTCCTGTTCGGCGATATGCTGGTTAAGTTCTTCGACGTGCGTCTGAGCAATATCAGCTTGTTTAGCGGCGCCTTCGACATTCTTGAGGTAGGTCGAATAAGTGAGGTAAATAATAGCGATAATCGGCGCGGTTGCCAGAAAAGCAAAAAGTCCAATCGTCGCGCTCATCTTGGCGACGATTCCGGCGGCGAAAGCGCCGGCGAAATAAGTCAGCGAGGTCCAGAGAAAGTTGTCGCGCCACATTTTCCAGATCGGCTCGCCCGCTCTCAGGGCGACCGCCGTTGCGACCAGTCCCGAGTTGGCGACGTATTGCGTGAAACCCATTACGCTGAGCGCGAGAAGAAAGCCGGCAGAGAATTCGCGGGTGGTTAAATCCGTCATCGAACCAAAAAACCACCGCAGCATCATACCGGTCAAAAAAGTCGAGCAGAGGAAAACGGCGGTATTAAATGCAATATTAAATTTCTTTTTGCTGATGCGCAGAGAAGAAGCGAGCGCGTCGGCTCCAGCCAGCAGGATGGCGGCTTCGGCGCCATAGAGCAGCAGTGAAAGCAATACAAAAGTATCGGAGACGGAAATCTCTCCTTTGCACCTGGGAATTTTTACGATAATGCGCGAACCCAAGCCGAGCGTGACGGCGCAGAGTATCCAATATCCGAAACCGAGTGTTTTAGTTTGAAGATTCGCAATGGAATACAGTCCCGCCAAAGCACCAGACACAATTACAGCCCAGATAAATGGTTTTGCGAGATTTTGCCTTGTCTCTGGTTTCATACAAATGAATATTTATTGGGCTGACACGGTTTTATACTTTTAGTTTGGTGCAGTGGAGGTTACCACAATCGGAAAAAGTTGTAGCAAGTTGTATGCCTAAAGCTGACAATTACTGCTTTAAACTATTAAATGCCACAAGCACATTATTTACAGTAACAGCATCTTATAAAAAAAGGGTTTTATCTTATTTTGGTGAAAGCAAAATGATGTCAAATTGACTATATTTATAGTCAATTTGACATCATTTTGAAACAGAAGCGGGTGGAAATGGAAAATATGAAGCGAGAAATTATTAGCGTTGAAAATCAGTCTTTGTCCCGGTAATAATAATTATTGCTAGTTTATCGTGGCTGATTTATTTGAAACCGATTCCCGTTTAAGAAAGATAGTATCGTAATTACTGATGCGTCTAAATCCGCACATTCGGTAAAAAGCGTGGGCTTTTTCATTTTCTTCATTAACCAGAACGTATAGCGAATTGGTGCGTTCGAGCAGTATCCGGCTTAATTGGACAAAGCAGCGTCTGCCGATTCCCGAGCCGCGTTGCTGCGCATCAACATATATGCCTTCGAGATAGATTACTTCCGAAGTTTCGGCTTGAACATCGGCTTTGAATATCAAGCGTTCATCCTCGACAACCACCCACACACGATTTTTACTTATTCGGCGGGCGCATCTGCTCAAAAATCCTTCGCGGTCTTCTTCGAGCGGATTAATTCCGCTTTCGGCTTCTGCCATTGCCGCGTGAACCGGAGCAATCAATTGAAGGTCGTCGAGCGTCGCAAGGCGTAAGCCTTCGACTTGAGTTCGATTTTCGACTGAGCTTTTCAGTTCAAAGAGCAGCTCGCGGCAGACAAGACGCATCGATTGTCCATCATCCGCATAATGATTCCAAAACTCTTCGACCTTTTCCTGCTCCGCCATAATCATATGCAGTCGGTGATGAATCTGAGCGACGAGTGCAAACTCACGAATCGCGCCGCGGGTGCGAGTTTCGATTAAAGTGGCGTGACCGATTAAGGCAACGCCCTCCAATCTGCCTTCCGAATTGCGGCAGCCGTAAAAGCTGCCGCGGTTATGTTCGCTGACCAAACCGTTATCACGAATCAAGCCCATCATACAAACTGTGTGAATCGGTCTCTCGGAAAGAAACGCCAGCACTTCATTTGTTTCCGCTTTAACCAACTCGGCAACAGTTAAAGTTACATCCGGTTGCGGAAGATAAGCAGTTTCATCCATAATGGTGTGCATCATCTGTTCTACAGACATAATTTTTGCTCCTATTTAATGGGTTACTGTTTATCTGCTCGGCGTTGTTACGCCCGCGATGTTGGTGTAGAACGAAACTCCGCCAGTGTTGTAGGCGCGAACTCTAAAGCGATATGCTGTGCTCGCTGTCAGACCAATGCTTGAAAAAGTCTTTGCATTGGCTCCGACCGTAGCGATTTTGACAAAGTTAGTGCAGGTTGAGCCAGCACATCGTTCAATGGCAAAACCGGTTTCATTAGTTGCAGTTTCCGCCCACGACAAATTAATCTGTGATTTTGAAGCCGCAGTTGCCGTTAAATTAGTTGGGCTTGCATCAGGACTTGCATCCATCGTCGACCGCATCGCTGCCGTCACGTCGCCATTAATCATTGATTTGCTGGCTTGTGATGCAATTGCGCTTGCCGTAACGCTGTCGCTCATCAGCACTCCGTCACCCATCAAAACGCCATCGCTCATCAAAACTCCGTCGCTCATCAAAACTCCGTCGCTCATCAAAACTCCGTCGCCCATCAGAACTCCGCAGGAGAGAAACGCAAAGCCGTCGCTCATCAGAACCCCATTGCTGGTTAGAATATGGTCACTCATCAAGACACCATCACTCATTAGAACGCCGTCACTTACCAAGACGCCGTTTGCCAGAGTCGTTCCATCGCCCATTAGCACTCCGAGTTGGTAGATTCCCTGATATTTAGTAATCAGATTGCTGCCGGTAGCGAAGGAGTAATCCATAATAACTCCTTGTCCCCACCCGAATGTTTGACCGGCAATTGTGCTGTTTGGAGCGGGAGCCGTTGTCGTCAAAAGCGGAGAGCCGACTGAGGTTGTTGCCGTTAAATCCTGACGGACAATTTTTCCGACACGAACCGCACCGTCGACGTTCAATTGACCGGCGCCCTGCTCAAACTGATTAAATCCATTGATCGGTTGAGCCGTATACATCAAAAGCATTTTGACCATATTTGGGGTCAGCTTCGGATTCGCCTCCAGCATCAGGGCAACAGCGCCGGAAACAGCCGGTGTCGCCATTGAGGTGCCGGATAAATACATCTGATTTTTGATAGGTGAGTTACTGACATTTGCATCAAGCAATGGATTGCCTGCTACGAGATTGTTATAAGTTCCCGGATATGACTGGGCATCAATAATCTTATTGCCCGGAGCGACCAAATCAGGTTTGACCAGGTTGTCAAAATGTCTGGTTCCGAGGGTGTCTGTATAAAATGAACGAGTTGGTCCGTGTGAGCTGTAAGTTGCCATTACGTCATCTGAACGAACATCCGTTCCGTAAGTGTTCGTAGCGCCAACCGTTATTGCCGAAGGCTCATTACCCGGCGAATGAATCTGCCCGTAAATCTTGTTGCCCATGCCGTCTTTACCTTCATTGCCTGCCGCCGCGACGACAACGATTCCGGCGTCAACCAGTTTGCGCACCGCTTTGCAGAGCGGGTCTAAGGTGTAAGTATCAATCGCATTCGCGCCGAGACTTAAGTTGACAACCCTCATATTGTAAGCCGTGTTCGCGCGGTTTGTGTAAATCCAATCGAGCGCTGCCAGAATGCTGCTCATCGAGCCGGTTCCGGTCGAGTTTAATACGCGCAGATTGATAAGTTTTGCATCTGAAGCAATTCCTTCGTACGCGCCGTTTGAAACAAAGCTGTTGCCCGCCGCAATCGAGGCGACGTGCGTGCCGTGACCGTAAGGATCGTTCGTCCGGTTTTCGCCGGTGAAATCCTGATTGTAAACGATTCTGGAAACGTTGGAAGCATCTCTGAAGCTGGCGTGATCAGGATCGATGCCCGAATCTACAATAACGATTCCGATGCCTGTGCCGTCGAGAGAAGTGCCGTTTCCATTGATAGCGCGCACCGCTTCGGATCCTGTCGTTGTCGTCATATGACCGAGCGTCTTAGTCGTATCGTCAAGGGTCATAAAATCAACATCCAAGCGTCCCGCAATCGCATCGACATCTTTCGCCTTTACTTTATAAACCTGAAAGGCGAAATTAGAGTATGATTTTTTCTTGACTGCGCCTCTGCCGGTCAGGTCGCTGGTCAAACTGCTTGTCCAGGTTGATGTTGGAGAAATAATGACATCAACAAAGGTGTCGCTGGTAACCTGTGAAACTTTTTTAGTAAGTTTCTCACTCTTTTTTAATTTTTGAGCAGCCTGCGCCGAAATTCCTGTGCTGCCAATTAACAATGCAAGTAATAGCGAGAGCAAGCCGATGCCTTTTAACTTTCTAAACTTCTTATTCATTTCTGTTCTCATAATTTTTCCTTCTTCGGTAACTCCCACTGCCATATTTCCTTTAATCGAAACTTAGGCTGGTAAGTGCGTGCCTGCTATTTGCTTTCGCAAGATACAGACTTCTTATCGGTAAAGATTTCAAATTTCTGTTGTTACCGGTGTAGTAACTCGAAATCATCTATAACAATCTTTGTGCCATTTTGTTGGAAAGCTGTAAGTATAAGTAAACGAAAGCTATAACGAGTCTGGCAGGAAATCGTTCTTTTATCCGTTCGGTCAACTTGATTGATTGATTCCGTTATATTGATTGATTTTCAGCGAGCGTCAATCGCAAGCGCAAAGCTCATTTTGAAAAAACGGATTTTGGAAATATCAAAGTCCCGGACGCAAAGCCGTAGTCTTTGATAATTGCTAGTAAATACGACTAAAAAATAATTTGCCGAGTGATGAGGAGAATTTTTAATCTCACGAATTGCGAGCATCGCCGTCCTCGCCGATAAGTCTGCGCGACGCTGTAAATAAAACATAGTTTGTAATAATATAGCGCTGACAATTCATATCTTTTTCAAGGAGAAACATCGTGATTGACGTTATAAAACATTGCATTAGCGGTCTGCTGTTTTTAAGTCTGTTATTTGTCTGCAGCACCTTTTCTCAGACGGCGAGCGCCACCAAAACGATTCAACTCAATCCGCAGCAGCAATTGCTGCGCAGTATTTATCAGGAGCTCATCGAAATAAACACGACCGATTCGGTCGGCGATACGACGAAAGCCGCCGAGGCGATGGCGGCGCGGCTGCGCGCGGCGGGATTTTCCGAAGCCGACGCGCGCGTCGTAGGAAATCCGGGCAACAATCGCAAAGGAAATCTCGTCGCCCGTTATCGCTCACCGAATCCGAGCCGCAAACCTCTTTTACTGCTCGCCCATATCGATGTCGTCGAAGCGCGGAAGGAAGATTGGTCGGACAATCTCGACCCGTTCAAACTCACCGAGCGCGACGGTTATTTTTACGGTCGCGGAACCGGCGACGACAAAGCGATGGCGGCGATTTTCGTCGCTAATCTGATTCGCTACAAACAGGAAAACGCGCACTTCGACCGCGACATTATTCTGGCGCTGACGGCGGACGAAGAAGGCGGCGATTTTAACGGTCCCGAATTTTTGATCAAAAATCACCGCGATTTGCTCGACGCCGAATTTGGCATTAACGAAGGCGGCGGCGGCAGGCACCGGAAAGGCGTCAAACTTTTCAACGGCGTGCAGGCGAGCGAAAAGGTTTATCAAAGTTTCCGGCTCGAAGTCAAAAACAAGGGCGGGCATAGCTCTTTGCCGTCGAAAGACAACGCGATTTACCGGCTTGCCGCCGGACTCGAACGCCTCTCGAAATTTGATTTTCCCGTCAATCTCAACGAAGTGACGCGCGGCTATTTTCAAAAAATGGCGACCATTGAAACCGGGCAGCAAGCTGCGGATATGAAAACGATGGCAGCAACGGGCGATGCGGAAACGGTCAAACGTCTTTCCGAATCGCCTTACTACAACGCGCTGCTGCGAACGACGTGCGTGGCGACCAGGCTCGAAGGCGGACACGCCGACAACGCTCTGCCGCAAACCGCCCACGCGACAATTAATTGTCGAATTTTACCGCAGGAAAATGCCAAAGACATTCACCGGAAACTGATTGAAGTTTTAGCCGACGACCAAATCGCCGTTACTTTTATCAAGGAGCCGAAACCGAGTCCGCCGTCGCCGCTGAGCGCCGAAGTGATGCGCCCGATTGAAAACCAGACGCGCGCGATGTGGAAAGACGTTCCGGTCATCCCGATTATGGGAACGGGCGCGACCGACAGTCTCTATTTCCGGCAAATCGGCATCCCGATGTACGGCGTCTCCGGTTTGTTCGGCGACATTGACGACAATCGAGCGCACGGCAGAGACGAGCGACTGGGAGTTCGAGAGTTTTACGAAGGTCAGGAGTTTTTGTACCAACTCGTTAAATCTTACGCGGGCAGCGGCACGAATGCGGCGGTAAAATAATTTTTAAGTTAAATTTTATTTCATCATATAAGTTGGGCTGTTAGATAAAAAAGATTGCAGTTTAAAGCGTTCTTTCTGTTTGGCAATCAATAGTTAATAGTGAAAAGCGAATAGCGATGATTCCGAACTGTTCGCTTTTCACTATTAACTATTGACTGACTTTCAGTAAATTTTGTTTCAACTGCAAAACTCTCGGTATTAAATTAAAATGAAAAGTGAAATGAATAAAAATACACAATCTTTGACCAGACGCGGATTTCTCGGAAGCGTCGGCGCGGCGGCGTGTGTTCTTTCCGCCGCGCCGACTGAAACTTTCGCCGCCGCCGCCATCGCTCAAACAAAACAATTGATTCGCCCGAAAGCCCTCCGCGCCAATGATATTGTCGGCATAATAACGCCGGCGACCGAAGTGATCGACCCGGACAGATTGCAGCTCGCCAAAAAAACTCTCGAATATTTCGGGCTGCGGATGAAGCGCGGCAAAAATGTCGGAAAACGCTTCGGCGCTTACCGCGAATCGGTGCAGGCGCGGCTCGACGATTTGCACGAGATGTTTCGTGACCCGGAAGTCAAAGCCGTCTTTGCCATTCGCGGCGGTTACGGCTCGCCGCACCTGCTCGACCGCATTGATTACGATTTGATTCGCCGCAATCCGAAAATCTTTTTAGGCTTCAGCGATATTACGGCGATGCATCTGGCAATCAACAAAAATTCCAGGCTCGTCACTTTTCACGGTCCGATTGTGCTTTCGCGTTTTACCGGCTACACGCAGCAAAATTTTCGCAAAGCACTGTTCGACATTAAGCCTTTGGGTAAATTGACGAATCCGACGGATTCAAACGAGCTTCGTCCAGCGCACGCCCTGCGAGCCATCCGCGCGGGCAAGGCGACCGGACAATTGATTGGCGGCAATCTGTCGCTCGTCTGCGCGACGCTCGGCACGCCTTACGAAATAGAAACGCGCGGGAAAATCTTATTTCTCGAAGATGTCGGCGAACAGGCTTACAACATCGACCGGATGCTGACACAACTGCGGCTTGCCGGAAAACTCGAACAAGCGGCGGGCATCGTCTGGGGCGAATGCGAAGACTGCGGAGCGAGCGATTACAAGCCTTCGACGACGATACCTTTTACGGTCGGCGAAGTGGCGGACAATATTTTCGGCGAACTAGAAATTCCCGTGTTGTCGGGGCTGACAATCGGACATACCGGCGACCAGCTGACGCTTCCGCTTGGAGTTGCGGCAACTTTGGACGCGACCGGCGGCACTCTCGAAATAAAGGAATCGGGAGTTATTTAATATCATACTAATTTTAACCGTCACCTTAATTTAATAAGGCAGTCTGAAAACCGTAGCCTTAAATACCTGAAAGCTGTGAGAAAGAAACAGAGACAATTCGACTAAACCGTAAACTTAGTGAGTAAGGAACAAACCCTTTAGGAATTTAACATTTACGTCTTTAATTGTTTGTTAATACTTGCAATGACTAGATAAAACCAGCATTGTAAATTGTTAATCTGAAGTTAAATCAGCGTTTGTAAATTTATTTCCTTTAGATTTTCAGATGGAACCAATCACTGCCGGCAATATACAGGTAAGACCATAACTGACGGTTAATGTCGTTTGAAATGAAGAATCATAAATATCTTCTATTTTATACGTTGAATATAGATTGTAAACTGTTTAAATTGTCGGTATTTGTCGACATAAGCAAAGAACTCGGACGCTGGCGATAGGATTATAAATTTTGTCGTCGGAAGATATTCTGGGCGCGGAGAAATTCTTCGGGCGTGTTGACATTGATAAAGAAATTTTCCGCGCCGTCCAAATCCGCTAATTCTTCAAAATAAACCAGGCGCGCGGCGACATTTTCAATAATCCGGCGCGCCGGCAAAACTTCATCGCTTTCCAATAAAAGCTCGCCGGCGGCAAGACAATCTTTAACGCGATAAAAAGCGCAGAGCGGCTGCAAGCGTCCGTCGGCTTGAACGGGCGCGACCGCCGAGATTTCCGCGTCGACCCGACTTGTTATTTCCGCCAGCCGGACAAACAAATTTTCCGTCACAAATGGATAATCACAGGCTAGAATCACCGCCCACTCGCTGTCCGAATGAGCAAGTGCCGTACAAATTCCGCCGAGCGCGGCTTTATCAGAAAAAATGTCTGCGATGCACGGAATATCGAGCGGCAATCGTTCGCTCTTTTGATTTGCGCCGCCGACAAAAGAAACACGTTCCGGTGCGATTTTTCGTAAGGCGGCGGCGGCGCGTTCGGCAAAAGTCGCGCCGCCGAAACGAAGCGCGAATTTATTTGTTCCCATACGGCTCGATTTGCCGCCAACTAAAACGAAACCATCAATTTGCAACACAGTAAAAGTAAGCAAAAAGCGCGGATTGATTTTATCAATCAACCCGCGCTTTTCCCGCGTATTATTGAAACAATGCCAACGCTTTTAATGCCGTGTAATAAACGCCGTATAAAAGCGGAATCGTTACCACCAGCCAAGCCATTGCTATTGCCGCCGGCGAAGTTTTTTTGACGTTCGTGTTTTCCATAAATTTTTCACTCCTTTTCTAAACAGTTGCACCTTGCTGAACTCGCGCCGTTTCCGGTTCGGGCGGAACATTCGACGCGGTTTCGCCTTTGTAGTAATGGCTCGCGTCAACCGGGCGGACGAGCAGATTGCAGACGAAACCGGCGACGAGCAAGCCAGCCATAATATAAATCGCCGTAAAATAAGCGTCCGCTTTGGCGACGCCGCGTCCGATTTGATATTCGCGCAGATACGTCACAATCGACGGTCCGGCAATCGCGGCGGCTGACCACGCCGTCAGTAATCTGCCATGAATCGCGCCGACTTGATACGTGCCGAACATATCTCTTAAATACGCCGGAATCGTCGCGAAACCGCCGCCATACATCGATAAAATCACGCAGAACGTCAAAACGAACAGCGTCAGATTTCCCGCGCTTCCCAGAGACGGAACGAGCGAGTAAAGCGCCGCGCCTAAACCTAAATAAATCATATAGGTATATTTGCGCCCGATGAAATCCGACATCGAAGACCAGAAAAAGCGTCCGACGAGATTAAAGAGCGAAAGCAGACCGACAAAACCAGCCGCCGTCGCCGCCGCCGTTTTCGTTTGGTCGGCAGTCGGCGCGGTGATGCCTTTGAGCAGAAAAGTTTCCTGAATCAGCGGCGACGCCTGCGCCAAAATTCCGATTCCGGCTGTAACATTTAAAAACAAAACCAGCCAGAGCAGGTAAAACTGCGGCGTTTTTATCGCTTCGTCCGCCGAAACGCTCGCCGTCGTAATCATCGCGTTATCGGTTTTAACCGGCGGCGCGTAGCCTTCGGGTTTCCAATCAGCCGCCGGAACGCGCACGGTGAAAACGCCGAACATCATCAATATAAAATAGAGAATGCCCATCGTAACGAAAGTTTGCAGCACGCCGACGTTTGTCGGCGTGGCGTAAAATTTCATCAGATTATCGGCAAGCGGAGAGCCGATTAATGCTCCGCCGCCGAAACCCATAATTGCCATTCCCGTCGCCATTCCCGGACGGTCGGGAAACCATTTTATCAGAGTTGAAACCGGCGAAATGTAACCGATTCCCAAACCGATGCCGCCCAAAACGCCCGAACCCAAATAAAGCAGCCAAATCTGGTGTAGGTAAATGCCGACGGCTGAAATCATAAACCCGCCGCAGAAACACAAAGCCGAAACAAACATCGCCTTGCGCGGTCCGACCCGTTCGAGCCATTTGCCGAAAAGCGCGGCTGACAGACCGAGAAAAACGAACGCGATATTAAAAATCCACACGGTCGTCGTCAAATCCCAATCCTGACCGGGAATTGATTCCTTAACGCCGAGCAATTTAGAAAACGGCAGACTGAAAACCGACAGCGAATAAGCCTGACCGATACACAAATGAACCGCGAGCGCGGCGGGCGGCACGAGCCAGCGACTATATCCGGGCGGCGCGACCGTATTTTCACGGTCGAGAAACGAAAAAGCCGACATTTAGTTTTCTCCTTTTTATTTTATTTGTTAAAGATAGCTTTATGAATTTGGAAAACAACCAACCGCTCATTAAAATCTCGTCGGTTTAATTGAAAAACTTGAATTGCCGTTTATGAAAAACGAAATGTCATTGCCCACGAAATACTCGAATTACACTAAAAGCGGAACAAATTTTTTCAAAAAGAATGATTTTTTTCTTTTCGTTTGTTTCGTGTATTTCGTGGGCAAAGTCTTTCTCATTATTGAAAATCAAACAACTATTTATTAACTTGCGAATTATAAATAGACTTTGCCGCCGCGCCGAGAATCGTCGCCCAAACAGCCGCGCCGACAACATTTTCGAGATTTAATTTGCTCATAAAACTCGTTTTTACGCGGGTGTGGCTCAAACTTTTGCTGGCGGGCGCGTCGGCGTAGCCTTTGACGTAATCGTAATCGAATTTGCCGACAACTCCGGCTTCGCCCGTTTTCGAGACGTGCGGCGCAACCGTGATGCGGACGAATTTTGAAACCGGCGTGTTGCTGCGGTCGGCGGTCGAGCCGATTGGCACAAGCACGTTGGCTTCGGGAAAATACGTCGCCGTGCAGCCTTTCGGGATGTCATACGGTACGACGATGAAATGATTGGCGTGTCGCTGTTCGTTTTCAAAATGGCTGGTTAAATCAACCGTTTGCCCGGTTTTCAAATTGCGCTCGCGCAAATCTTCCGGGTTCATCAAAATCACGCGCCGCTCGTTGTGGATGCCGCGATAACGGTCTTCGAGTCCGTAAATCGTCGTATTGAACTGGTCGTGCGTTCTGATGGTCATCATTATCAATTCGCCCGGCGCGAAAGTATGAATCGGCAATTCGTGAACGGTAAAATTCGCTTTATTCGTCGCCGTCGGAAATTTTCCATCGCGCGGCGCATTCGGCAAATAAAATCCGCCGCCGTGCCGGACGCGCTCGTTGTAATTATCGAAACCGGGAATCGTCCGCTCGATTTTCTCGCGGATGTTGTCGTAGTTTCCCGTCATCGCGTCCCAGTCAACGGTTGATTTTCCCGCCAAAACCGCTTTCGCCAACTGCGCGACAATCCACGGCTCGCTTCGCAGATGTTTCGATGTCGGCGCTAAAATTCCTTTCGACATTTGAACAACGCCCATTGAGTTTTCGCAACTTACAAATTGGTAACCGCCTTTTTGTTCGTCTTTTTCCGAGCGTCCGAGACACGGCAGAATCAACGCTTCTTCGCCCGTAATCAAAGCCGTGCGATTGAGTTTCGTGATAACCTGCGCGGTCAATTTCGTGCGCTGCAACGCTTTCGCCGTGTATTCGGTATCGGGTGTCGCGCTCAAAAAATTACCACCGAGCGCGAAGAAAACTTTGCCGCGACCGACATACATCGCCTTAATCGCTTCGACGGTATCGTAACCGTGATTGCGCGGCGCGGTGAAATTAAATTCCGCGTCGAGCGCCCTCAAAAATTCCTCGCGTGGGCGTTCCCAGATGCCGACGCTGCGGTCGCCCTGCACGTTTGAATGACCGCGAACCGGACACAAACCCGCGCCTTCGCGCCCGATGTTGCCGCGCAGAAAATGCAGGTTGGCGATTTCCTGAATCGTGCCGACGGCGTTTTTATGCTGCGTCAAACCCATCGCCCAACAAGTGATGACGCGCTCCGATTTCATATAAAGCCGGGCGGCTTCTTCGATTTGAGCGCGGCTGACACCGCTTTGCTCGACAATATCGTCCCAATTCGCGTTTTCCAGATTTGCTCGAAATTCATCGAAACCGGCAGTGTCTTTTTCGATAAAATTCTTGTCCAAAACAGTTCCGGGATTTGCCGCTTCTGCCTCAAACATAAACTTCATCATTCCCTTCAAAACCGCCATATCGCCGTTGATGCGAACCGGCAAATGTAAATCGGAAAGCGCGGTTCCTTTGTTTCCAAGAACGGCAATCGGAAATTTCAGGGGATTTTTATATTCCTGCGGATTCGGGTTGACAACGCTCAACAGACCGGCTTCGGGAAGCGGATTCATCGTCAGGATTTTTGCCCCCGCGTGTTTCGCCTGCTCCAGCGAAGTGAGCATTCGCGGGTGATTCGTTCCCGGATTCTGCCCCAGGATAATTATCAAATCGCACTTGTTAAAATCTTCGAGCGTTACCGTTCCTTTGCCGATGCCGATGCTTTCGGTCAACGCCGTGCCTGAAGATTCATGGCACATATTCGAGCAATCAGGAAGATTATTCGTACCAAATTGACGGATAAAAAGCTGATACAAATACGCCGCTTCATTCGACGCTCTGCCGGAAGTGTAAAAAATCGCTTCGTCAGGCGTGTCAAGTTCATTTAAATTTTTACTCAAAACCGCGAAAGCGTTTTCCCAACTTATCGGCTCGTAATGCGTCGCACCTTTCGCTAGATACATCGGATTGGTGATGCGCCCCTGTTTGCCGAGCCAGAAGTCTGATTTGTGCGAAAGTTCGGCAACCGAATATTGTGCAAAAAATTCCGGCGTAACCTGTCTGGTCGTCGCTTCGTCAGCGACGGCTTTCGCGCCGTTTTCGCAAAATTCAAAAAAATGACGCTCGCCGTCCGGGTCTGCCCACGCGCAAGATTGACAGTCGAAACCGTCTTTTTGATTCATCGTCTTGAGCGTCCTCAAAGTTCGGATAACACCCATTTCGCCGATGGTGTGTTTCATCGTCGAGATAATTGCGGGTAGTCCGGCAGCGAAATGTTCCGGCTCAGACACGCGCAAACCGGTAAATTCCTCGGGCGTTTCGGCGCTGATTAAACTGCCGTTTCCGTTGTTTTTCACGGGTAAATCTTCGTGCAAATTTCGCGCTTCGGCGTTTTCGGCTTCGCGCATTTGTTCGTGAGCGTTGTCCGCGCCGGTCGATTCGGCGACGGCTTCCTGAATGATGTCGTTTTCCGAACGAATATTTTCCTTGCCCGCCGTCCAATGACTCGCCTGCGATTTGTCGCTTTCGTTTGCCGCTTCGTGCGCGCCTTCGACTTGCTCGCCTTCGCGCGGGTCAACCGTTTGATTAATTTCTTCGTTTGCCATTTCAAAATCTCCCTTGTTCGCTACTCTTACGCGAAAAATCCTTGAGAATTTTTAGCCGCAGATTTACGCAGATTTACACGGATAAAAACCAAAACCGGTAAAACAAATTATTAAATATCTTTCTTACATCAGTGCCCATCTGTGTAAATCTGTGGCTAAATATTCTTTTCTCCGCCTTCTCAAACTAAATTACTCATCCGCATTTTCCCGTCGGATGCGGAAAAGCGTCGGCGTTGTCCGGGTCGTCTTTCCGGTCAAGACAGACAAAATCTTTCTCAATCAAAATTTTCAAAACGCTGTCCGTTTCAATTGGCTGACTGCTCTCCAAAGTAATCAAATCCGAATTAACCCAATTTCGCGCCACTGCATCGGGAATCGTAACCGTAATTTGATTGTCGGCAAAACGCGCTTCAATCGTCTGCGCGTTGCTGTTTGTTTCGAGCGAATAAGTCAATTGTTCACGCGGCGACGCGCCGAATTGAATCGCTTCCGTCACGCGCCCCGTTTCGCCGAACCGTGAAACTTCACCTCGCAAAAGCCGAAAGCGCAGCGAGTTTCCCTTGATACGAATTTTCATAAATCAAAAAAAAGAATCTACTGCACGGTCATTATCAACGCTTTCGTTTTATCAAAATTGCCGGATTCTTTTTTCTCTTTTACCGGAGAATTTTCGTCCGCGATTCTTTCCGCGCCGGTGTAAATGTTAAAACGGTTATCGCGGACAAAACCCAAAAGCGTCATTCCGTATTCGCGGGCGAGTTCGACCGCCAGACTCGACGGCGCGCCGACTGCCGCGAGAATCGGGATTCCCGCCATCAAAGCCTTTTGGACAAGCTCGAAACTCGCGCGTCCGCTGACCATCAGCAATTTATCGGAAACCGGCGTTTTGCCCGCCAAAAACTGTGTTCCGATGAGTTTATCAACCGCGTTGTGCCGCCCGACATCTTCGCGCAGACTTTCCATTTCGCCCGCCGCGTCAAACAGTGCGGCGGCGTGCAGTCCGCCCGTGCGGTCAAAAACATTTTGCGCCGTTCTCAGAGTTTCAGGTAAGCGATGAATCGTTGCCGGCGCGAACAAAACGTTATCGTGTTTTTTCAAACGGCAAACGCCGGTTTGCAAGGCTTCAATCGAAGTTTTGCCGCACACGCCGCAGCTCGAACTGGTGTAAAAATGCCGCTCCAGCCGTTTGAAATCAATCTCGACATCAACGCGCAAATCAACGCGCACCGTGTTTCGCAAATCGCTGTCTTTGCCGGGTGTGCCGCAGTGCTGAATTTTATTGATTTGGTCGGCTGATTTGACGATGCCTTCGGTAAACAGAAATCCGGCGGCAAGCTCGAAATCGTCGCCCGGCGTTCGCATCGTAATCGAAACGCTCTTGTGCGTCCGCTTGCCGTTTTCATCAAGAAATCCGAGCCGGATTTCGAGCGGTTCTTCGACAGCGAGCGCGTCCGATTCGACGGCGAGAGTTTGAT
>JAABUN010004985.1_pt1 | contig 17138 bp, 18 predicted proteins | sample 5559311 | NCBI WGS metagenome assembly JAABUN01 (sample SAMN10711877, study PRJNA513370) | rock metagenome | isolation source: Antarctica rocks | place: Antarctica: Victoria Land, Siegfried Peak sud
TGCTCCGCTTCGACACGACCGAGCCGGAGGCCGACCTCCGGACGCTCATCCTGGGCGAGGTGCAGCGAGTCGAGTCGAGCAGGACGCCGCCTTCTCCGGAGTCCTCATGCTGACCTGCTCTCGCCCAGGCCGTCGGCCACCCTCCGCAGGCTGCGGGGGGCCGTCAGGCAGCGTCACGGCCGACGTACTGGCAGCGGTGCGTATCGGGCGGATGCCAGTGACTGACTGATTCGGGTGCTTGGGCGGGCGCTTCCGTCTCAACTGTCTGGTCGTCCGCGTGGCCGAGACCATCGCTTGCGGGGGCCCGGGTCTGGGGTGAGCAGCCCCTGTAGCCAGGCCAGGGTGTTGTCGTCCGTCACGACGAGCCCGACCGTCGGGTGGCGCGGTAGTTGTGGTCCTCGTGCTGAAAGTTCCAGTGCGACGCCTGCTGATCGACGTGCGAGGTCGTGATCACCGACGCGTAGCGCGAGGCGGGCATGTGCCACGTGCCATCGGAACAGCTGCGAGTCGAACTGCAACTGCGGGACGTTCTCCCAGTCCTTGAGCAACGCCGCTGCTTCGGCCGCTGCTTGATCACCGGGGGCGTGCTCGATGAGCAGCTCCGCGAGTGAGATCGTGATGCTGCCTGAGGTGCCGTTCGGACTGGGTCCGTCGGCTAGCAGCTGCCGGTAGAGCCGCTCTGCGCCGGCCACGTCTCCGGCCTGGCGGCGGAGGTCACCGAGGAGCTCCGTCACGTGGGCGGCCTCGAAGGCGTAGACCCCCGGGGTTTCCAAGGCGCGATGCAGAAGCTCGGCGGCGGCTTCCGGCTGGCCGGCGTCGCGCAGCGCGAGGGCCTTGATCTTGAGGTACTGCGGTCGGTTGTGCGGCCGGGCTCGGGCAAGGCGGCGCTCGTAGTCCCCGCGGGCGTCGTCGTCCCAGCCTGGGCTGCGGAACCAGTCCTCAGTCATGCGATCGAGTCTCTCGGCCGGGCTTGCTTTTGCGTGAGCCGGCGTAGCTGGTCCAGGTGGCGCCGGCGTTGCGTGCGTGGGCTTCGGCGACTTGAGGGCTGTAGCCCAAGGCCTGGGCGGCGACGGCGGGTGGCATGTCGAGCACGAGCTGGCGCAGCGCGTTGTTGCGACCCGCGAGCAGCGGGACGCCGGCGTCACGCAGTCGCGTCATCAGGTAGCTCTGGTGCAGTGGCTGTCCGGGTCGGTAGCCGGGGAACAGCCACGGCGAGTCGACGTTGGCCGCCGTGCTGACGTTTGCTCTGGTGCTCAGATGCTGCTGGAGCAGCGCGGCGACCGGCGCCGGGAGGACCGCGGCTTCGTCACCGAGCCGCAGGCTGACGGTGCCGTCCGCTTCTTCGATGTCGACCAGCCGTAGCCGGGCCATGCGGGTGACGGGCTGGGCGTAGAGCAGCAGCAGCACGGCGGCCAGTCGGTAGGCGGCCGGCTCCTCGTCGGTGGTCAGGAACTGTCGCAGTAGCGCGAGGCGCTCGTCTTGACTGAGCACGGGGGTGCTGCTGGCGCTCCGGTGCGGGAAACGTAGTGGTGGCAGGTGCCGGGCCTGGACGGCCCAGACGACGAAGGTTCGGGCGGTGTAGCGGGTGCTCGGGCCGTTGGCGAGCCAGGCGTCGAGGTCGCCCTGTCCGGCCCGGGCCGGGGCGATCTCGAGGGTGTCCAGGTGGTTGAGGAACTGCCCGGCGACGGTGATCTGCTGCCGGGCGGTCAGCGCCGTCCCGGGCTTGAGGCGGCCGTGGTCGGACAGGTCGCGCATCCGGCGCAGGTGGTGCCAGCGGGCGAACGAACCCAGCAGTCTGGCGGTGGTGGGGGAGTAGCCCGCCAGTGTCGTGGCCAGCCAGTTCTGGAACAGCACGATCGTCCGGTCGATCTGCGGCAGTGACCCGTGCTGCACGAGCAGTTCCCGCAGGTGCATCGCGGTCCGGGGGGCGGGATCCGCGTCGAAGGTGGCGTGCGTGAGCTCGAGCTGGCGTCGGGCCAGGCCGGTGAGGAGCCGCTTGACGTCGGGGTTGCGCAGCCAGATCAGGGCGCTGCGGGGCCGGCGCTGGCCGACGATCGCCTCGAGCAGTCCAGTCATGTCGGGACGGACCTGTCCGGTCCCGTCGTCGAGCAGGACGGTCAGGTCCTCGCGCAGGCAGCAGCGGGCGCACAGACCCCGCCGGTGCGGCTCGTCCTGCTCCCCGCAGCGGCCGCACGTCAGGTCCTGAGTGATCCCGGCGCAGCTGGTGCAGATTGGTGTGCCGACGCTGTCGAGCCCCGGAAGCAGGTGCTCGTTGCCGCAGCCAGGGCAGCGGCCGCGCCGGCGGGTGGCCTGCTGGTAGCAGCGTCGGCAGACGTACCCCTCCGGCCAGCTGACCCCGCGCCGCGGCCCGCTCTGCCGGCAGCGGAAGCAGGTCACCGAACCGCGCTCAGGCAACCTGAGCACTCATGGGTCGGGCCGGACCCGGGCCCGGCGGGGCCGGCCAGTCACGGCAAGGTCGACCACGACGTCGGACTGGCCGCTGGCCTTGCGGTCGGCGGTGACCTCGACATCAGTGACGATCAGGTCGGCCGGGGTGCACCCGAAGATGTCGCAGAGCGCTGCCAGGACCGGCATGCTGAGGCGTTCCGGGGCCTGGGTCACCAGCCGGTGCACCTGCGACGGTGACAGCGCGATCCCGCGGTCGGCGAGCAGCGGCACCAGGCTGGTCGTGGTGAACATCTGGTGGTCGGCCATCACGTCCCGCAGCCGCCACCGGTAGCTGGCCCGACGGATCACGCCTGAACCTGCCCAGCCGGCGCCGCCGGCGCAGGCGGAGGGGTCTGCAACGCCTTGGTCAGGGTGCGGTCCAGCGCTTGCCGCAGCGCACTGGTCCGGTAGTCCGACGAAACGCAGGTGTAGAGCGAGGTCGTGGACGCGTGCTCATGCCCGACCTGCTGCTGAACGAACAATGCGTCGAAGCCGTCCTCGATCAGGTGCGTCACGTAGGAGCGGCGCAGCGAGTGCAGATCCAGCGTCTCGTCCAATCCGACTTCACGGCGGTAGCGGGCGAAGACCCGGTTCAGGTGCGTCAGCGCGACCCGGCCGGAGCGCTCTGACGGGAACAGCGCCGGCCCAGCGCCGGCGGCGGGGTAGTGCCGGCGCACCGAACTCACCCACTCCTCGACGACCTCGGCAGCCCAGTCCCAGACCGTCAGGACACTGCGCCGCTTGGGCGGCGACCCACGCATCGCCTTGCCGTGCCGGACATAGAGGACTCCGAATGCGCCGAACTCCGGGGCCCGCGGGTTCAGCCCAAGGTCCACCACATCGAGCATCCGGACCTCGTTGCGGCGCAGTCCCCACGCGTACGCCGTCTTGAACGCGACCGCGTCCCGGAACGCCGACAGCGAGCCCTTGCGCCCGCGCTCGCGCACCGCCGACACCTGCGCGTCGGCGTGGTCGAAGAACGCCTGCAGCTCGTCGCGGGTGAATGCCCGCTTGCCTGGCCGCGACTCCACGTCGGCGACATGACGAGCGGTGTCCTGCTCCTGGCACACCTGAACCGGGTGCGTCCCGAACAGCCGCTCGCACTCACCAACCCAGCCATAGGCCGGGTCCGTGACGAACCAGCAGAACATCCGCACCGACCCCTGCAGCGCGCGCAAGGTGCTGTGGCTGACCTGCCCTGTGCAGCCGCAGGTCCGTCGACCACTCCTCGACATGTCCCCGGGTCCACAGCCACGGCCATTCGTTGCTGTGGACATGGAACCGGCGCACCGCCCGCTCACGCGCATCGATCGTGCTAAAGCTCAGCCCACGCGAAAGCTGCTGCGCCCGCCAGCCGTCCAGCATCGCCTCGAACAGCTGCTCCGCAGGATGCGCGAGCGGTGCCCGTCCGACCAAGTGCAGCGACACCACGGCCGCACCAACGCCGTCGTTCACCACCCGCAACCCCCTCCGCGACTCGCATCAGACGCGGGACTATCGCATCAGATGCGAGTCAGAGGCAAACCTGCAGGTCACGGGGGCTCCACCAGCCGCCCAACGCCGACGCCGCCAAAGGTTCTACGACCGCCTTAGACAGCACTGGCGCTCGTGCGCGCCACCGACATCTCCGCAGGTCGCCCACGCGATTCACGTCTCCCGGCCCGCGCTGGAGCCAGCCAGCGTCGCAGGGCAGTGCCGATGAGCCACCAGACGGGATACGCAGCCCTTAGAACGACATAGGTTAGATTATCGGCGATTCGCTGAGACCCCGCACTGAGTCGCCGTGTCAGTGGTTCGCCGGGCTCTGAGTCGGTGCCTCAACGCATGGTATCGTCGTTGCATGAACTGGGAGTTGGAACGTCACCTTCGAGCGCTGCGCGGACAACGGGACCGGCTGGCTACGGACCTCCGCCGCGTCGACGAGCAGATCGGCCAGGTCGCTGGTCAACTGGTGGAGTTGCCAGGACAATCGCGCAGCGCCGTAGCGCGCTTGCTAGGGGTCTCACACACCTACGTGGCAGCGCTGATCGAACGAGCGGCCAAGGCAAGCCCCCCGTCCACGCAGGACGAGCAGTGGCTGACGCCCGTCTTGCATGGGGACGCCGCATTGACCTACTTGCAGCAGACCCGCCGCTCGGTCGTGACGGTCATAGCCGCCTTCTCGGCAGGCGACGCTCTGCTCGCCAGCGGCCTGCACCCCCAGGCGTTCGAGCAGGGACAGAACTACAGCCTCTACGTGCCGAACATGCTGTGCCAGCTCGACGACGGCTCGTGGCTCGGTGTCGACAATGCCGTCCCTGGCTACGGCGGGACCGGCGGCACCAACTTGGTCCGCTTCCTTGAGGACCTCGGCCTGCCTGCTGCACTCGTCTCATCGATCGCCGACTACCGCTACTCCAGGGCCGATGTCACCTCCGGTCAGGTCGACGGCACCAACGTGTGGCCCCGCTACCCCGCCGGCGAGTTCACACCCATCGAAGGCGCCTATGTCGTCGACCTCGGCTCCACCGCTCTGGCGAGCGGAGACCCGCGCGTCGACGAGTCCGGTTTCTACTCCTCCTGGGACGGACGCTCCGCTCTCGAGATGTGGCTCGACTACCTGGACGGACCCGAGTGCCCGGAATGGATGCGCGGCGACCGCGTCGCGCGGGTCTTCCTCAACGAGGACGCCGCCCGCCAGCAGGGCTTCGTCCACAGCAGAGCCCCCCTGGGCGTGGGCCGTCGGGCCCGCGCCTGCCCGCTGATCATCGAACAAGGGCAGCTACAGCTGTGGCTACCCCTGCTGCCAACCCGAGACTCGACCCAAATGCTCAGCCCTGAGCTGTACCAGGCGCTGACCGAGGCAGGGCTGTACCCCACGGAGCTGGCCAGTCGCGACGACCGCAGTCGCTTCTGGCGATACCTCGACGCAAGGCTGCGCCCAGACGCGCGACCGAACTGGATCGACATAAGTACGCAAGGTGACCTACACCTACGAGCTGTCCCACGACCGCCAGCCACCACTGACGCTGAATCCCTACCGACAGGTGCTGTCCCGCTACCTCAGAGGTAGGCGTCAGGACTCCACGCATCTGGGCCCAGCTCGCGCCGAGGTTCGGGCGACGTCGCCCCCCGTACCGCCCCGTCTGGCGGTAGCGCCGATGGCGCGCTGGAGCCATCGCGGCCGAGCCGGTCGTTCAGGCGCCCGTCGAGTTCCGCCCACCCACGGTCGAAGCAACTCGAGATGCGACTGCAGGTGGTAACCCGGCACCGCGCGGCAGGAGGGCGAGCACCTCCCCCTCGGTCAGAACGAACCGTGGGCAGCCGGCGTTGAAGGTTGTTGTTGACCGCCACGGTGGGTGAGGACGACCGCGTCACGGTGGGCTGATCTCGTGACGGGCCTGGGTGGCTTGCTCGTGGTGCCTTGTTGTTGTTCGTGTGCGACGACAGGGTGAGGACGTCGTGAAGTAGGCGACGGCCCTCCCGCTTGTCTTGGCGGACACGGAAGGGCCGTCTTGGTGCATAGGAGTGCACACCTCACACCCGTGTTGACGGTAGGCCTGGACACGTGGACGTGCCGAATCGCGGCGTGGTGCCGCACGACGGTCGGCAGGCTCGCGCCGACGTCGGCGAGGTAGCTCAGGAACGCCGCAACGGTCTGCGGGGAGGCGGGCAGGTCACGGCGCCCGCCATCGACGCACCAGCTGGTGAGGCCTGCCACGCCCCGAGGTAGGCCCGGCGGGTGGCCGCGGCCTTCGCGTTGGCGGTGTAGAAACCGATCCGGCGTTGTTCCTCAGCCGTCAACCCGCCCAGCGGGTCGTCGGAGGCGAGCTCGACAACGCCGGCGACGCTGTCGGCCAGGTCGTCGACGTCGGCCAGTTCCACCTCGGTGTCGGTCGTCCGTTCCAACGCCACCTCGAGCGCGGCGTCCACCGCCGTACCGACCGGGTCGTGGCCCGGGTCGGCGAAGGCTGCCGCCGCGTCACTGTCACCGATCATCGGCTGACCCTATGAGAATGTGCCTTCTCATAGGGTCAGGACGACCTATGTGCGATCCTGTTCCGCTCGGGTCGAGTTGGGAGATGAGATGACCTGGCTGCTCCCCTTCGGCATTCTCGTGATCGTCAGGTGCTGATCGAGCAGCTCGGCGTGACGGCCAAGCTCGCAGACGCAGAGGGAGAAGTCCGGGCGGACCTTTCCCTCGCCGCGGTACGGGACGCGCTCCCAGGCGTCACTCACCGATCCGGGGGGCCGAACCGCTCCCGTCCCCAGAGCCGCCGGACACGCTTGCCCGGCTGCGCCAGGCGGGCTGCCGCACGGACCCGGACGCCAGCAGCGCCACGATCACGGAGAGTGCCCAGACGACTCCGTAGGCCCGCAGGAACGGCTATGAGGTGGAAGCGGGCGAATTGACACGATGCTGCGCGAGGACGCGATGGCAACCCGGCTCTTGGTACTTGAGCGGGGTCCTCGACCACTGGTGGTTCACGCGGCCCGGAGGGTCGCGCTGTGCAACATGATGCGTCTTTCGTAGTTGGCCTGGTTTCTGAACCCGCAGGCGACGCGCTTGATCTGCTTGATCACGCGGTTGTAGCCGGGTTCGAGGAAGCTTCGATCTCGGGCCACCACTTCTCGATTCGTGCCCGCGAGGCGGGTCGTCTCGGGCATGTCCGCGACCGCGCAGCAGCGAGGAAGCGGGTCCGTCGGTGCGCGGTCTCGTGCCGGCTTACCGGTCGGGCCGTGCGCGGCGAGCAGTTGACGGAGGAGCTCCTTGACGGCCCAGGCGGCACTGATCTCGTCGGTCGGGTCGTCGGTGGCGAACACGGTCTTCAACCGGGCCAGGTCTACGGGCCGAGCTGGTCGCCGCCTCGCAGCAGCAGCCGGCGGTGCGCCCAGGCCGGATCGACCTTCATCCCGCGGCGGCCTTGCTGCTCAACCGATCTGCCGTCGTCGGCGATGAGCGATACATCCGCTCGTTCTCGCGAACCGTCGTTCTGCCTCTCGATCTCGCACCGGGAGATGCCCCACTCGGGTGCTGGCCGAACTCGTGGTCCAACCAGCTCTTGATCTCACCACCGAAGCCCCACTCGTTCATCCGCTCCTCCTTCCGGTCTCACAAGGGACGCCTCGGCGGAGTATCGCGAGGCACAGGGACGGACCGGCTCGTAGTAGTGCTGAAGGTCCGTAATGGAAGGATGTGAGGATGTGCGTAAATCTAGGTGTGCTGACGAATGTCGATATGGCTGTCGTGGGCCTAGGCGAGCAGGGCCGCCGGGCCTGGGAGGAGCGCGTCGAAGAGCGCGTCGCACAGGCTGCATTGCGCGTACCACGGTCCCCGTGGGTGATGCACCCACCGGACCAGCGGCTTGACACGACCACGATGGTCGATTGGACGGGCCTGCCCCTGCGCGTCACGACATGTCTGCCGCGGACCGATGGCCTGGCACTGCTCGACTGGCAGGGGCCGTCGGGCTGCGAGGGCCGGCTGCGGTTGCAGGAGGAATACGTGGAGTGGCGGGTTGTGCGCGACCTGGACGGGGGCGTGCGGCGCGTCGAATTCACCACTGAGCTGTCGGACTTCTGGCGTGTGCTCGCCGCGCATGCGCCTGCCGAGGCGCTGAAGGTGGCGGCGGGATTCGCCGGCGAACCAAAACTGCCGACCTCGGCGCTGTTCGGTCCCACTGACCCGTTCGAGACTGGCGTGTCGACGGACGACCGCGAGGCCGCGTTCATAGCGACGATGCTCGACCCGCCGGGGCCCTACAACTCCGGCGAGCGCTCGCTGTGTTGCATGGCGCATCAGTCGAACACGCTCGAAGCCATCGTGACTCTGCTGCTCGCGGCGGCGTTCGCGTTCGTAAACGACAGCGGCTGCATGCCCGCGCGGCAGACGATTCCGCTGCTGTCCGGAGCGGCACAGGACGGCCGCGGCAGCGACCCGGTGCTCGTCGAGCGGCTCGGGCGTCTGGCGTTCGAGCGCCGGCTAGTCGGCCTCGACGATCCCGTCGGCGTGTTCATCGTCGGTGTCGAGCACGCCCGGCTGCGCCGGCCGGACGGCCGACCCGTGCCAGGCGAGTGGTTCACGCCGGACCGTGGTGTCGTTGCTGGTGTCGCTGCCGACGGAAGGGCTCGGCACCGCCGGCTGGTGCTGGAAGTCCCGCCAGGTGAGGGGCTGCGGGTGAGCGACCTCGTTGACACGGCGACCGAGCAACCTATTTCCTTCGGCGGCCAAGTGGCCGAACTCCTGCAACTCGCCGTCGTGCTTAGGGTCGGCGCGCCGGGCGCCCTGCCTGCGGATCTGCGGCCATGCGAGCCGGTCTCGCCGGCTCACGGCCTCGCGTGCGGAGCGATCCGCGACGCCTGGAACGACTTCTGCACGGACATGGCGGCGCAGTGAGAGGCGATGGCGGGCGGCTGCAAGACGGCATCTTCTGGCGCCACGGGGAGCGCCCGCCGCCAAGTCTGCGGCTTGTGCTGCTCGACATCTCCGCGGACGCAACCCCGAAGCAGGCCCGTAACGGGCTGATGCGCATCGTTGAGTGCATACAGCAGCTGCGGCGCGGCGAGGTCCGCGACCTTGCCGGACAGCCCGAGCACACAAGGAGCGAGAGCGCGGCACAGTTCGCGGGCCTGCGGCTGCTCCTCGGTTTCGGGCGCCGGTTGTTCGACGCCGAACAGCACGATCCGCCGTTGGTCACAGTCCCGCGGCCGGACTTTCTGTCCTACCTCCCTCGGTCCGCCGAGCCGTTCCCGACGCTGCCTTGGAACGGCGCACGCCGTGAGGGCGAGGCTGACGTTCTCGTCCAGTTGACCGCCGATAGCGAAGCGGCGGTCGACGCCGCAGCGGTGGATATCTGGCAGGTCATCGTCGATCACGAGCTGCCGCTCGCAGTCATCGAGAGCTACCCCGGCTTCGGGCGTTCCGATGGGCGCGGCTGGCTGGGCTTCCACGACGGCGTCAGCAACCTGCGGACCGACGAGCGGCCGGCGGCGATGGTGGCCGGGCAGCATCCGCCGTGGATGGCCGACGGGACATATCTCGCGTTGCTGCGGTTGCGGGTGGACTTGGCTGCGTGGCGGCGCTTATCACGCTCGCAGCAGGAGCTGCTCGTCGGGCGCGACAAGTTCAGCGGCGCGCCGCTGAACGGCACTGAGCGTGGGCGGTCAGGCGAGTTGTGCCCGGTCGCCGCACCGCCGCAGTCGGCGTCACAGGCAGCCGTCTGGGCTGACCATAAAGATCCGCCGCAGGTCACCGACCCGGTCCTCGAAATGTCACACGTGCACCGCGCCAACCAGAACAGGGCGTCCGGGTCGGCGGCCGGCGGACTGCGCATGTTCCGGCAGGGCTATGAGTTCCTTGACGCGCTCGGGCCGGACGGACCTTCGCTCGGGCTGACCTTCGTGAGCTTCCAGCGCGACCTGTCCACGGTTCAGCATCTGCTGCACCTGCCGGGATGGCTCGGCGACGTCAACTTCGGCGGGCGCACCCAACACGGGCCGGGTGAGCCCCCGGCGCTCAGGTTCGTCTCACTTATCGCCGGCGGCCTGTACGCCGTGCCGCCGCGGGCCGCGCCGTTCCCCGGCGCTGCCATCTTCGCGGGCTGACCGCGCGCCTCGTTGCCTGCGGCCCGAAACAATCGTAGGGTTGCCTCCGACTGAGAGGAGGAACAGCGCGTGACGCCGACGAACGTGCTCGACGAGTCATGCGGCGTCTTCCGCAACCTGCCCGAGGAAGCGCTCGCGCCGGACTCAATCCAACGCATGGTAATTGGCGAGGACACGGCGCTGCGCACGTTGACGACCGAACAGGCTGCGGCCGAGCTTGGCGACGTGTTCGCGACAGCCCTCCTGCTTCAGGGCCGGTTCCCGCGCACCGCGGGTGAGGTGCTAGCGTTCCTCTCCGAGTCGACGGGCGCCAGTTCCCTTGGCACGCCTAGCTTCTTCCTCGTGGGCGACGGCAGCCAGGTCGCATTCACGCCCGAAACAGCGGACGTGGCGCGCAATCTGCGCTTCCTCGTCGCGCTCGGCGGCGACCCTGAGGGACCTGACGTGCTTCTGAGCACCTTCTCCCCCGACAGAGGCGACGTCGAGGTCATGGCATGGGACCGCCAACGTGGTGGCTTCAACTACTACCGCACCGTCGGCGCGAGCTCGGGATGGGTGTTTGCGGGAAATTCCCGGCACGCCCTGAGTGATCCGACGCAGGGCAAGGGACCGTTCGAAAGCCACACGTCGGGCAACTTCCTCATGAAGGAACTCCGTTCGCCTTGGATTCACTGGGACTCCCCGGCGGCACAAATCTTTCCGTCCGTGTTTGACGGCACGCCGCACGAGTGGTTCGAGCGCAAGGATCTCGGCGGCGCTCTCGCATGCGAGACCGCGGTCGCTCGGCCGAGCATTGTCCGGTGGACGAAGGCCCGCTTCGACGGCATCGTCGCCAACGGTGGAACGGTCTCAGATCCGGCACGGATCATGCGCCAGCTGCTCGAGACGGCGACGGTGAACCTCATCTCCAGCCACACCGAGTCCCGCAACGCTGCCACGGGGACCGTCGACCTGCCGCAGACGTTCTTCGTCGACTCCGAGGAACTGTCCGAGGTCCTCGGACTGCAACCGCCGCCGCCGTTCGCGGTTCCCGGGCCGATCTACGAGCAGAGCCTTGACACGTTCGGCGTCCGCCTGGCCGACGGGGCAGGGTTCGAACAGATTGGCGACACGCACTTCGCCTTCTGCGTGCCGGAACGGGCACTCGAGGACACTCAGGTACTGCGCGAGGCGCTGCGCATCGGGCTCCTCAGCAAGCGACTGGCGGCCTGCCTGCTCATGACGGACTTTGCCAACCCACTCTTTTCGGCGCGCCGCGCGGGGCTGATGGCCCACGTCCCTGCGGCGGCGACCGTCGTCGGCGGTGCAAGCTCGTTCTCGCAGGACATGGTTGAGGCGATCCTCACGGCGGCCGAGGAATCACCGGAGGGCAGTGCGGAACGGGAGTTCGACGAACGCTGGGCTGCTGGCGAGGACTTCAAGCCCATATTTGACGCGCTGCTGACGGCTTATTACGACAAGGTCACCCAGCGGCTGCAGACTCAGGACGGCTACGACGAGTTCTTCCGCCTGGCCGAGTCCCGGCGCGAGCGCGTCGAGGCCACGATGCCGATCGCCGAGAGCCCGCTCCTCTTCGCCCGGGCGCGCGAGCGCGTCGGGGGGCTGCGGATGCTCGCCGACGGCTCCGTCACGGCGGAGGGCTGAGCCGTGGCAACACTTCAGCGGCTCGCTACCCCAGCCGGGATTCCCGAGCCTGACGAGGCTGCTCGCGACGCCTGGAGCGCCGGCCTCAAGGACATCCTCGGCGGCTTCGGGGCCAAGTTCCCGCAGTTCTACGACCCAACAGTTTCCGACACGCCACTTGACGCCCGCGTCGCGCCGATCGGTTGGCCGGCCTTCCCCGCGCCGCTGCTGCGCGGCGCGACCAACGAGACCGGACGCTGGAAACGGGCCGATGACCGAGATCAGCAGGTCGAGTACTGCGAGTGGAGCGTGGAGCGCGACAGCGACAACGTGATCACCCGCGTAACGTTCAGCACAGAGGTTCCTGAGTTCTGGGAGCACGTGGCCACGCGGGACCCGGATCGGCTGCTCGAGATGTACCGCGAGTTCGTTGACGAGCGGGTCGAACTCAACGACCTATTCAGCTCCGGCCGGTACGTGACCCGCAACAAGTGGAACGCGACCGCCGAGGGCCGGCTCGCGCATCTCGTGCAGCGCGACAACACGCTGGGCGCCGCGGCCCGGCTGGCGGCAGAGGCGACCGTGCAGCGCGTCGACATCGCCGGGCGCCGGGTCAGCGATCAGCAGATCCTCGTGCGCTGCGCGGGCCTGGGCGACGAGTTCCGCAACAGTGACCCGCGGATCGCCGCAGCAGTCAACGACGCCGCCGCGACCGGGGCCGAGATCACACTGCAGGACCCGATCGGGCTCTACCTGCACGGGATCAGGACAACCGGCATGGTGACGCCCGAGCGCGGTCCCAACCGGACCGATCCGACGGCGTTCTGGACTATCGAGCGCGGGGACGCAGAGCACGCGGTGCGAGCCAATTTCGTCGTCCCAGCCGAGCTCGGCTTCGCAGTCGGTGACATAAAGCTTGACGGGCGCCCGATTCAGTTCGGCGCCCAACTGGCCGATCGAGTCACGGTACGTCTCACCGCGTTGATCAAGGAAGCGACGCGCGAGCCGCGGGTCGAGGGCTGCGTGGCGTAGCTACGGTCACGGCCTGTCAGCCTGCGCCGGTGGGCGGTGGGCTCCGGCGGGTATCAGCGTCGGCGCTCGAGTTCGTCGACTGTCCAAACTTCGAGGGCTGCCCACCGCCTGCTGCAAGTTCCTTCGAACCAGCATGTCCTCGGACATCACGCTGTAGCGACTGCCAACTTCTTGCACGCGCCTGGCCCGAACTGGCGCAGGGAGACGGGGCGTCGGAGTCGGGGCCCGACAGCAGTGATGGCTCGACGGCGTTGATTCGGCGCGTGACGGACGGCAGCGCTACACGCTCGTCATCAGCTGCCCGACGGTGGACGAACTGACCCGATGGCCTTGCGCGGTCAGCTCCCCGGCCAACGTGCGGGGTGGACTTCGACGTCCAGCGCAACGCCGACATCGGATCGCCGCGGGTCGCCGGGTCGACCAGTGCCTCCAACGCCGCCAGCAGCCCCGGATCGGTCGCGGTCAACGCCTTACGACCGCCGCCCGGCCGCCGCACCCGACCCGTGGGCGCCGCTCCGGACTCCAGTTCCCGCAAGCCTTTCGCGACAGTGTCCGGTGACACCCCGGCAGCGGCAGCCACCAACTTCACCCCACCTCGGCCAAGCTCGCGGGCCTCGGCGCCAAGCACCAGCCGGCGCTGTCGCTCGTCCAGATGCGGCCACAGCGACGCCGTCTTGCGCGCCACCACGTCCTCTACGACCGACATACCACGAGAGTATGGAGGCCAGCATGAAAACCCTATGCTACTTCTGTGCAGACCCTGCGCCGGGGTGCGCAAGCGATCTGTCCCTGCACATGATCATCGTCGTCCGGCTCAGGTACTGCCCATGAACCCTGGCCTACTTGCAACGTCGCACCGCCGAGGGCAGGACCAAGCGCGAGGCCATGCGCTGCCTCACGCGCTACCTCGCCCGCGAGCTCTACCGCACCTCACCGCCGACCCAAATAATCTTACTGCAAGCCCTTGACGGTCTATAGGAACGTCCGGGTACTTGACACCTACGGCTTCCACAGCACCGAAGCCCTCATCGCCATGGGCCCACCTCACCCGCGGCGGCCTCTGCCCACCACTCCCCCGCCGCACCGCCGCCTGGTGATCATGAAAAGTCACCCACGGGAACGGCAGAAGAGCCCTCGAAGATAGGGCGTCCTGCGGCAGCCATCGGCGCTCTTGGAGTGTCGGCGTGTCCGGTGCCCAGGATCTGCAGCACCATCCCCACGTGCTGGTCGCAACTCAGTTCCTACAGGATGTGGATGTGCCGGATCGAGGCGTGGTGCCGCACGACGGTCGGCAGGCTCACTCCAGCCAAACGGTCGTGCCCTCCTTGGGGGGGATCAGGGTTCGTACCCGGCGGCGATCTCACGCCATCGCGCTGACAGGAAGTTCCGCAGAAAGATGCCGACGGCTCCGAGCAACATTCCCAGAGTGAGCATTGCCGTGCCGGACGGGCTGCGGCCTGCGGACGTGATGGCTGCGCCTGCAGCGGCACTGCCGACGATCAGGACGAGTTCCCCGACGAGCACTCGGTTGTCGGACCGGTCACGCGCCAGGCGCGCGTACGCCTCCCGCCGGGGGTCGTCGAGTGCCGTCGGTCGCGGCCAGCGTGCGGGTAGTCCGCGCGGCGGCTGGGAGGCGAGCTCGGCCGGGGTGACGTGGGCGAGCGGGGGAAGAGAGAAGGCTTCCCGAGCCCGACGCACGTTGCATCTGACCGCGCGCGCCGCGAGAAATGGCGGGCACGAGCAGCAGGACTCCGAAACCCAGCAACTCGAGCCGCCCGAGCACTTCGGTCATGTGCGCCGCGGCGGTGACACTGCGGTCGGTTGCCAGACTCCGACGATGAACCTTCCCAGGAGACCGTCGACCGCGATGAAAAGGCCGAGCTGAAACGGCTGTGTCAGCCACATGAATGGCACGATCGCGGCAACGAGGCTCGCTGCCGCCGCGAGGCCGAAGCCGCATCCGATTATCGCGTTGAATAGCGCTCGCATGACGCAGATCCACGGTGTCAGGGGTACGAGGACGCCTGTCGGCCCGTGGCAGGCCCGCGCAGCGAATCGACGTGTAGCGCTCCGGAACGCGGGCCTGCGAGGTGGTGGCACGGCGTCGACGCTAGGCCCGACCTGCGACAGCGTCCCGCCGCTTGGCTCACCGCCCGGCTGTCGCGGCCGGGCGCAGCAGACGCGGCGGGTGAGTGTCGGCGTGGAACAGATCCTGTCGCTCGGTGACGGCGGCGGGGTTGCTGAACGCGTCGTATCGGCTGCCGGCAGGCCAGTCCTGGTGCTTGCCGGTGCGACAGGTGCTCTCGCCGAGCCGGGCGGCGAGCCGGTCCAGGAACAACGGGAGGGTGTGCCGGTGCCACTCCTCGAGCAGCTCCGGGCTGGCCGCGTCGTCGGCGGCGGTTCGCAGGCACGCCAGGACCGGTAGTTCCCGGGCGATGTGCGGGTGCCGCGGCCAGCAGGCCGGGATCAGGTTGACCGGTCGCCAGGCGTAGTCCCGGTTCAGCCAGGCCGCGACGTCGTCGCACCACAGCCACAGGTGCTGACGGATCGGCGGTGGGCAGCTCGCCGGGTCCCAAGGCCGCGGCAGGTCGTGGATGTCGCCGAGCTCGGCGATCGCGTCGGCGTCGCCGCCGCGGACGATCGCCAAGCTGATCAGCGCCTGCCGGACCTGCGAGGGTGGCGCCGGGAAACCTGAGAGCATCACCATGACCAGGCCTTGCCGGTCTCCGCCGACGCTGATCGGGAACGTGCATCGTCTGCGCTGCTGGTGGGCGGGGCGGGGCTGTGCAGCCGGTGCTGGTGGGCGTACTGCACCGCGTGCTGGGTCCGTCGGTCGAGGTCGACCGTGGTGTTGCGGACCTGCCCGACCTTGCCGCGGGCGGCCCGTTGGCGGGCGAGCAACGCCTTGCCGCCGCGGCCGTCGACGCACCGGCGGAGCCGGGCGATGATCGGTGGGGCGTTCTCGGCGACGACCAGCGCCTGGCGGTCGGGGATCAGTCGGATGTGCTCGGGGCGCAGGATCGGCACGTCCTCGGTCGAGCGGGACGTGCCGACACCTCCCGGTCCGTCGGTCACGCTCTGCCGCAACACGCGGGTGGAGCCGAGCAGGTCGGAGACTTCCTTGTAGAAGTGGATGTCCTTGCCGCCGCCGAACACCACGATGTTGTTCGTCAGGCCGAACAGGCTGCGGGCCTCGTCCTCGCCGTAGCAGACGACCATCTGCCGCCAGGTCTGCGCCGCGTACACGAACGACAGCCCCAGCGCGCGTTCGTTCGCCATCCGGGTCCGCAGTGTCGGCAGCGGGGTGGTGGAGGGGAGTTCGTCGAGGCAGGCCAGGAAGCTGGGGGTGACCCGGCCGTGCGGGGAGGCGGTCGCCATCGCCAGCGCAGTGTCCAGGACGTGCTCGGCAACAGCGGTCATCAACGGCGAGGCCGACGCGTACGGGTCTTCCCGGCCGAGCAGGTAGACGGTGCCGCCGCGGGCGAGCACGTCGGCGAGGTCGGTGACCGGCCGGCCCGGGCCGGGGATGCACCGGGCGCGGATCGCCGGTTGGAAGAACAAGCTCATCGCCTGCTGGACGGTGGTGACGGTGTTGCCGACCGTGTCGGCCGAGCCGTGCAACGCCCCGCCCAGCAGTCCGTCCCAGAACCGCGCGGCGTGCGGATGCTGACGCAAGATCTCCACCGGCTGTTCGGCGGCGACCGGGTTCGCCACCCATTCCAGGACGTGCTCGAGGGTGTGCCCGGTCAGCGCCGCGGCGTGGAAGAAGCCTTGCAGCACCTTGGCGGTCTCGGCGGCGTAGAACCGGGCGGCGCTGTCGGCGCGGCCGCCGGCGACCGCACCGGTGACGGTGCCGGCGGAGAACGCCTTCGCGCGGCGTTCGGCGACCATCGGGTCGACGCAGCCGGCGATCGGGTCCCACACCAGCTCCGGTACCCCGGGGGCCATCCCGAACGGGTCCAGGACCGCCACCGGCCGGGCTGGGCCGCCCGAGTCCGGGCCACCGACCGGGGCCTGCCGGTCGGTCATCGTCAGCAGCAGGTCGTCGAGCTTGGTGAGCGTGGCCATCGCCGCGCCGGGGTGCGCGAGCAGCGCCGGTGCGAGCAGGTCCAACGTTTTGCCGCTTCCCTGCGCCCCGTACACCCCGGTGGTGCGGTCGTAGCGCACCCACAGCTCCACCCCGCGGGGGGTCAGCGACCGGCCCAGCCGCCAACCCAGCTGCGCCGAATCGGATGTCCGCCGCCTCACCGGGCGCTCCTGCTGGGGGGTCACGACGCCGCGGCCGGACAAGGTGCTGCGACTGCTCGTGCCGCACAGGTCGGGCCGGATGATCGTGCGGGCCTGGCGCAGCCGGGACCGGCCCAGCACCTGCTGGGCCTCGGTGCGGGTCGCCATCCCACCCCGGGCATCGCCGGGCCGGTGGTAGCGCCACAACAGTGCCGCGGCCGTCC
>JAABUN010004986.1_pt1 | contig 17137 bp, 16 predicted proteins | sample 5559311 | NCBI WGS metagenome assembly JAABUN01 (sample SAMN10711877, study PRJNA513370) | rock metagenome | isolation source: Antarctica rocks | place: Antarctica: Victoria Land, Siegfried Peak sud
CATCCAGGTGCGGCAACACCGTGTCGAGCTTCGCCCTGAGCGACGCCACAACCTCCGCCTCGACCACCACCTAACACATCATGCCCGACGAAATCCTACATAGAGCCCTTATTTATCGACGAGCCCTAAAGGCGATCCGCAGCGTCAACGAGGGACCTGGCCAGACCGAGAAGTCTCCTGGCCTCGGCGGTCGAGACCAGCCGAGGGGAGTAGTGCACCGCATCTTTGGAGGACAGGACCTGCCGCAGCTTCTTGGGCAGCGTTGGGTCCTCCAGGTCTACCGTCTCTAGGAGGGTGACGGCCTGATTGTGGTCCTGGCCGCGGCTCCAACTGCCGAGTCGTAGACCACAGATCGCGTCGGTGGCAGCGATGGCCCCCAAGACTGCTAAGGCTGCTGCCACGTGTGCCTCCGCTCTGGGCGCCCGCTCGGTCAAGACCAAGTCGGCAACGTTAAGGAACTCCCGCGCCTGCTGACGCCGAATGCCTGCCTCGGCGGGCGTGCACGGAGTCGTACGACCCTTGCTCCGACTCACGACGCGTGCCTGAGGAGTTCAAGCAGGCTGGACCCACCCAGATGGACATGATCGGCCCGCAGCGACGCCACCAGCGGGTCTGCTGCCGCAACCATCTCCCCGAGCACCTGCCGTGACGGGCTGACGATGTGGGCCGGGTTGCCGGTCCATCGCTCGATGTTCAGGCTGAGGCTGTCAATCTGGTCGGCCCACTCCACTTCATGGGCGATCACGTCGAGCGAGCTCACCACGAGGACGTCGATGTCGCTCCCCGAGTCCGCCTCGCCCCGCGCGAACGAACCGAACAGGCTGGCGTTCAGGGGGGCTCGTGGCCAGGCAGTGATGGCGCTCTCGATGCGGGTCACGATCTCCTGCCGCAGTCGAGTCAGCGCAATGATGGCCTCTGCACCGACGTGGTCTCGGTTCAGCAGAAACAAGGTTGCGTAGCGTTCCTCCTGCGCTAGCACGATCCCCTGATCGACCAACCGCAGAAGCACACGCCTCACCCCGTCACGGCTGCCTCTGCCTGACCGTCGATGAACCTCGCCACCGGTTGTCCAGCCCGTTGTCGCCGTGAGCACCTGGAGCACAGAGGCATCCAGGGTTGGGGTGACGATCTTGAGCGGGTTCGATAGGTCCATGACGAGCCGCCCTTCTGTCGCACGAGTCTGAACTGACATGTCGATGATAGTCGCCAACTAGCGAGTATCCTCGCCATGTTCGGCGACTGCCCAGTCGAGACCCCGAGGACCGACCCACTACGCCCCTGAGCCCGTAGGCCTCCTGGTCGACCCGGCCAGGATCACAGCGTGCCGCCCAGGATGCGCCAGACGCGCACCCGCTCGCGCGCGAGATCGACCGGCCGTCCGGCAAGTTCAGTCATCAGCTGGCCCAACTCCCACCGGGTGAAGCTCCCGTACCGCGCGGAGTAGAAGCCGACGGCATCGATCGCGAAATCGTCCGCTCGATCGAACAGGACGTAGCTGAGAAGTTGGTAGACCTGATTGAGACTCAGCGCGTCAGCCCGCCCCGCCTTCAGCAAGGAGCCCAGCTGGACCTTGAGCTCGATCAGCATCCCGGCAGCAATCAGATCGGCGTCCGCCGGGCAGAGTCCTGACCCCGCGAACAGCGGCCCCAGAAAGAGTGACTGATCGCTGCCCAACAGATGCGGATACAACCCGACTTGGGCAGCAGCCTGCAGCTCGATGAGCTGAGCAATGGCGTCGGCCGGCGCGAGCTCAAGGAGCGTATCGGCCGTGAATCGACCGGATTGGACCAAGGCGACCACAGGATGACCAGGCAGAGGACCGGAGCGGTAGATCTCGGTGCACAGGGCCAGAGCCCAGCACGCACGAGCCAGAGCTTCTGAGGGAGGCTCACCCTGCTGCTGTGCCAAGGTCCCGCGAGCGACCACGTCGTCTAAGGTTGCCACCGCGCCGGGAAGACCCTGAACGCCCGCGTACGCCGGCGCCAACCCCTCGCCCGGCCGCAGGGTGAGGCGCGCCAGATAGTCGAACGCCGTCCCGACCGTGCCGGGGTTGGCAGCATTGCCCGGAACGAGCAACGGCCCGGACGCTTTCCGGTAGGCGGTCGTCGATGGCCTAGTGTGCGGAAAGGTCGCAGACAGATAGCGTCGGAGGGGCGAGCGCAGGTCATCGATGGCTGCCGTCAGACTGCGATAACAATAGGTCGGGTCGATGAAGTCCCCATCGTCCCGCAGGTCCGTTGACACATTCTCCTCCGTTCGCCCCGAGTCGTAGCCGCGCAGGCGCGCGAGCGGTCCCAAGGTAACGAGTCGGCTACGCCTGCTGGCTGGTTCGCCGCGCCGTCAGTCACAACTGTCACGATGCAGGATGTTGCCCTCACCGTCCCCCCACGGCCGAGACATCACCCGTCGACCGATATCGGCGGGTCCCCCGAGCAACTCAGGCGGTCGATGATGATCAAGCAGCTGTCCGAGCATGTGTTCGATCATCTGGTCGAAACCGGTGTCGACGAACGCGTCATCGACATTGTGCTGGCGGCGTTGGATGGCGAAGATGCGCTGACCGAGATTCTGGATGGCGGGCCAGCACCGCTTCGTCCGGACTCGAGGGCCGAGCGGGTCTCACCGCAGGGTGCATTCCTGACCAAGCTGACGGTGCAGGGATTCCGAGGCATCGGCGGAGAGACCGTGCTCAACCTGCCGCCCGGTCCTGGGTTGACCGTCATTGCCGGACGTAACGGTTCCGGCAAGTCGAGCCTCAGCGAGGCGCTGGAGTGCGCGTTGACGGGCACGACAGTTCGCTGGGATCGCAAACTCGGGCACGCCGAGTTCAGGTCCGGCTGGCGCAACCTTCACCACGGCGAGCCGTGCGAAATCGCTCTGACCCTCAATCAGGTCGGGCAGGGTGAGGCCACCGTTCGCGTCACCTGGCCCAAAGACGCCACCGACCCGGGTACGGCCACCACGACGTATCAGGTTGCCGGCCAGAAGCGTGAGCGAACCGACCTCGGCTGGCAGGCCGCCATCCAGAACTACCGACCACTGCTGTCCTACGACGACCTTGGTCTGCTGCTGACGGCCAAGCCCAGTGAGCTGCACGACTCCATCGCCCGTGCTCTGGCTCTGGATGAGCTCGAGGCCGCGGTTGAGCAACTCCGGGACAGGAGCGCACCCATGAAGGCGCCGCTCAAGCGGGCTGGTGATGCTCGCAAGACGCTGCGAGCTGAGCTGACCGAGTTGGACGACGAACGGGCTAAGGCGGCGGTCAAGCTGCTCGCCAAGACGACGCCCAACCTCGCGGCGCTGAAACAACTGGCGACCGGTCCCCAGGCCACCGATGGACCACTCCAGATCTGCCAGCGCATTCTCGCCGTGGAGCTGCCCTCCCTCGGCGAGATTGAAGCTGCGGCGGCGGAGCTGCAAACCGCGCAGGCGAACTTAACCGACGTCGGTGAGCAGAGATCCCGGACCGAGGTGCTGCGCGATCAACTCCTCTCCGAGGCGCTCGCCTACCACGCTGTTGCCGGCGACTCTGCCTGCCCGGTGTGCGACACCGGCCGTCTGGATGCGAGCTGGAAAGACCGGACCCAGGCCGCTCTCACCGAGACTGACCTGCTCCGCGGAGCCCGCAACGATGCGGAACAGCGGAACGGGCGGGCCGAGTCGAGGGTCCGAGAGCTGGTAACGACGGCTCCTGCTGTGCTGAGCCAAACCGACGTCAATCTGCCGAGTCAAGCGCACCTCGTCGAAGCCTGGGGCCGATGGGTCTCCCCCTCCTCCCGCTCGGCCGAGCAACTGCTCGCTGAGTACGGACTGCTGGCCGACGCACTCGCCGCCTGGCAGGACGAAGCACAGGAGTTCGCGGCCTCGGTCACCGAACGATGGGCCCCGTACGCGTTACGCCTCGCGCGGCTGGTCGAGGAGTTCGCCGAGGCAATAGAGCTTAACGCTCAAGCCGGCACCCTAGACGCGGCCTACACCGCCGCCCTGAACACATCCCAGCACCTGAGGGCGGAGCGACTGCATCCGATTGTCGACCGGACCAAAAGCATCTGGTCCGCGCTCAAACAGGAGAGCAACGTCACGATCGAAGAAGTCGAACTCACGGGTAAGGGCAACCGGCGAGCCGTCGACATCAGGGCGGTCGTCGATGATGCGTCGGGCAGCAGCGCACTGTCGGTGATGAGCCAGGGCGAGCTCAACTCGTTGGCCCTGGCGCTCTACCTGCCGCGGGCTACGTCGGATGAAAGCCCGTTTCGCTTCCTCGTGCTGGATGACCCGGTGCAGGCCATGGACCCGACCAAGGTCGACGGTCTGGCCGCGGTGCTGGGTGAGCTAGCCCGGACGCGGCAGGTCATCGTCTTCTCCCACGACGACCGGTTTGCCCAAGCAGCTCAACGACTCACGACGCCGCCCACAGTGCTGAGCGTTCGCCGAGGCAGCCACTCCGAGGTCATCGTGCAGAGCGAGGAGCGTCCAGCCGACCGTCATCTCAACGATGCCCACGCCATCCTGCGCGAGTCGCGGATGGATGAGTCGGTCAAGCGACGGGTGCTGCCTGGTGTGCTCCGGCACGCCATCGAAGCCGCGGCCTGGCAGCGCTACTCCGCTGAGCGGCTGAGGGCAGGCGACCAGTTGAATGACCTTGAACGATCCTGGCACGCAGACGGGCGAACCCGGGCCCGGTTGGCCCTGCTGCTCGGTCCGGCTATGGAGGGCTGGCTGGGCCAAGACCAACGCCGTCGGCGCGCCGTGAGCGTGTGCAACACCGGAGCCCATCAACCGATGAGTGGAGATTTGAGTGAGGCGTACGACGACTCCCGGGCCGTCGTCAACGCCATCCAGGCTGGAGCGCGATGAGTGCAGCCGTCACGGTCGATGAGCTGGTCACGTTGGCCTCTGCCGTGTGCGACGGTCGGCACCCCGTCCCCGGGATGAGCCGGACCCGGGCGGCGTGTCTGATTGCTCGGCAGGCGTTGGGGCAGATCGTCGACGCCCTGTTGGCACGGAAGCTGTTGGCCTGCCCGGAGGCGAGCATGCGGGCCCGGCTGATCTGCTTGGGCCAGGCGTACGCCGACGACCCGCGGCACATCGGCTATCGCGCCGACACCGCGTGGCGGCGGTTGTCGGTCGCGTGCCACCATCACGCCTACGAGTTGAGCCCGGCATCGGGTGAAGCACGAGCCCTGATCGACGACGTCAGATGGCTCGCTGAACAAGGAACGGAATCTGTGTGAGCAGTCTCGGAAACTTCGTCTGGAACATCGCCGATCAACTGCGGGGCGTCTACAAACCCCACCAGTACGGCAACGTGATCCTGCCGATGACCATCCTGCGGCGGCTCGACTGCATCTTGGAGCCCACCCGAGCCGATGTCGCGAAGATGGCTCGGGCCGGGGAGAAAGTCGAGGTGCTCGCGTACAAGATCCGGCAGAGGCACAAGATCAACTTCTTCAACCTGTCGCCGTGGGACATGCAGAAGTTGAAGGCCGAACCGGACGATCTGCGGGCCAACCTGACTGACTACATGAACAACTTCTCGGCCAACATCGATGTCTTCTCCCGCTTCAAATTCGATGCTGAGATCGCGACCATGGACGAGAAGGGTCGCCTCTATCTCGTGGTGTCACAGTTTGCCGACATCGACCTGCATCCCTCGGTGATGTCGAACGCAGCCATGGGCGACCTCTTTGAGGAGCTGATCCGCAAGTTTGCCGAGGCCTCCAACGAGACGGCCGGTGAGCACTTCACGCCTCGCGACGCGATCCGCCTCATGGTCGATCTGCTCTTCGCCGAGGACAGCGAAGGGCTGCATGAGCCGGGGATTGTGCGCACGGTCTATGACCCGACCGCGGGAACCGGTGGCATGCTGTCGGTCGCGGAGGAGCATCTGCTGGGCCAGAACCCGAACGCTCGGCTCACGCTCTTTGGCCAGGAGATCAACGACCAGTCGTACGCGATTTGCAAGTCCGACATGATCGCCAAGGGCCAGGACGCGACCAACATCAAGCTCGGTGACACCCTGGCCAACGATCTGTTCGCGGGCAAAACCTTCGACTACTGCCTGTCGAACCCGCCCTACGGCGTCGACTGGAAGGCCTCAGCCGACGTCATCGCCAAGGAGCGGCTGGCGACCGGGAAGGCGGGTCGATTCGGTGCCGGTGTGCCGAGCATCCGCGACGGTCAGATGCTGTTCCTGTCGCACCTGGTCTCGAAGCTGCGACCGGTCAAGGACGGCGGCGGCAGGGCGGGCATCGTGCTCAACGGCTCACCGCTCTTCAATGGCGGAGCCGAATCGGGGGAGTCGGAGATCCGCCGGTCGCTGCTCGAGGGCGACCTGGTCGACGCCATCATCGCGCTGCCGACCAACATGTTCTACAACACCGGCATCGCCACCTACGTGTGGATTCTCGACAACACCAAGGCGGCCGAACGAGTCGGCAAGGTGCAACTCATCGACGCCACCGGCTTCTTCACCAAGATGCGCAAGAACCTCGGCAACAAGTCCCGGGAGATCGCCGACGGCGACCGCGACTCGATCGTCAAGCTCTACGACTCCTTTGAGGACCGCGAACACTCCAAAATCTTCCGTAACGGCGACTTCGGCTACTGGACCATCACCGTCGAGCGACCCCTCCGTCTGAACTTCGCCTGTACGCCGGAACGGATCGACCTGGCCCTGGCAGCCAATCCCGTGGCCAAAGTGGACCCGGTGACGTTGCGGGCCGCACTGGAGTTACTGCACCAAGGCTCGCCCCCTGAGCATGCCGTTCCGCGCCCTGAGCCTGTCGAAGGTCAATGGTCAAGCCGGGAGGCTTTCCTACCTCAGCTTCGCCGAGCCCTGAAGGCGGCCGACCTGCCGCTGGCCGCACCGGCGTTCAAGGCGCTCTGGCTGGGTCTCTCCGAGCGCGACGAGAACGCCGACATCTGTCGCGACGCCAAGGGCCAGCCCGAACCCGACACCAGCCTGCGCGACACCGAGAACGTCCCGTTCGGTGAGCCCGGTAAGGACGCGCGGGACGAGACCATCGGGGAGTACTTCGATCGGGAGGTCCTGCCCCACGTACCGGACGCCTGGATTGACAATACCAAAACCCGCGTCGGCTACGAGATCCCTTTCACCCGGCACTTCTACGAGTACGTCCCACCCCGCCCGCTGGAGGAGATTGACCGAGACCTCAATACCCTCGTGGGTGAGATAATGACGTTGCTGAGGGAGATTGAGAAGTGAATCAATACGTGTGGCAACCCCTGCCTCTGCGGCGGCTCGGCCAGGTATCGCTAGGGAAGATGTTGCAGATAGAATCAGGATCGCCGATGGCGGTAGCCGCCCCATATCTCCGGGCCGCCCACGTGCAACCATTCGGGCATTTAATCGGTGTCGAGACCAAGTCAATGTGGTTTGAGCCACAGGAACTTGCCGCTCACGACCTTAAGCGTGGTGACGTCATAATCGTGGAAGGCGGCGCCGGTTTTGGCCGGAGTGCCGTGCTCGAGCAGGATCGACCCGGCTGGGGTTTTCAAAATTCGATCCTGCGATTTCGGGCCCGCCCTGATCGAGCCGTTGGTCGGTTCGTCAACTACGCGCTGCAGAGCGCCCTGCACGCCGGACAGGTTGCCGCAGCATGCAACACCGCGACTATCCCTCACTTCACGGCTGACAAGGTCGCGGCGATATTGGTGCCGACTCCTGATGTCGGCGCCCAAACTGCCATCGCCGACTACCTCGACCGCGAGACGGCTCAGATCGATACACTCATCGAGAAGCAGCAGCAACTCATCGCCACCCTTCGCGAGCGACATTCTCTTCTTGTTCTTCACACCGTCACTCGAGGTCTCGGAGCAGCTCAAACCATGCCCTCCGGGGTGGGCTGGGTCGGAGCAATACCAATACATTGGAACATTCGTCGAGTATCGTGGCTATTCAGATCCGTTGGAAGCGGAACAACGCCTAATCCCGAAGAAATCTTGCCTGCGGGCTCACTTCATTCCGTTGCGTGGGTTACGACGGGCGAACTCCGCGAAAACGAAGTGACGGAGACGCGCAATTGCGTCAGTTTCGATACAATCGCCAAACTGAGCGCACTGCGCATTCACCCTAGGGGATCATTAGTGATCGCTATGTATGGAGCCACCGTCGGCCGGTTAGGAATACTCGACATTGCTGCAACAACAAATCAGGCTTGCTGCGTGATGTCTAACCCGGTGGGGGTACTCACCGAATTTGCTTATTTCTTACTTCTCGCTGCACGTGATCACTTGCTTCGTCAGGCCTCGGGTGGGGGCCAACCAAACATCAACCAGGACAAGATTCGCTCACTCCGAGTCCCGACGCCACCTATCGCTGAGCAGCAGCAGATAGTCGAGTACCTTCAGCAGAAGACGACGAGCACGCAACTCCTGATCGCGAAGGCAGACCAACTGATCGTCCTATCCAAGGAGCGGCGCTCCGCGCTCATCACCGCCGCCGTGACCGGCCAGATCGATGTCCGAGCCGCGGCATGAGCCAGCAGCACAATGAGATCGCGTTCGAGGACGAGCTCTGTGCTCACCTCGCCGACCACGGCTGGCTCTACTCGGCCAACTCCGCCGGCTACGACAAGCAGCGGGCCCTCTTCCCCGAGGACATCCTTGGCTGGCTGCACGAGACCCAGCCCGATGAGCTGGCCAAGATCATCAAGCCCGACTCGACCTCCACCGCCCAGACCAGCAGCGAGAACCAGCTGCTGGACCGCCTCGTCAAAGTACTGGACGCGCCGCTCGAGTCCGGCGGCGGCACGCTGAATGTCCTGCGCAAGGGCTTCAGCGTGGTCAACGCCAAGTTCGCGATGTGCCAGTTCAGGCCGGTCACGTCCAATAACCCGACCACCAACGAGCGCTACGCCCGCGTCCGGGTTCGGGTGATGCGACAGGTCTACTACTCGACGTCGAACCAGAAGAGCATTGACTTAGTCCTGTTCATCAACGGCGTCCCGGTCGCAACCCTCGAGCTGAAGACCGACTTCACCCAGGGTGTGCAGGACGCGGTCATGCAGTACAAGAAGGCCCGGCTACCCAAGGACCCGGTTACCAAGAAGGTCGAGCCGCTGCTGTCTTTCGGCCGCCGCGCGCTCGTCCACTTCGCCGTGTCCAACGACGAGGTCTACATGACTACCAAGCTTGACGGCGACGGCACCTTTTTCCTGCCTTTCAACCGCGGCAATGACGGCGCGGCGGGCAACCCGCTGAACCCGCACGGCTCACGTACCGCGTACCTGTGGGAAGAAGTCCTGCAGCGCGACGCCTGGCTAGACATCATTGGCAAGTTTCTGCACGTCGAGGTGTCGAAGGCCCACGACCCGATCACCGGCCAGCTCTTGGTCTCGACCAGCCTGCTGTTCCCCCGCTATCACCAGTGGCAGGTGGTCACCGAGCTAGCGAACACGGCTCGTGCAGAAGGACCCGGCCACAAGTATCTCGTCCAGCACTCGGCCGGCTCGGGCAAGACCAACTCGATCGCCTGGACGGCCCACCGGCTGTACACACTGCATGACGCCGACATCGCCAAGGTGTTCGACTCCGTCATCGTGATCACCGACCGCACAGTGCTTGACACCCAGTTGCAGGACGCGATCCGCCAGATTGAGTCGACCAGCGGGTTCGTGGTCTCGGTGACCGGCGAGGAAGCCGGTCAGATCGGACTGGCTAGTAAGTCTGCGCTGCTGGCCAAGGCGCTGACCGACGGCGGCAAGATCATCGTCGTCACCATCCAGACCTTCCCCTATGCCCTCAAGATCATCAAGGAGTCGGCCGGCCTCGCCAGCCGCCGGTTCGCGGTGGTTGCCGATGAAGCCCATTCGTCGCAGACCGGCGCCACCGCGAACCAGTTGAAGGAGACGCTGACTCAGGAAGAGCTGGCCGAGCTGGCCGACGGGGGCGAGATCGACACCGAGACCATGCTGGCCACCCAGATGACCGCCCGCGCGGACAGTGGCAACATCTCCTGGTTCGCATTCACCGCGACTCCGAAGGCCCGGACCCTTGAGCTGTTCGGACGTCGGCCCACGCCGGAAGACCTACCGAAGCCGTTCCACGTCTACACGATGCAACAAGCCATCGAGGAAGGCTTTATCCTCGATGTGCTGCGCAACTACACCGCCTACGACACGGCCTTTCAGATTGCCACGAAGGTCAGCAAGGGTGAGCTCAAGCCAGCCAAACCGGGTGAGACCGTCCAGTCGGACGCCGTGCTGGTCGACGAGAGCCAGGCCACCAAGGGACTGATGCGCTGGGTCAAGCTGCACCCGACCAATATCGCTCAGAAGGTGCAGATCATCGTCGAGCACTTCCGGGCCAACGCCGCCCACCTGCTCGAAGGCAACGCCAAGGCCATGGTGGTCACCGACTCCCGCAAGGCGGCCGTCCGCTACAAGATCGCCATCGACGCCTATCTGGCCAAACAGGGCTACAACGACCTCGGCACGCTGGTCGCGTTCTCCGGCTCCGTCGAGGACGAGGAGTCGCTACCAAGCCCGTACACCGAGAGCAGTTTCACCGAAGCCAACATCAATCCGCGGCTCAAGGGCCGCGACCTGGCTAAGGCGTTCGCCGGCGCAGACTTCCGGGTAATGCTGGTGGCCAACAAGTTCCAGACCGGCTTCAGCGAGGCTCTACTGCTCGCCATGTACGTCGACAAGAAGCTGGCTGGCGTCAACGCAGTGCAGACCCTGTCCCGGCTGAACCGGATCGCTCCCAAGTACGGCAAGGACACCAGCTTCGTGCTGGACTTTGTCAACGAGCCGCAGGAGATTCTCGACGCGTTCCTGCCTTACTACCGCGATGCCTTTCTCGACCGAGAGACCGATCCGAACATCGTGCACGACCTGCGCGCCAAGCTCGACGCGGCGGGTGTCTACACCTGGGGCGAGGTGAGCGCCTGCGTCCGCGACTGGGCAAAGTCGTCAGGCAACAACGCCGCCATCGCGCACGTCGGGCCAGCACGCGAGCGGTTCCGCAACGCCTACCTGGGTGCCTTGACGACGACCGACAAGGCGAAGCAGGACGAGCTCGACCTGTTCCGCAAGGACGTCAGCACCTACGTTCGGGTGTACGACTTCTTGTCTCAGATTATCGACTACGGCGACAGTGATCTGGAGAAGCTGGCCATCTATCTCCGGCTTCTCGCCCGACTGATCCGACCGGAGTCTCTGACTCAGCCCATCGACCTGTCCGACGTCGAGCTGAAGGTGATCAAGCAGAAGGATCGGGGATCGACGGCGCTCGACCTGGCCACGGGCAAGGCCGCCGGTCTGATCGGCATGACCGCAGCGGGATCAGGGGCAAAGAAGGACCCGAACATGGTCCTGCTGGAGGAGGTGCTGGCCCGGATCAACGACCTGTTCGCCGACGAGGACTTCTCGGCCGGTCAGCAGCGGTCGTTCGTCGAGGCCAGCGTCCGCACCCTGATGGAGGACGAGAACATCGTCACCCAGGCCAAGGCGAACACCAAGCCCCAGTTCTTGGAGAGTATCGACCTGCAGCACGCGGTGGAGTACTCAGTGCTCTACAACCAATCCACCCAGCACAAAATGGCCGACACCTTCACCGACAACCTGGACGTCCAGAAGACCCTCATCGAGTTGCTCGGCCAGCTCGTCCATCAACTCGTACGAGTGTCAGCCGCGTGATTGCAGAGGGCTTGCGTCCAGTTCTGGATCAGTGAACAGGAAAAGCCGACCACTTGCCACTGTGATGGATGGTGAACTACCGACCGGTAAGACGAACCTCTGGACGGGACTAGCCGCTATCTATAGAAGTGCCAAGATATCCGCTCTTGGTATCCGCACTGGCGGCGAGATTACCCAGGCCTTTTTGAGACCGCAAATAGACTGCGCCAGAGAACAATAGTTCGTGAGGTCGCGATTACCCCTCGGGCCGGTTCGTATTGTTGACACCATTTGACTATAATTTGAGGGTTCCCCGCCAGAGGATGTCGGCGGCACCGCCCGGACCGCCTAGGCGAGTTATCTCGATAGGGACCATGTCGCAACCAGAGACCCTCATCAATTCAATTCCCTCATCCGGAGGCTTCGCGATGCGGTAGCGAACCGTATATTGGAGGTTCTCCAAGGTGTACGAGTGGAAACGGCCCATCGCCCCATGGCAATGCTTGTACCGTCGTCCAGACGCGCAAGGGCACGGTCGGTTCTTGCTAACTTTAGGTACGCGGAGTACGGTGTTGTCATCAGCATTCCTATCAATCCGAAGTTCCGCGCCTAGAAGAATGTAGGCGCCGTGTTGATCCCATTTGCTCATCACGTAATCTGGAAAGGGTATGTGGCGAGCCAGATTCTCAGAATAATAATTGAAGGGGGGTGGCGAGATCGATGACGGAAAAGTGTGTAGCGCGGTAAAGTCACCTCCGACCGTGTTACCGGGTTCTCGCTTGGCGGCTGCCCTCATGAAGTCGACGCATCGGCCAATTACTAGCGGTGGTGTAGCACCTTTCTCGACCAAAGTGTAAAGATCTTGAACCTCAGAATCTCTGAGCTGACCGCTACCAATCTCCCCAATCAGCGGGGCATCATTGATTGTTAGGAGCTCAACGTCTATGTCTTGACTAGCTTCCGGTCGGGTCCCTCTGGTCGTCTGAAAGTTACTGATTACGGCGATTGCAGCATTTTGGCGAACCGGGTTAGAAAAGTCCAGGAAGCCAACAAGTATCAGACTAAACCGTGATTCCACTTTCGAGAGGCCGCGGAAGCTAGCAAATTTTAGAGTGACAAGGGCTGCGAGATTTTTGAGAGCGTCCATCGCGGGGACGCCCTGGTGGCCCGCCTCCACCATGGACTCGGCAAGCCACTCCCTAGTCTTAAACGACTTATATTCGGCTAATCCTGCAAAGGAATATAAGAATTTTCCATGCTGAAAGGTGACGGAGCCACACTTTCCAGCATCATTATTACCGTTGGTCAGCCTTCGGTCAGTGACGAGGCCAACGAAGTCTGATGTAGCGATAGCAACGCACATCGTCATATTTACCCTTTTCATCGGCCAGAATAGTTTAATCTTTTAGGGATAGGCTCCGCGTAGGTTCATCTAATTACGAATCTCGGGCGCTACGTAAATTAGCCGACCGGCACCAGGGGGTGAACCCCGACCTCACCGGCCAGCTGGCTGCCGGCGGCGGCGAAGGCCTCGGCGACGTGGGGTGAGGCCATGTGTGCGTCGTGGTCCGCCTGGCCACGCCAGCGCTCCACGGTCACGAAGGTGCCGGGAGCGGCCGCCGACTCGTACAGGTCGTAGGCCAGGCAGCCCTCCTCCTGACGGGTGGCTTCGCCCAGGGTCTGCAGCACCTTCCGGATGTCGGCTATCGACTCGGGTCGTGCAGGGATGGTGGCGACGACGTGGAGTTCGCTCATCCGCCCACGATAGGGCGCGGACAGATGATCTGGCGGGCAGATCGGTGGACCCTTACGATCGGGAGATGGCGACGGACGGCGCGGAGACGGTGCAGGACATCCGCTTCGCCCGGTCCGCGGACGGCGTCGGGATCGCGTACGCCGTGCACGGCTCCGGTCCGCCGCTGTTGATCGACGCGTGCTGAGCCACCTGCAGTTCGACTGGCAGAGCCCGGTCTGGCGCCACTACCTGGTCGAGCTCGGTCGGATCGCCACCGTGATCCGCTACGACGAGCGGGGGCACGGCCTTTCGGATCGGGGGGTGACTGACCACAGTCCTGAAGCCCGGGTCGCCGATCTCGAAGCCGTCGCCGATGATGCTGGGCTCGAATCCTTTGCTTTGCTGGCCATGGCGCAGGGCGGGCCGGTGGCCGTCGAGTACGCCGCGCGGCACCCGGAACGGCCGACCAGGCTGGCCCTCTACGGCTGCCACGCCGGGGCGTTGGCGCCCCCGACCCCGGAGGAGATCGAGCTCGACGCGGCGTTCCGGGCCTTGATCAAGGTCGGCTGGGAACGACCGACCCCGGAGTTCCGACGCGTCTTCACCAGCCTGATGATCCCCGGCGGGACCGAGGAGCAGATGCGCTGGATCGACGAGCTGCAGCGGATGGCGGTGGACGCCGACACCGCAGTGCTGGCCCGTTCCCAGCGCCAGCTGGCCGACGCCACGGGGCGGCTGGCCGAGCTCGATCTGCCGACCCTGGTGCTACACAGCCGGGGGGACCAGGTCAAGAACTTCGCCCACAGCCGGCACCTAGCGCAAGGATCCGGGGGGCCCGGTTGGTGGCGTTGCAGAGCAACAACCACATCGTCTTGGAGGACGAACCGGCGTGGTCCGTGCTCCTGCGCGAGCTGACCGCGTTCATCGCACCGGACCGGGTGACCGCCGGTGTCACCCTCTCGGACGACCTGGCCACGGTGTTGTCGCCGCGCGAGCTCCACATCCTCGGGCTGGCGGCAGCTGGACACGACAACGACGCGATCGCGGCCGAGCTGGTCCTGTCGGTCCGCACCGTCGAGCGCCACCTGCAGAATGCGTACGCCAAGCTTGGCCTGCACGGCCGGACCGCGCGTACGGCAGCGTCGTGCGGATGCTCTCCAGCACGCCCTGATCTACGCGTCAGCCGCCAGCGGGGCGGGTGGGCGCCGGGCCCGGTTACGCGTCAGCCCCGAAGCCGACCAGGGTGGGTCTTCCTACCGTGAGGTCATCAGCCCAACCGCACGGAGGACACCATGACCACCACATCCAGCGCCCCGCCGACCACGGCGACGACCGACGACCAGGCCCTGAAGGCCAAGCACGCCGCCATCTGGGCCAGCGGAGCTATCCCACCGTCGCCGACGAGGTCGTCGGGTCGCTCGGCACCATCCTCGTCGAGACCCTCGACATCCAACCCGGGCAGCGCGTCCTCGACGTGGCGGCCGGCACCGGGACCTCGGCCCTGCCGGCCGCGCGCCGCGGAGCCGAGGTGACGGCGACCGACCTGACCCCCGAGCTGCTCGACGTCGGCCGGGCCGCGGCCGAGACCGAGGGCCTGGATCCTTCGACAGGCTCAGGGAACGGCTCGACAGGCTCAGGGAACGGTTCGACAGGCCCAGGACGCGGCTCGACCGGCTCAGGACGCGGCTCAACAGGCTCAGGGCGCGGGCTGACCTGGCAGACGGCCGACGCCGAGGCGCTGCCCTTCGCCGACGCCGCCTTCGACGTGGTGCTCTCCTGCATCGGCGTCATGTTCGCCCCCCACCACCAGCAGGCCGCCGACGAGCTCGTCCGCGTCTGCCGGCCGGGCGGGACCGTCGGGGTGCTCAGCGGGACACCGGAAGGCTTCATCGGTCAGCTGTTCGCGGCGATGAAGCCGTACGCCCCGCCGCCCCCGCCCGGGGCGTCACCGGCACCGCTGTGGGGCGGGCCGACCACGTCCGGACCCTGTTCGGGGACCGGGTCAGCGATCTGCTGGCGCGGCAGCAGACCCTGCGGGTCGACCGTTTCGCCGACGGGGCGGAGTTCCGCAACTTCTTCAAGGCCAACTACGGCCCGACCATCGCCGTCTACCGCTTCAACGCCGCCAACCCCGACAAGGTGGCGGCGTTGGACGCAGACCTGGCCGCGCTCGGCGACCGGTTCCTGCAGGACGGCACCATGGGCTGGGAATACCTACTCGTCAAGGCGCGTCGGGTCTGATGAAACCCATCGACGGCTGAGAGGTGTGCAGCAGTCGTCACCGGGCAGAACCGACCCCCTCGCCGATTGGGGTCACGGCATCCCGGTGATCATGGCCAGGATGTCGAGGATCTGGTGGATGACGGCCTGTCCGACGCTGCCGGTTGGGGGACCGCAGCGTTCAACAGAGATCGCCCGCAATTGTTCGACGGGTGCGTAACTGGTGACCTGGAGAGCATTGGTCCGGTCAGCTTCGATCTCGATGTGACTAGGAAAGGATCTTCGAGTCGACGTCAGCGGCACCAGGAAGACGGTGGTTGGCCGAAGCCGAAGAAAGGCATCGGCGGTCACGACGATGCCCGGGCGCCGGAACCCCCCCTCCGAACCCACGGGCATGCCGAAGTCCACCTCGACGATGTCGCCCGTATTCACCGTCCGGTGAGGTCCGGGTTGAGCCACTCGTCGCGCTCAGCGATATGGGCAGCCCACCCGTCAGGATCCTCCCGGAGCGCTCGCTCAGCGTCGGCCATCTGGGTGTAGAAGTCGATCCGACGAAGGGCCTCCAAAGCGTCGTCGAAGGTCGCCGACATCGTCGTGCTGCGCCTTTGAGCGAGGGAACGAAGACGCTCTCGTTGCCCGGTGGTGACTCGGATCGTTGTAGATTCGGATGTCATACTTCGAGTCTACAATTCCCTGGTCCGCTTAACCGAGTCCCGCCTCTACGACGGGATCAACGAGGCTGGCCAGAGCCGGCTGCTCGACCTTGGAGTGATCGCCGACGCCGCGGGCGCGACGGCAGATCGCGGCGGCGGCTTCGGACACGATCGCGCCGACCGTGTGATCGGCGCCGGACCAGCCGAGCTGAAGGCCATCCCCAGGTGATCGTGGTGGGCGGCCTACGCAGACCGCCGCGATCCTGGCCGCCCTCCGATCAGGTCTTATCATTCTGGTCACCGACGACGCGATCGCCGGGGCGTTGGTCACCCGGCAGGGACCGGGTGACGCGGCGTTGAGCTGCGTCATAGCTGGGCGCTGAAGCACCTGACCTCCATCCGAGGTGGTGTCGGCCACAGCGGGAATCGGCGATAGGGTCGCGGCGATGACTGAAGCACCGGAAGACCCCGCCCTGCACGCGGCGATCGAGACACTGCTCCTCGAACGCGGCCCCCTCACCGTGGCCGAACTGGCCGCCGTTCTCGAGGAATCCGGCTTCGGCCTCGGCCGCGACCCCGAGGCCGCCGTTCTGGATGCGATGTACGCGTCATTCTGCGCCCCCTTCGTCCACCTGGACGAGCGGTGGGCCCATCTGCCTGCTCTGCTGCGCGACCGGGTGTTCACCCATCGCCTCACCGCTCCAGAGATCGACCACGACCTGTTGACGATCAGCCCGGATCTCGCGGCGATCGTTGGTCTCGAAGACGCCGACCTGCTGCGGCTGGCAGACGGCGCCGAGGTGACAGTGACGTACGGGCTCGCGCCAGATGACCTCCCCGAGCTCGACGCCGCTCGCACCGAAGCCATCGCTGAGCACGGTTCGATC
>JAABUN010004987.1_pt1 | contig 17137 bp, 15 predicted proteins | sample 5559311 | NCBI WGS metagenome assembly JAABUN01 (sample SAMN10711877, study PRJNA513370) | rock metagenome | isolation source: Antarctica rocks | place: Antarctica: Victoria Land, Siegfried Peak sud
CTGCGGACCGCGATCGAGTCCGGCGAGCCGCACTCGATGGTCCTCTACGGGCCACCCGGCACCGGCAAGACGACGATCGCCCGGATCGTCGCCACCGCCGCCGACGGTGCCTTCGAGGAGGAGTCGGCGGTCAACGCCGGCCGCGCCGAGGTGCGGGCGATGCTGGAGCGCGCGACCGAGCGGCAGCGCGGCGGGCGGCGCACGGTCTTCTTCCTCGATGAGATCCACCGCTTCAACAAGGCGCAGCAGGACGCGCTGCTGCCGGCGGTCGAGGACGGACTCGTCACCCTGATCGGCGCGACCACGGAGAACCCGTTCTTCGAGGTCAACAACGCGCTGCTTTCCCGGGCGCAGATCTACGAGCTGCGGGGCCTCGACGGCGAGGCGATCGCGGAGCTGCTGCGACGCGCGCTCGCCGATCCGGAGCGCGGCCTCGCGGAGCCCCCGGACGTCGACGACGACGCCCTCGCGATGCTCGCCGAGCGCGCCGGCGGCGATGCTCGCGCAGCGCTCGGGGCGCTCGAGCGGGCGGCGAGCACGGTCGGCCCGGGCGGGCACGTCGACCTCGCCACCGCCGAGGACGCGCTGCAGCGACGGGCCGTCCTCTACGACAAGGACGGGGACCGCCACTACGACTACGCCTCCGCCTGGATCAAGGCGACCCGCGGCTCCGACGTCGACGCCTCGATCTACTACCTCGCGGCGATGCTCGAGGGTGGGGAGGACCCGCGCTTCATCGTCCGGCGGATGGTGATCCTCGCCTCCGAGGACATCGGCAACGCGGATCCGCAGGCGCTCCTGGTCGCGACCGCGGCGGGGCAGGCGGTCGATCGGGTCGGGATGCCCGAGTGCCGCCTCAACCTCGCCCAGGCTGCGGTCTACCTCGCGCTCGCACCGAAGTCGAACGCCTCCTACGCCGCCCTGCTGAGGGCCGAGGAGCACGTCCGCGAGCACGGTGCCGCCGAGCCCCCGAGCCCGCTGCGAAGCGCCGCCTACCCCGGCGCGAAGAAGCTAGGTCGGGGGGTCGGCTACCGCTATCCCCACGACGAGCCGGGCGCGGTCAACGACCAGCAGATGCTCCCCGACTCGGTCGCTCCGGAGCGCTTCTACGAGCCCACGGGTCGCGGTTTCGAGGAGGAGCTGGCGGAGCGGATCGAACGACTGCGCGAGGCCAGGGGGAAGGGCGGGGCGTAGGGCTCGCCGGCAACCGGGGGGTCGGCGCTGGGGGGCCGAATAAGCTGGACGGAGGAGATGGGAAGCCTCGACTCGTTCAACCCGACGACCGGGGAGCTGATCGGCTCCGTCGAGACGATCGAGCCCGCCGCGGTTCAGGGAGCCGTCGACGACGTCGCCGAGGTGCAGCCGTTCTGGGGCGAGCTCTCGCTCAAGGACCGCGGCCGCTACCTCCATCGCGCGGCGGAGCTGCTCGCCGCCGACGTCGACGAGGTCGCCCGGCTCGTCTCCACCGAGCAGGGCAAGCCGCTCACCGAGGCCTACACGATGGAGGTCGTCCCGACGATCGACGCGCTCCACTGGATCGCCGAGGAGGGCCCGGCCATCCTCGACGACCAGGGCATCCGCATGGGGCAGGGCCTCTTCCTCGGCAAGAAGGCGAAGTTCTCCTTCGAGCCCCTCGGTGTCGTGGGCGTGATCGCGCCCTGGAACTACCCCTGGTCGATCCCATTCGGCGAGGTCGCGATCGCGCTCATGGCCGGCAACGGGGTCGTCCTCAAGCCGGCGAGCCTCACCCCGCTGCTCGGCGAGCGGATCCGCGAGGCCTTCGAGAAGGCGGGGGTGCCCGACGGCCTGATCCGCGTCCTCCATGGCGGCGGCTCGGTGGGGCAGGCGCTCTGCGAGTCGAGCGCGCGCAAGATCTTCTTCACGGGCTCCGTGGACGTCGGCTACACGGTCGGCAAGACCTGCGCCGGGCTGATGAAGGGCGCCGTGCTGGAGCTCGGGGGCAAGGACCCGGCGATCGTCTGCCCCGACGCCGAGCTCCCCAACGCGGTCAGCGGGATCGTCTGGGGCGGCTTCGCCAACGCCGGGCAGACCTGCTCGGGGATCGAGCGGGTCTACGTCGTGCAGGAGGTCGCCGAGGAGTTCATCGAGGGCGTCCGCCGGGAGGCGGAGGCGCTCGAGGTCGGCGACCCGCTGAGCTGGGAGACCGAGGTCGGGCCGATGGTGTCCACCAAGCAGTACGAGCTCGTCAACGAGCTGGTCGAGGATGCGATCTCGGACGGCGCCGAGCGCCTCTGCGGGGGGCCGGTCGACGTGCCGGGCTCCCCCGGCTCCTACATCGCCCCGACCGTGCTCAGCGGCGTCACCCAGGACATGCGGATCATGCGCGAGGAGATCTTCGGGCCGGTTCTGCCCATCGTCGTCGTCGCCAACGAGGAGGAGGCGATCGAGCTCGCCAACGACTCCGACTTCGGCCTCGGCGCCTCGGTCTGGACCCGCGATCGGCGCAAGGGCGAGCGCATGGCGCGGCGGATCGAGTCGGGCATGGTCTGGATCAACGACCACTCCTACACCCACGCCGCCGTGCAGTGCGTCTGGGGCGGGGTCAAGGATTCGGGACTTGGCCGCTCGCACTCGAAGTTCGGCTTCTACGAGTGCGTCGACATCAAGAACGTGAGCTGGAACTCCTCGCGCGGCCGGGACTTCTGGTGGCAGCCCTATGACGAGACCCTCGGGGAGGCGATCCGCGCCAGCGCCGGGCTGCTCTACGGGGGCGGCGGCTCGCGGGTGAGGGTCCTGCGCGAGGGTGGGGGCTCGCTGCTGAAGACGGGCGCGAGGACGTTGCGCAAGGGCTCCTGAGGGCCCCGGCGACTCGATGGAGCGAAGCGGGCAAGGCGGGGCCGCGGGCGCGGTTGCCGCGCGACGCTCCCGGCGGGCGCAGCAGCGCGAGGTCGCCCGGCGCCGGCAGCGGGCGGGGCTCGTCCTCGCGGGCCTGGCCGCCCTCGCATTGATCGTCGGCATCGTCGTCGGCGCCGGCGCGGGAGGGTCGAGCTCGGGCTCCGAGGCGGGAACCACGCAGGCGGCCGAGGCCGCGCCGCCACCCGAGCTGCCCCGCGGCGGGCGCGAGCTGCTTCCCGCCTACCGCCTCGTCGGCTACTACGGCGCTCCCCAGGACGAGGAGCTCGGCGCCCTCGGGATCGGCTCTCCCGCCGAGGCCTCGGCCGAGCTCGATCGCCAGGCCGCCGAGTACGAGGGGGATCGCCCCGTGCAGCCGTTCCTCGAGCTGATCGCGGCGGTGGCGAACGCCGACCCGGGCGAGGACGGCGCCTACCGCACCCAGCAGCCCCGGTCGGTCATCGGCGACTACCTCGAGCAGGCGCGGGACGACCAGAGCCTGCTGGTCCTCGACATCCAGCCCGGCCAGGCCGACTTCGCCGACGAGGTCGATCGCCTCGAGCCATACCTGCGCGAGCCCGACGTGGGACTTGCCCTCGACCCCGAGTGGCACATTGCGCCGGGCGAGGTTCCCGGCCAGGTGATCGGCTCGGTCGACGCGAGCGTCGTCAACCAGACGGCGAAGCGGCTCTCGGAGATGGTCGAGCGGTACGACCTGCCGCAGAAGCTGCTGATCGTCCATCAGTTCACCGACGACATGATCATCGACAAGGAGCGGCTGAAGACCTATCCAGGCGTGGCGATGGTGCTCAACGTGGACGGCTTCGGCGACCAGCCGAACAAGATCTCCAAGTACGACGAGCTGCACGCGCCGAAGGGCAGCGGCCTGTTCTCCGGCTTCAAGCTCTTCTACAAGGAGGACGTCGACCTGCTCGGCCCCCGGGCGGTGCTGAAGCTGAAGCCCCCGCCCGACCTCGTCGTCTACGAGTAGGGAGTCCTCGCACCGTTCAGAGGACGGTGAGCTGCAGCAGCGCGCCGATCGCGCCGCAGCCCCCGACCACGTAGAGGACCGTCAGCTTCCCCTGCCAGCGGTAGAGGGCGGCGAAGGCGCCGATCGCCAGCAGGCCCGTGGGCACGTCGACCACCCCGGCCCTCAGGAGCTCGATCGTGACCGCGCCGATCAGGCCGATCACGCCCGCCGCCACGCCGAGCAGGAACGGCCGCGTCCGCGGGCTGTCGGCAACGGCGACGAGCTGGCGGTGGAAGAAGATCGGCAGCACGAAGGCCGGGATGAAGATCCCCAGCGTCATCAGGAGCCCCCCGGCGAGCCCCCCGGCGAGGTAGCCGACGAAGGTCGAGAAGATGATCGCCGGGGCGGGGAGGGCGCCGGCGAGGGCGAGCCCGTCGAGGAACTCGCCGCTGGTGACCCAGCCGTGGGCGTCGACGGCGCTCTGCTGCAGGAACGGGATCACGGTGTAGGCGCCGCCGAAGGTGAGCAGGCCCGCCTTCAAGCCCTCGAGGAAGATCTCGGCCGTGAGCGAGACCGAGATCGTCGCCGTCACCGCGAGCGCGGCGGTGATCGGCGTCAGGGTGAATGAGCCGAGCGACGGGGAGGGCCCGCCGGCCGAGCGCCAGAGCCAGTACGCGAGGCCTGAACCGAGCAACACCGGGACGAAGGCCACGCCGCCGAAGTAGGTGAGCAGGAGGCTCGCCGCGGCGAGAACCGCCAGCGGCACATCGTCGATGAACTTGCGGCTGAGGCGGACGATCGCCATCGCGACGAGCGCGCCGACGGCCGCCTTGAGCCCGTAGAAGATCTCCTCGAAGCGCTCGTCGAGGCCCGCCTCGACGTAGAGGGCGGAGAGCCCGAGCATGAGGAGGAAGCCCGGGAGCATGAAGCCGAGCCCGGCGAGGAAGCCGCCCATCCTGCCGCCGCGCAGGCGCCCGAAGTAGACGCAGAGCTCGTGGGCCTCGGGACCCGGCAGGACCTGGAAGACCGCGAGCGTCTTCTTGAACGTCTCCGGGCTGACCCATCCCTCCTCGTCGACGCACTCCTTCGAGATCATCGAGATCTGCGCGGCCGGGCCTCCCCATGCGAGCAGCCCGAACTTGAGGAAGCGGACGAAGATCCCGCCGAGGGGATCGTGCGCGTTCGGCTCCTCGCCCGGGGGCGCCGCGGCGCCCCCTGCGCTTGCTCCCAAGGCCGTCAGCGGGACTCGCGCAGGGCGGCGAGCGCCCGGCGCTCACCGGCGAAGGCCGGCCGGGGGAACTCCTCGAGGGGGAACCAGCCCGCCTCCTGCGACTCCTCGGAGATCACGAGCTCGCCGCCCACGATGCTGCAGCGGTAGGCGACGTCGAAGATCGGCAGGGCGTCCTCGCCGGAGCCGTATTGAGAGGGGAAGATCCCGATCACCGACCCCACCTCGATCTCGAGCCCGGTCTCCTCGCGAACCTCGCGGGTGATCGCCTCCGGCCCGCCCTCGCCCGCCTCGACGAAGCCCCCGGGCATGTTCCACTCCCCCTGCTCGGGCTCACCCGCGCGGCGAAGTGCGAGGTAGGAGCCGTCGCGCTCGATCCAGGCCTGCACGGTCGGGGTGGGGTTGCCGTAGTGGACGAAGCCGCAGCTCGGGCAGGTGGGGCGGTCGGGATCGGGCCCCGCTGAGGAGCGGGATTCGAGCTCCGTGGCGCAGCGGGGGCAGTAGCGAGGGTCGCTCACGGCGGCGAACCTATCGAGGGAGTGCCGCCGGATGCCGATAGGGCGAGTAGCGTCGTGCGCGAGCGGCGATTCTGCTCACCCTCGAAGAAGGAGTCCCCCTTGCTCATCGGCGGAATCATCGCTGTCTGCGTCATCCTGCTCGTCCTCGCGTTCCTGCTGCCGCGGCTCTCGAGCGGACCCCAGAAGGGCGTCGATAAGACGCTGAGCGTGCCCCAAAGAGGTGCGTCGCACGCTCCCGGCAAGCTCGGGGAGTGGCTGCAGAAGCCGTTCTCGAGCTCCCGCAAGGCGACGAACAAGAGCGCCTCGAAGGGCCGCGAGGGGCGCGGAAAGATGCCCTTCTAGAAACCGGCGCGCGGCGGGCCGGCCGGGCCGCTCACCGCCGGGTGGCAGACATTTGCTTCGCCATCCGGGCCAAATGACGTCCACCCGAGCCGCTCGCGCGCACTCGAGCACCGGTGTCGCCGCCCCCGGCGGCCTCCTCCCCTAGCGTCCGCGCCGTGGTCGCGGGCGGCACCTCATCCAGCGCGGGCGGGGGCGACCCCGGCGCGAGGGCCCTTCTCGCCGACGACCTCTCCCTGGCTTACGGCGATCGCTGGGTCCTCCGGTGGCTCTCGCTCGCGCTCCCCCGCGGCCAGACGCTCGCGGTCATCGGCCCCAACGGCGCCGGCAAGTCGACCCTGCTGCGGATCGTCGCGACGCTCCTACGCCCCACCGAAGGCCGCCTCACAGTGCTCGGCTGCGAGCTTCCGCGCGAGGCCTGGAGGCTGCGCGGGCGGATCGGCTACCTCGGCCATGGGTCGCTGCTGTACCGAGACCTCGGCGCGGAGGAGAACCTCCGCTTCCACGCTCGGCTCTTCGGCCTGCCGGGTGGCGGCGCGGACCGCATCGCCGAGCTGCTCGAGCGGGTCGGCCTCGCCCATCGCGCTGGAACCCGCGTCGGGGAGATGTCGGCGGGGATGGTCCAGCGCCTCGCCGTCTGCCGCGCCGTCCTGCACGAGCCAGAGATCCTCGCCCTCGACGAGCCGCTCGCCAACCTCGACCCGGCCGCCGCGGAGACGGTGGCGCCGCTGATCGGGGCGAGCTCAGGCCGAAGCCGGATCCTCGTGACCCACGACGTGGACGCCGCGCTCACGGGGGCTGATCGGGTGCTCGCGCTCGCGCGGGACGGCAGCGTCGCCTTCGAGGGTGAGGCCGCGGCGATCGACGCCGAGCGGGCGCGCTCCGTCTACTCCGACGCGCCGGCGACGTCGCGGTGAGGGCCAAGCCACCATCCACCGCCGCCACGGTCGCGGCGATCCTCGCCAAGGACCTGCGGGTCGAGCTGCGGACCCTGCAGTCGGTTCCGGCGATGGTCCTCTTCTCGACGACGATCTACGTGATCTTCCGCTTCGGCCTCGACCGGACCCGGCTCGAGGGAGGGCTGGCGGCGGGCGTGCTGCTGGTCACGGTCCTGTTCGCGGGACTGCTCGCCGTCAACCGGCTCTTCGTCGCCGAGCGGGAGCAGGGAGGGCTCGAGGCGATCCGCCTGGCGCCCGTCGACGGGACCGCCCTCTTCTTCGCCAAGGCGATCGGGCTCGTCGTCTACCTGATGGCGCTCGAGCTCGTCGCCCTGCCGGTTTTCTGGCTCTTCTTCCTCGCCGACGGCTCGGGACTGCTGCCCCTGCTGCCCGTGATCCTCCTGCTCGACGTGGCCCTGGGCGTCACCGGCGCGCTGATCGCCCCGATCGCGACGAACTCCCGCGCCCGCGACCTGATCGGGCCGCTGATCCTGCTGCCGCTCCTGATCCCGCCGATGATCGCCGCGAGCGCCGCGGGGGAGCGGCTGCTCGGCGCAGGAGGTCCCTCATACGACCGCTACGGAACCTGGCTGGGAACGCTCGGCTTGTACGATCTGATCTTCCTGCTGATCGGTTGGGCAACCTTCGATTTCCTCCTCGAGGACTGATCCGCAGCCAACCGTCTCCCCGCATTCCAACCGGATGAAGACCCCAAGCCTCAGGACACTCGCCATCCTCTGCGCCGCGCTGATCGGGGCCGGCTTCGCGCTCGTCTTCTTCTACGCACCCAACGACGCCGATCAGGGCTTCATCCAGAAGATCTTCTACCTCCACGTGCCGCTGGCGATCGTCGCCCTCGCCGGGTTCGTCGTCGCCGCGATCCACGCGATCCGCCACCTGCGCTCGGGCGATCCGGTGCATGACGCGCGCGCCTACGTCTCGATCCACACCTCGGTGATCTTCGGCGTCGCGGTCCTGGTCACCGGGGCGATCTGGGCGAAGGCCTCGTGGGGGCGCTGGTGGGTCTGGGACGAGCCGACGCTCGTCTCCTTCCTGATCGTGTTCCTGCTCTACGCGACCTATTACCCGCTGCGCTACGCGATCCCCGACCGCGAGCGGCAAGCTCGCTACTCCTCCGTCTTCGCGATCACCGCGGGGGCCTTCGTGCCGCTCAACTTCATGGCGGTGCGCGCCGCCCAGTCGCTCGTCCACCCGCGCACCTTCGGCACCGTCGATGGCGGTCTGCCACCGAGGATGTGGCTCGCCTTCGGCGTCTGCTTCGCTGCGATCGCGGCCCTCTGGGTGCTGCTGGTGCGCTTCGAGCTGACGGCCAAGCGGACGTCGGCTCAGATCTCGCGGCTGCGTCGCGCGCTCGACGGCACGGCCGCGCCGGGCGGAGTCGGGGCCCGGATCGCGCCCGGCGCCTCGGGCACCCCGGGCTGATGCCGGCCCTGCCGCTCGACGAAGCCGGCCAGTACGTCGCCGCCGCCTACATCGTCTTCGTCGTCCTGCTCGTGGTCTACGTGGGGATCATGGCCGCCAAGCTCGGGCGGATCAGCAAGGAGCTGGACGGGCTGGCGGAGCTCGCCGAGCGGCCGGGCAGAGAACAAGGAGCAGGGAGCAGGGAGCAACAGCCGGTCGAGGTCGGGGAGGCCGTGCGATGAGCGAGCTCTTCGCCCTCGGGATCTCCCACAAGACCGCCCCGCTCGAGCTGCGCGAGCGCCTCGCGCTGACGGAGGGGCGCGCCGCCGGCGTCCTCGGCGACCTCCGCGCCTCGGATCAGGTCAGCGAGGCCGCGGCGATCTCGACCTGCAACCGGACCGAGCTCTACCTCGTCGTCTCCGACCCCGTCGAGGCCGAGACGCTCGCCCTCGGCGCCCTCTCCCGCCAGGCCGGGATCCGCCCGACCGAGCTGGTCGAGAGCCTCTACTCCCACCGGGGGATCGAAGCGGCGCGGCACCTCTTTCGGGTTGCCTCCGGCCTCGACTCGATGATCGTCGGCGAGGCGGAGATCCAGGGTCAGGTCAAGCGCGCCTACGAGCTCGCCCTGGTGGAGGGCGTCACCGGCGCGATCCTCAACCGCCTCTTCCGCGGCGCGCTCGCCGCCGGCAAGCGAGTTCGCTCCGAGACGCGCATCGGCGAGGGCGGCACGAGCGTGCCCTCGGCCGCGGTGGAGCTCGCCACCCGCACCCTCGGGACCCTCGACGATCGCCGCGTGCTCCTGATCGGCGCCGGCGAGACCGCCGAGCTGACCGCGCGCGCCCTCGCCGCCCGCGGCGTCGAGGCTGTCTTCGTGGCGAACCGCCGCTACGACCGGGCGATCGGGCTCGCCCAGCGCTTCGGCGGCAGCGCCGTCCGCTTCGAGGATCTGCCGGCTCAGCTCGAGCGCGCCGACATCGTCGTCTCCTCGACGAACTCGCCCCACCACATCGTCGAGCGCGAGGAGCTCGAGCTCGTCGCCACGGCCCGCGAGCAGCGCCCGCTCCTGCTCATCGACCTCGCGGTGCCGCGCGACATCGATCCGTCATGCCGCGAGGTCGCGGGGGTGGTGGTCCGCGACGTCGACGACGTGCAGACGATCGCCGACCGCAACGTGGGGGGCAGGGAGGTCGAGTCGCGGCGCGCCGAGGTTGTCGTCGCCGGGGAGCTCGCCCGCTTCGAGCGCTGGCTCGGCTCGCTGGAGGTGCTGCCCACCGTCGCCTCCCTGCGCGCGAGCGCCGACGAGATCGTCCGCCGCGTGCTCGCCGAGAACGAGAGTCGCTTCACCGGCCTCGGCGCCGAGGACAGGGCGCGCGTCGAGGCGATGACGCGCGCGGTCGCCAGTCGGATCCTCCACGAGCCGACGCTGCGGCTGAAGCGGGCCGCGGAGGAGGCTGACGCCTACCAGCAGGTCGCGGCCCTGCGCGAGCTCTTCGGGCTCGATGTCGCGAGCGAGCCCGAGGGGACCGGCGCCGAGGTGCGGCCGCTTCGCCGCCGCGAAGGACGCGCGGACTGACCTCCCTGCGGATCGGCACCCGCGGCAGCGCCCTGGCGCTGACGCAGGCGCGCGGAGTGGCGGAGGCGATCGGCGACGCCGAGCTCGTCCCGATCAGGACGTCTGGCGACGAGGGTGGCGCGGCCGCGGCTCTCGCCGAGGACAAGTCGCGCTTCGTCCGCGAGATCGAGCGCGCCCTCCTCGCCGGCGACGTCGAGCTCGCGGTGCACAGCGCCAAGGACGTTCCGGGCGAGCTCCCCGAGGGCCTCGAGATCGTCGGGGTTCCGGCGCGCGAGGACCCCGCCGACGCCTGGGTCGGTGAGGCAGCTTCGCTCGAGGAGGTTCACGAGGGCGCCCGCGTCGGGACCGCGAGCTTGCGTCGCCGATCCGAGCTCCTCGCCCTGCGACCGGACCTCGAGATCGTGCCCCTGCGCGGCAACGTCGACACCCGGCTGCGGCGTCTCGCCGAGCGCGAGCTCGACGGGATCGTCCTCGCGGCGGCGGGCCTGCGCCGCCTCGGGCGCGCCGATCGAATCGCGTTCACGCTCGGGATCGAGGAGATGACGCCGGCGCCCGGGCAGGGCTCACTCGTACTCGAGGGCCGCGCGGGAGATCGTCGCGGCGCGGAAGTGGCCGCGGCGCTCACCGAGCGTGACGCCTTGGTCGAGCTGACCGCCGAGCGCGCCGCCGTCAACGGCCTCGACGCGAGCTGCGAGACGCCGGTTGGCGTCTGCGCCCGCCACCGCGACGGCGAGCTGGTGCTCTGGGGCTTCGCCGGGATGCCGGACGGCTCCGAGCACATCCGCGAGACGGTCCGCGGCGACGCCGCCCAGCCGGTCGCGCTCGGCGAGGCGCTGGTCGAGCGCATGGCGCAAGCCGGGGCGCGGGAGCTCCTGGCTCGCGCCACGGGAGCTGCGGCGTGAGCGAGCGGTGCGGGCCGGGAGCGAGGCCAGGCGTCGTCTACCTCGTCGGGGCCGGGCCCGGCGATCCCGGATTGATGACAGCTCGCTCGCTCGAGCTGATCGCCTCCGCCGACGCGATCCTCTACGACCGCCTGATTCCCGGGGGAGCGCTCGGCGGCGCGCGCGCGGATGCGGAGCTGATCTACGTCGGCAAGGCGCCCGGCGCGGTCGCGATGGAGCAGGCGGAGACGGAGCGCCGGATGGCCGAGCTCGCGCTTGCGGGGCGCTCGGTGGTCCGCCTCAAGGGTGGGGACCCGTTCGTCTTCGGCCGCGGCGGGGAGGAGGCGGAGACGCTCCTCGACGCCGGCGTCCCCTTCGAAGTCGTGCCCGGGGTCACGGCGGGAATCGCCGCCGCGGCGTACGCCGGCATCCCGGTCACCCACCGCGACGATGCCTCGGCGGTCGCGTTCGTCACCGGCCACGAGGACCCCGACAAGGAGGAGTCCGCGATCGACTGGCCGGCGCTCGCCGCCTTCCCCGGCACGCTCTGCCTCTACATGGGCGTCAAGAACCTGCCGCGGATCTCGGAGCGGCTCATCGCCTCGGGCCGAAGCGCGGAGGAGCCTGCGGCGGCGATCGAGCGGGGCACGCAGCCGGGTCAGCGCACCGTCCTCGCCACGACGGCCACGCTCCCGGCCGCGGTCGCCGAGGCGGGCTTGAGGGCGCCGGCGATGCTGGTCTTCGGCGCGGTCGCCGCGCGGCGCGAGCGGCTTGCCTGGCTCGAGCGCCGCCCCCTGCACGCAAAGCGGGTCGTCGTCACCCGCGCCCGTGCGCAGGCGAGCGAGCTGGCCGCCACCCTGCGGGGTCTCGGCGCCGACGTCGTGGAGCTGCCCGCGATCAGGATCGAGCCGCGCCTCGACTCCCCCGAGGTCGAGGCGATGGTGGCGGCGCTCCACACCTACGCGCTCGTCTGCCTGACCAGCCCCAACGGCGCCGAGCTCCTCTTCCGGGCGATGGCGGAGCGCGGGCTCGACGCGCGCGCGCTCGCGAACTCCACCGTGGCCGCGATCGGGCCTGGGACCGCGCGCAGGCTGCGCGAGCTCGGCGTGATCGCCGACATCGTCCCGCCACGCTCGATCGCGGAGTCGCTCGTCGAGGCCCTGCGCGAGGCCGACGTGAGCGGGCGCCCCGTCCTGGTTGCGCGCGCCGCCGAGGCTCGTGACGTGCTGCCGCAGGCGCTGCGCGAGCGACGCGCGCTCGTCGACGTCGTCCCGCTCTATGAGACCGTGCGTGAAGGCGCCTCGCCGGAGGCGATCGAGCGGGCCCGCGACGCCGACTACCTCACCTTCACCTCGTCCTCGACGGTCCGCTGCTTCGCCGAGAGCGTCGGCGCCGACTTCCCCTGGGATGCGCGCATCGTCTCGATCGGCCCGGTGACCAGCGAGACGATCCGCGAGCTCGGCCACGAGGTCGACGTGGAGGCCGAGCGTCACGACCCCGGCGGCTTGGTCGAGGCGCTGATGCGCGACGCGGCCGGCGGGGCGGGATAGGCTGGCGCCGCGGATGGGCCTGCCGATCACGTTCCTCTCCGACTACGGAGTAGCCGACGACTTCGCCGGGATCTGCCGAGCGTTGATCGCGCGCATGGCCCCGGGCACCCAGGTGATCGACCTCACCCACGGTATCGGCCGCCACGACGTCCGCGAGGGGGCCGCGGTGCTCGCCCAGTCCGTCCCGTTTGCGCCGGTCGCGGTGCACCTGGCGATCGTGGATCCCGGGGTGGGCAGCCCGCGCCGCGCGGTCGCGGTCCGCACCGCCGGCGAGGGCCACATCTTCGTCGGCCCCGACAACGGCCTGCTGCCGCCCGCGATCGACTGCCTCGGGGGGCCGGTCGAGGCGGTCGAGATCAGCGACTCTCCGTTTCGCCTCGAGGAGGCTTCAGCCACGTTCCACGGCCGCGACCTCTTCGCTCCCGTGGCCGCGCGCCTGGCGAGCGGCGCCGAGCTCCCCGAGGCGGGCGAGCCGATGGACCCGAGCCTGCTCGAGCGCCAGCCCGTCTCGCGCCCCCGCCTCGAGCAGCTCCGCGCCTTCGCTCACGCCGACCGGATCGACGGGTTCGGCAACATCTCGCTCGATCTCGAGCCCGCCGACCTCGCCGGCCACCCGCTCGCCGGGTCGGGCAGGGTGTCGGTCGGGTCGCGCTCGCGCCGCCGGATCGCCGTCCGGGCCGTCGCCTACGACGACGTCCCCGACGGCTCCTTCCTCTTCTACGAGGACTCGACCGGCAAGATGGCGCTTGCCGTCAACCGCGGGGATGCGAGCAAGGTGCTCGAGGTCCGACCCGGCGACGTGATCGAGCTGGAGCCCGCCCCTTGACGCCGGCCGGGACGCGCTTCGGCGTCCCGCACCACCACCTCCAGCAGACCGACTCCACCAACCTGCGGGCGCGAGAGCTCGCCGAGGCCGGCGCCCCGTCGGGCACGGTCGTGACCGCGGACGAGCAGTCGGCCGGCCGCGGGCGAGGGGGGCGTGCCTGGACGGCGCCCGCCGGCGCCGCCCTTCTCTACTCGGCGATCCTCCGCCCGCTCGACCTCTCCCACGTGCTGCTGCCCCTCGCGGTGCCGCTGGCCGTCTGCGAGGCGTGCGAGTCGCTGGCGCCCGTGCGCTGCGGGGTCAAGTGGCCCAACGACGTCTGGCTCGAGGAGCGCAAGCTCGCCGGCGTGCTGATCGAGGCGCGCCCGCCGCAGTGGGCGGTGATCGGGGTCGGCGTCAACGTCTCGATCGCCCCCGACGAGTTTCCCGCTGATCTCCGCCGGCCGGCGATCTCCCTCGGCCACGGCGTCGAGGTGGAGGAGCTTCGGCTCGCCCTCGATCGCGCGCTCGGCGGGTGGGTGGCGGCCGAAGCGGATTCGCTGCTGGCGGAGCTGCGCACGCGGGATCTCCTCCGCGGCCGCGAGATCGGCTGGGAGGGAGGGCCGGACGCGGCGGAGCGACGCGGGGTGGCGGAGGGGATCGACGATCGCGGCAACCTGCTCGTGCGGAGCGGCGACGGCGAGCTGCACTCCCTGGGCTCGGGCGAGGTCAGCCTGAAGCTGGGCTGAGAAGGGCCTCAGGCGGCGCGGCCGGCGGGGCGGTCGTCGCCGGAGGCAAGCTCGTGCTCGCTGCCCGGCGCGGGAGCGGACTCGAGGTCGTCGAGGTCGATCGGAGCCGGGTCGAGGTTCTCGTCGTCGGAATCGGCGTGCTCGTCGTCGGCGTCGATGTCGTCGTCGAACGCATCGCCGTCGTCAACGTCCACCTTGGCCTCCACCTCGGCGCCGCCCCGCTCGCCCGGGGCGCCGTCGCGCCCGCGCTTGGAGCGCCGCTTGCGCTTCTTGCCTCCCTTGGGCAGGTTGCGCAGCAGCTCGCGGGCGACCGCGGAGGGCTTGCGGGCCATCCGCATCCGCGCTCCCCGCAGGACCTCCTCGGCCTCAGGGGTGTGGGCGACCGCGGCGGCGAGCAGGGCGACGGCGAGGCGCCGGTCCTGCCCGCGCGCGGCCTGCACGAGGCGCCGCGCGTTCTTGCCATGCGCGCGCCCGGAGGAGTTGACGAAGAGGCCAAGCAGGCGCTTCGTCTCCGGCCAGCGGGCGACCGCGTACTCCTCGTGCGACTCGCGCGTGAACTCCGCCAGCCGCCAAACCCAGGCCTGCGCCTGATCGCGGCGGCCGATCCGGTTCTCGGCAAGCGACTGCAGCAGCGCCCGCACGCCGGCGCGCCGCTGCTCGCGCTGCCAGGTCCCGACCATGTCGATCGCCTCGTCGAAGGCGTCGGCGTCGCGCGTCATCGCGAGCTCCCCGAGCGCCTTGAGCTTGAGCTGCGTGGAGCGGTTGCGCTGGATGCAGGTCAGCAGGAAGCGGCGACGCAGCTCCTTGGCCTGGTCGTGCTGGAGCATCGCCTTGGCCTTGCGCCAGGAGTTCGGCTGCACCCGCGCCCCGGCGAGGGCGGCCCAGACGTGCTGCTCGGAGTAGTCGAGGCGCTCGACGGCGGTCCGCCACATCTCCCGCTCGAGCACCTGCATGCGGCGCTCCGGATCGGCGGAGACCGGAATCACGCGCTTCTCGACCCGCACTCGACGGCCGCGGCCCCGACGCACCGGGCCGACCACGATCGCGCCGCCGCGATAGACGTCGCGGTCGAGCAGGCTGTGGAGGGTGACGATCGTCTCGTCGTGGCGGGTGGCGGGGTGGACGAGGTCGATGACGAGGCCCGCCTCCTTGCCGGGGTTGCGCCGGGTGACGCGACCGACCCGCTGCTGGTAGATCCGCCGGGAGGCGGTGGGCGCGAGGTGCATGCAGATCGTCGCGCGCGGTGAGTTCCAGCCCTCGGCGAGCAGCATCGCGTTGCAGAGGACGTCGACGTCCCCGCGCTCGAAGCCGGCGAGGATCTCGGCGAGCTCGCGCTTGGGCGTCTCCCCCGAGACGGCCCGCGCGTTGATCTCGAACTCGCGCATCGCCGCCGCCACGTTGTTGGCGTGCTTGACGCCCGCCGTGTAGATCACGCCGGGGACCCGCTTGAAGCGCGAGTTGTAGAGGTCGGCGATCGCGACGTTGAACGGCCCCTGGTCGAGCAGCTCGGCGAGCTGCTCCTGGTCGAAGTCCTGATCGACCTCCCCGCGCCGCAACGGGACGTTGGCAAGGGTCCGCACCCCCGGGCCCGGAGGGATCCGGATGCAGCGCAGCGGCGCGATCACGCCCCGGCGGGCGGCCTGGGCGAGGTCGAAGCGCGAGGTCTGGGTCGGGAAGAGGTCGGCGACGTGGCGGGCGATCAGCGCGCCCGTGGCGGTCATCCCGATGAACACCGGCCCCTGCCAGCGGCGGATGCAGGCGCTCGTCTTCTCGCCGAGGGCGGTGTGGGCCTCGTCGCAGATCACGATCGAGTAGGCGTTCGAGATCGAGCCGGCGTTGCGGACGAACCACTGGTAGGTCTCGACCGTCACCGGCCCGTAGGCGTTGTCCTTGCCCTTCAGCAGGGGAGGCGAGAGGCGGTCCTTGTATCCGCGATCGGAGATCTCGCCGATGAACTGATCGACCAGGTTGCGGCGGTGGGTGAGGATCAGGATCCCGCCGGTGCGCGAGGCCTCGACGAAGCCCACCGCGGCGACCGTCTTGCCGGCGCCGGTGGCGTGCTCGAACCAGAAGCGGCGGGAGGCTCCGGGGTCGTCGTCGGCGTCCTCGAGGTCGGCGATCGCCTCGTCATCCCAGTCCTGCGGCTCCTCGTCCTCGCCGAGCGCGTCATCGTCGTCGCCGGCGCCGTTGGCGCCGTTGCCGTTCCCGTTGGTGCCCGCGGCGTTCGAGCCGGGCTCCTCGATCTCGGAGATGATCGCCGCGAGCGTCCCCGATAGCGCGTCGACCTGGTGCTCGGACAGCTCGGCCCCGTCGCGCAGCAGGGGACGGTCCTCGGCGAGGACCCGCTCGAGCCCGAGCAGCAGCGAGAAGTTGCCTCGCCATTCCGGCGAGGGCTCCTCGAGCCGCGCCTCGATCTCCGCGAGCGCGGCGTCGAAGGCGAGCCTGCGGGCGCTGCGCGGGGCGAGGTCGGCCATGGTCTCGCCCTCGAGCAGCACGGGCTCGCGGGTGAACGCCTGAACGCGCTCGATGTCGGCGCCGCTTGGCGCGTCGGCCGCTGTCGCGGCGGGTGCGGTGGTTTCTGCCATGAGAAGGCGTGGGCCGCGCGATTGATCCAAGGACGGATGGGCGCGCGCAGTAAGCTCGTGAGGCGAGGCGGTCCGGCAGTCTTACCTCCGGCCGCGGCCCCGGCGATTCGAAGTCCCCTCGAACCGCATGTGTATTAAAGCAGGGGCGCAGACGTCATGGAGAGTCATTCGTTGCATCGGGCGAGGATCACTGCCGGAATCGGCGCCCTGCTCGCCGCGTTGACGCTCGCGGCGTGCGGTTCGGAGGAGTCCTCGAGCGTCGATCCCGGCACCGTCGCCGAGGCCCCGAGCTACGAGGGGGCGCTCGCGCAAGCGCCCGCCGAGCTGGCCGCTCTCTACGAGAACGACGACGCGATCCTCGACGGCGGGGAGGAGGAGTACGCCCGCATCCTGGCGAGCGTCCGCGGGTACCCCGCCGTGGTCAACAACTGGGCCTCCTGGTGTGGGCCCTGCCGAGCGGAGTTCCCCTACTTCCAGCAGGCGGCGGCCGAGCACCTCGATGAAGTCGCCTTCCTCGGCGTCGACTCCGAGGACAGCAAGGAGGCGGCCGAAACCTTTCTCAGGGACAACCCGCTTCCCTACCCGAGCGTCGAGGCCCCCGAGAAGAGCGACTTCCAGCAATGGACGGGGGAGTCGCTCATCGGCTATCCCAACACCCTCTTCTACGACCGCGCCGGCCGGCTCGTCTACACCCACCAGGGGCCGTACGCGAGCGAGGACGACCTCGCC
>JAABUN010004988.1_pt1 | contig 17131 bp, 13 predicted proteins | sample 5559311 | NCBI WGS metagenome assembly JAABUN01 (sample SAMN10711877, study PRJNA513370) | rock metagenome | isolation source: Antarctica rocks | place: Antarctica: Victoria Land, Siegfried Peak sud
GCCGAGATTGGCGGATACTTCTATGCGGCGTCCGTCGCTCGTGTGGGCCTCAGTGTCCTTGTACTGCTCTAGCTCGGCTCGCTCCGTATCGAGTTCCGCCTGGCGGCGTTCGATGTCCGAGATCGCCTCTTCGTCCGGGTCTGCGATCGCGTAGCCTTCTCCGCCGTTTATGGCGACTACATCGGCCTTGAAAGCTTCCTCAATGGAGGCACCGACACCGACTACGGCGGGTATCCCCATGGATCTCGCCATGATCGAGACGTGCGAGGTTTTAGAGCCTTCCGCCGTCACGAATCCTAGGGCCATCCCCTTTGGAACGCGAGCCGTATCCGAGGGCGCGAGACCGTGGGCCAGAACGACCGAGGGGCGATCCAGGGCTTCCAGGCCCGACGAGGACTCGCCCATAATCTCCGCCGAGATCTGCCGCGCCACGTCGCGCACGTCGTCGGCTCTGGCGGCCATGTAAGCGTCCTCCATACTGGCAAACATCTCCGCATACTCTTCACCTACGGCAAGCACGGCGGCCTCCGGGCTTTCGAGGTTCCGCACGCGCTCGGCGACACCCTCGGCCAACTCTGGATCCTGGGCCAACTCGATGTGCGCATCGAAGATAGCCGCTTCGTTGTCGTTTCCAGCCTCGCGCATCTTCTCCGCCGTCTCCGAAAGCTTCGGAACCACGGCCTCGACTGATCTCTGGAAATGTTCGATCTCCACATCGGCGGTGCCTTCGGGGATGGTCTCCCTCTCCGGCTTTAGCTCTCCGGGACTGTGAACGAAGACCGGTCCGACAGCCACGCCTTCCGAAGCTGCCACGCCTACGAGTTTCGATGTCACATCCATGTGTCTATCCCTTCTCGATCAGGGCTGCCAGTTCCTCCACAGCCGCTTCCTCGTCATCACCCTCAGCCTGTATGACGAGCTTGTCGCCCTTCTTGGCCCCGAGGCTCATCAGATTTAGAGAGCTCTTGGCGTTTGCGTTTTTGTCGCCTTTCATCACCCGTATGTCGGAGCTATAAGCCTTGGCGGCCTTGACAAACTCCGCCGCCGGGCGGGCGTGAAGACCCTCCTCCGGCACTATGGTTACTTCTTTCTCCTTCACCCTTCTCCTCCTTTTTCGGGTTCCCTTAAAATACCCAATTCCCTGGTGCCACCATCGGCGTCGGAGACGCTAGGTCTCTTTGAGCCGATCCATGACCATCCCGACCAACGGATGGTCCTCCCCCACTCCCGCACAGTGACTCAGAGCGGAGCGTTCTCCCTGATTTTCTACCATCTCCCGCAACTCTTTGGATTCCGGGTCACCTGGATCATCGTAATGCAGAATCGCCCCTATAGTTCGGGCCAGGTGGACGGGCTCGTGTCCCCAGTCGATCAACTGTAGCGCGGGCGATACAAACCGCTCTTCACGCCCCAGTTTGCGGATTGGCGTTCGAGCCACCCGCGTGACCTTGTCCGAGATGTACGGGTTGCTGAAACGCGAAAGTATCTTCTGCTTGTACTTGTCATGCTCTTCTTCATCGAAGCCATGTTTCTCGACTAGCAAGCGTCCAGTCTCGTCCAGCACGCCTTTGACCGTTTCGAGAACGAATCCATCCTCGATTGCTTCGGATATGGTCGGACATGTCTGTGCATAACCGAGGTACGCTGTTGCCGAGTGACCCGTGTTTACGGTGAAGAGCTTTCGTTCGATGTATGGTGTCAGGTCTTCTACGTAGGTGATGCCTTCGACGTTTGGTTTGTCGCCTTTTAGCCCGGATGCGTCGACGACCCATTCGTGGAACGGCTCGACGCTTACATCCAGGCCATCCGTGTTTTGCTCAGGTACGATCCTGTCGACCGCCGCGTTCGGGAAGCCTGCTACGGCTTCGACGGCTTGGGAGTCTGCTGAATCCACGTGCTCCATTACGTAGCCTCGTAGCGCCTCGCTGCCACCGACCATGTTCTCGCAGGCGATCACGTTGACCGGCGTACCTCCGGCTCGGGAGATCAAGCCTTTCGCGATTGCCTCACTGATGATCGGCAAGACGTTCGGGCCGACGGCAGTGGTTATGAGGTCGGCGCTCGTGAGTTGTTCGACAACGGCATCCGCATCGTGTTGGGAGTGGAGCGCCGTTACGCGGTCGACGGGGATGCGCTCCTGCGATTCGTTCGCTAGGATCACCTCGTAACGCCGCTCCTTTTTCAGCGCCGCGACGACATCATCCTGAATATCGACGAAGGTGGTCTCGTAGCCCGCTTCGTTCAGGACTTGGCCGATAAAGCCACGACCGATGTTTCCGGCGCCGAAGTGGACGGCCCGCATTCAGGTCACCTCTTCAAAGAACGCCAGCAACTCTTCCTTCGTCTGGGCCTGCACGATCTTCACGACGTTCTCCTCTTCGGAGCAAACCAGCGCGATCTTGGAGAGTATCTCCAGATGCTCGTCGCCCTTGCCCGCGATCCCAATGACGAGCATGGCTATGTTTCCATCGCCGTACTCCACACCTTCCGGTACGGTGATGACCGACAGACCAGAACGTTCGACCCACTGCTTCGACTCGCTGGTGCCGTGAGGGATGGCTACGGCGTTTCCCATAAAGGTAGAGACGGATTCCTCGCGTTCGAACATCGAGTCCACGTAGCGGTCGTCCACGTTGCCGTTCTGAACCAGGAGGGATCCCGCACGACGTATCGCCTCATCCTGATTATCCAGACTCGCCCCCAACTCGATGGTCTCCGGGGTCAGTATCTCGGACATATACCTTCTCCTTTCAAGAGAGTTTGTTGTGTAAGAAACGGGCAAAGATGCTCTGCAAAACTTCGACGATCCGGGCCTCCGAACCGTTCTCGAAAACTTCGCGTTCCAACGGCTGCTCGACCATAGCCACGGAGATCTCACTGATAGCTTCGAGCGCGACGGGAGAGAGAGTTAGCGGTGCGACCATCAACAGGCTCCGGCGCACCCGCATCATCGCACCATCGAGACCTTCGAGATCCAAAGCCTCATCAAAGTCGTGGACGGAGAACGATGGCCGCGTAGCAGCGGCATCACGAGCGTGGAACAGAGCGAGCGAAGTCCCCGGTATACCGATGCCACCAAGCTCCATCCTGGAGAACAGACTCTCCTCCAGGTTACGTGGCTCGGAGACGAGTCCTTTCGAGGCGAGCGAGGCGCACATCAGCCGCACAGCTTCGTTAAGGGAGCCATGAGCTTCGTGGCGAGCCAGGTAAGCGTCATCGACGAGTTCGGCTATAAGTTGGGTCGCCTCGGCCATCTGATGAAACTTCGCGTGACCGCCGCCAAAGATTTCCAGCGACTCGAAAGCAGCCTGGTTAGTCAGGCTAGCCTTCAGGCTCTTCTCGCGGAGATGGTCTCGTATTAGCTCGACTTCCTCGTCTGAGAGTAAGGGCCGGACTTCGACGTATGACTCACTCGGGATCGGCAGGCCGACGGTGGACACTACGAGGTCGTAGTCGGATAGATTTGTGTCGTCGAGCTCGAAGAGGGAGGAGTTCTGGATTGCCTGTATCTGTGGGAAGGAATTCTTCAACCGGGACGCGAGTATCTTGGTGGTGGCTATGCCGCTGGAACAGATGACGAGCACGCTCCGAGGGAAGTCTCCTTGTCCCCGGTCGAGAGCCGCACCAAAGTGCATGGCGACGAATCCGGTCTCTTCCTCTGGGATATTCTCCTGGATAAAGACCTGTTGCATAGCACCGCTTACAAGGTCGAAGAGCGCAGGATAGTCGCTCTTTACATCCTCGAGTAGCGGGTTGTGAATCCGCATGTTCTCGCGCAACCGGTAGATGGCTCGTTCCAGGTGCGCTAATAGGCCAGTGTATAGTGAGCTGTCCCCGGCTAATGGGATACCGGTTTTTTCTTCGACGTTGCGGATCAAGGCTTTCACCTGCGAGGCTACTTGCAGGTCTGAAGTCTCGAAGTATCCACGAAGCGCGTCGTCCTCGCGGAGTTTCGTTCCGCGCAAGTGCATGGTCAGGTAACCGATCTCCTCCTCCGGGACACTGATGCCGAACTCTTCTTCGATGGATGCGGCCAAACTACGGGCGTAGTCGTACTCGTCCGTCTTGCTCAGACGCTGAAGTATCTCCGCGCCGAGCGAGATACCGGCGTTCTGCAACCGCCGCTCGACCATTAGCGCGACGTGCACACTCAAGCCAACGAATGCACCATCAGCTATGGAATACGGCAGTCCAGCGACAACGTCCTCCGTCAGAGCCTCCACTCTTCGGAGACGCCCCGCGTCGATCATGCCCATCAACTGGCCCGCCGTGCGGCTTGCGCCACGACCGCTGGATGACGTACGGTCATCTTCTCCATACTGTTTTGGACGGGACAGTAGCTCTCCTTCGTCCAGACTTTGGAAGACGACCCGGCTCATCGCCTCACGGCGATCGTTCTCCGTACCCACGATCTCGACTCCGTAGCCACGTTTACGCAATAGCGAGAGCCGGAACTCCGAGAGCCACGGTTCCAGCTCGTCGAGATCCCGGCTCACCGTCCCGACCGCAACGCCCAACCCACTCGCGAGAGCCCGCAACTTGGTGGGATGATCCGCGACGAGCAGACTACGCAGCAGCGATAGCTGACGTTCTTGCGGCGAGAGATCCGAGGAAGTTATAGAGCGCAGGGATTCGAGAGCTTCTTGGCGTTTTTCGGAAGTGCCTTCGACACTAACACCCCGGCCAGCTTGCTTTAGTAGCTTGAGGCCATGTGACGCGAGAAACTCCTCGGCGGGTTGCAGATCCCGATGTACGGTTCGGGTGCTCACGCCGAGGCGGCTAGCGATGCCATCTGCGGTGAGTCCTTCGGGATGACGCAATAGGATTCCGATCAGCGAAACCTCTCTGTCGGAGAATCCCATTGCGACCCGCCTTACGTTAGACTCGTGTGGTCGAAATTTCGTCCACAAGCTCGTCATACTTCGGACTATCCAGGAAGTTGTCCACCGAGATGTGGTGGGCTTCCGGCAGCCGCTCCTGAGCGCGAGCGGTCAAGTCTTTGTGCGTGATGACGACATCAGCGTCATTCGGGAGCTGGCTGATCGAGGCGTTCTTTATCTCGATGTCCGTCAGTCCTGCTTCTTTGGCCTTGTTACGAAGCAACGAGGCTCCCATTGCACTCGAACCCATCCCAGCGTCACAGGCGAAGATGATCTTGTTGACCGCCGCGTAGTCGAAGGAGCCATTTCCCTCGGCGTGGCCGTTACCGGATTCGCCGCCGTTCTGCATCTGCTCGACGAGCTCATCGTACTTCGGGCTGCCGAGGAAGCTCTCCACCGAGACGTGAGCCGCATTTGGGGCTTTCGCTCGGGCGCGGTCGGTCAAATCCTTGTGAGTAACGACGACATCCGGCTCGTCGGTGAGGTTGTTGATGGAGGCGTTGGTCACGGCTACGTCCAACCCGGCCTTCTGAACCTTGTTCTTGAGCAAGGAAGCGCCCATCGCACTCGAACCCATGCCAGCGTCGCAAGCGAATACGACAGACTTGGCGTTCGCTATCTTCTGAGCATCGTCAGTCTGACCGTTGGATCCAGAGGCGACACCCAATGCTCCGGCTGCAGAGCTTTTGCTGCCCTTCATGTCCTGCATACTCTCCGTAGCATTTGCAAGGTTCTGGTCGTCTTCGTCGCTTGGAGCGGAGCGGCGCAGGATCACGGACGCGACAAGGAACGAAACCGTCGCGGCGGTCAATACACCTAGAATTACGCCGAGAAAGCTACCGCGTGCGGTGAGAGCCAGAATCGCGAAGATACTGCCTGGCGACGGGGTCGAAACGAGCCCAACACCGAAGAGAACCTCTACGAACAGTCCACTCGCGCCACCGGCGATAGCCGCGAGGATCAAGAGCGGCTGCATCAGGACGTAGGGGAAGTAGATCTCATGGATACCACCAAAGAAGTGGATGATCGCCGCACCCGGAGCCGAACTCCGAGCGATGCCGCGTCCCACAAACATATACGCAAGCAAGATACCAAGCCCAGGCCCAGGGTTCGTCTCTACCAGGAAGAGTATGGACTGACCGGCGTCTTTGGCCTGATCGAGCGCCAATGGTGCGATGATGCCGTGGTTGATCGCATTGTTCAAGAACAGTATCTTCGCTGGTTCTACGAATACGCTAACCAGTGGAAGAAGCCCCAGGCCAACAATGACATCCACGCCTTTACCGAGCGCGTTGCTCAGGGCGGTAACCAGGGGGCTCGCAGCGAGCAGCCCTACAATGGCGAGAATTCCGCCGATGATACCGGCGGAGAAGTTGTTGACCAGCATCTCGAAGCCCTGGCGAACCTTGCCTTCGAGGAGTTCGTCGAACTTCTTTATAGCGTAGCCGCCGAGTGGACCCATGATCAAGGCTCCAAGGAACATCGGGATATCGGTTCCTACTATGACACCCATCGTGGCTATAGCACCGACGACACCACCACGAACGTCGTAGACGAGCCTTCCGCCGGTAAAGCCGATCAAAAGCGGCAACAGGTAGGTAATCATCGGTCCTACGAGTTCGGCCAGCGTGGCGTTCGGCAACCACCCAGTCTCAATAAAGAGAGCCGTGATCAAACCCCACGCAATAAACGCTCCAATGTTCGGCATGACCATCCCACTGAGATAGCTGCCAAACCTCTGAACTTTTACCCGCAGACTAGAACCCGTCGACTGTCCGCCACCCGCAGAACTTGCCTGAGCCATTATCTTCTCCTCTATTCCCTGTTCGCTTAACCCACCTTTAACAACCCCATCCTAGCCATACTGGCACGCTTGTGCAATATGTACTTAATGCTATTCCGGCACGAGAGTTGTTGACAAACTTGAAGTAGAGGTCCGTCACCATAAGAGAGCCTTGCGGCGGCGGAGGGGTTTGGATCGCCCGTCTACTACTCGTCTTCGGCGATCAGAGCTGCCAGAGCCTCCACGGCTTCGTCCTCGTCCTCGCCTTCGGCCCGGATGGTGAGCGTGTCGTTCTGTTTCGCGCCGAGGGTCATAAGGTTTAGCGAGCTTTTCGCGTTGGCCTCCCTGTCACCCTTTATCACCCGGATATCCGAGCTGTAGGCTTTCGCCGCTTTTACGAACTGTGCCGCCGGGCGGGCGTGCAGTCCCTCGGCGGCCATTACCGTCGCTTCTCTCTCGACCATATCCATCCCCGCTCTCGTTCTCGGTGTACATAGATCCAACCGCGTTCGATACTGCAAACGCGCTCATCACGCATACTTTACATGACTGGCGAGAGGCGAGTGTCAGGCTGCGGCAGACTCCGTTTCGGTAGTCTTGTCAACTCCAATGCCTTTAGCGATTATCACGAGGACCGCGCTGACGACCGTACCGATAGCTATAGCAAGCAGGTAGAGAGGCCAGTTGCCGATAAGACCGATTACGAAGATGCCTCCGTGCGGGGCTCGAAGGGTTGCTCCGAAGGCAAGAGAGAGCGAGGCTGTGATCGCGGAGCCAACCATCATTGGGGGGATGACGCGGATGGGATCCGCTGCCGCGAAAGGTATCGCGCCTTCCGTGATGAAGGAAGCACCGAGGATCCAGTTAGCCTGACCCGCCCGCCGCTCGGCTGGAGTCCAAACCTTTCCACGGACAGCCGTAGCGAGTGCCAGCGCCAGCGGTGGCGTCATGCCGGCAGCCATTACTGCCGCCATCGGGCCGTAAGCTCCACCAGCGAGACCCGCGATAGCGAACGCATAAGCCGCCTTATTGACCGGCCCCCCCATGTCAAAGGCCATCATTGACCCAACGATGATGCCGAGCAGAATAGCGTTTGCCCCTTCTAGATCGGTGAGCCAGGCTTGCAATCCCTCCGTGACGCCCGCGATAGGCTCGCCCAAGACAACGATCATGATTGCGCCAACCACCAGACAGCCGACGAGCGGATACACTAGAATCGGCATTAGTCGACCGAATCCACCTGGCAGTTTGATCTTCTTTAGCAGCATGATGACCGCACCGGCGAGCAGACCAGCGGCGATACCACCCAGGAAGCCAGCCCCGATCTCATTGGCTATAAGACCCCCAACCACGCCCGGAGCGATACCGGGCCGATCCGCCATCGCGTAAGCGATAAAACCCGCGAGAATTGGCACGAGCATCCCGAACGCAGTCGCCCCAATCTTGAATAGAAGAGCCGGGATCGTGAAGGTCTCGTAGACATCGGACTCGGTAACCTTGACCGTGTCGCCGAAAGCGAACGACAGTGCGATCAGAATGCCGCCCGCCGTGACGAACGGGATCATGTAACTAACTCCCGTCATGAGCCACCGTCGTACGGTCGCTCCGGCACCGGAACCACCCATGTTCGAGGGGACTGCCTCGTTCTCGTCGTCCTCAGCTTCACTGTCCGCCCCAGAGCTAGTAGGGCTCGCGCCCGTGTCGACAGCGTTTACGGCGCGTTCGACCACTTCTTTCGGTCGGTCGATGGCTTCGCGTAACCCTACCTCTATGATGCGTTTACCGTCAAAGCGATTCCGTTCCGCCACGGTTGCGTCGGCTGCGATGATGATCGCATCGGCGTCCTTGATCGCCTGGGGCTCGGCGAACTCCGCGCCGGAAGCGCCGTGGATCTCGATCTCTATGTCGTGTCCCATGTCTTTCGCGGTTGTTTCGAGCGCTTCAGCGGCCATCGCGCTGTGAGCTATGCCCGTCGGACACGCGGTTACTCCTACGAACTTCATGCTTGCTTCACCCCTTCTTACAATTCGCCGACCGGTCGGTTTCTCTCACGTAGAGATCTGATCTCGCATGAGCTGCACCACGTCTTCTGGAGTGGCAGCCTCGCGTAGCGAAGTGCGGAAGCTCTCGTGTATGAGCCTGCGAGCAAGCTGCTGCAGGACTTTTACGTGCAGGTTATGCTCGCTCTCAGGAGCGGCGATCAGGAAGACGAGATCCACGTTCTCTTCTCCGTAGTCCAGCGGCGACGCGACTCGTCCAAACGCGACGCCAGCGGTCGTTACTCCGCTCGACTTGGCATGCGGTATGGCAATTCCCATCTCCATCGCCGTGCCGCCGGTTTCCTTCTCCCGAGCGAAGACCGCCTCCACGTATGTATCGCGGTCGGAGAGCCGTCCGTCAGTATCCAGCAAGTCAGCCAGAGCTTCGATCACAGCCCACTGATCTGAAACCTCCAGATCCAGGGCTACCAAGTTCGCGCTGGTTATGTCGTCTATCGAGATGTTGTTCTCCGTCATCGGGGTGCTTCTCCTTTGAAGGTTCTTTGCAGATTGACTTCTTCATAAAGCGTGACCGACTCTCGGTCCAAATCCTCGGGTTTCGGTCCCTGCGAACCGGGGAGTTGAGCCGCCGCCGCTCCCCACGCGACAGCCTCTGTGAGCCTCTCCCTACGGTCCTCAGCCGCGAAAAGGAACCCAGCCAACAGCGAATCTCCTGCTCCTACGGTACTGCGGGGCGTGAACGATGGCGTATCCGCGTGCAACGCGCCCTGCTCGTCCACAAGCACGGCTCCGTCGGCCCCGAGCGACACGAGGACGTTTTCAACACCTCTGCCGTGGATTTCGGCGGCTGCCTCAAGGACTTCACCAAAGGTCACGAGGGAACGTCCGACAAGCTCGGAAAGTTCCTCCAGATTTGGCTTTACGAGATCCGGGCTCTCTTTCAATGCCGCTTCTAGCGGCGGTCCGCTGCTATCTATGGCGACTCGACATCGAGCGGCGCGAGCCCCGGCAATGACGCGAGCGTAGAGGTCATTGGGTGCTCCTGGCGGCAGACTGCCGCAGACGGCGAGCCAAGTAGCCCCGCGAGCAGCTTCGGCTGTCGCATCGATCAGGCGGTCCAATTCAGTCTCCGAGAGACGGGATCCAGCGGCGTTGATCTTGGTTCCAACTCCTTCTTCCTCGACGAGGCTTACGTTCATGCGAACCGCCCCATCAACTGGCACCTTTACGAGATCCACCCTCGAACCATCCAACAACGACAGAAATTGCTCGCCACTCGGCCCCCCAACAGGCGCGACAGCCCTCGAAGCCGCTCCATTAGCAACCAGGTTCCGGGAGACGTTGACACCCTTTCCTCCAGCCTCCACCGACATGCCACTCGCCCGCTGAACCTCACCCCGCGATAAGAAATCCAACTCATACGTCAGGTCCAGACTCGGATTTGGCGTCAGCGTAACGATCACCCGCGACTCCCTCCTCTCCCCGAGATATTCGCTCCGCCCCGCTCACCGATCAACGCGAGAGACCCAGCCACCAAGACATCCAAACCTACCGAGATTCGCTGCACAGTCATGAACTCCTACAACTCCCTTATCGAACGATCCCCTACCGTTCACTGAGATCAGCATAGCGTCGCTTGAGTTCTGTGTCAAATGGGCGGTTTTTTGCACAAATGTGCAAAAAATAGATATGATGCACGAGTAGAACGTTGCTTTAGACTGACGAGTGTCGAGGTTAACTAGGTCGCGATTGTTGTGAGAGTGGATTTCGTATTGGAGGGTGGATACGTGCAGGTAGATCGCAAGAATCGCTCGGACGGCGGTATGTTGCTGTTGGCCGAGGTGGCCCGGCTCTATTACTTCAAGCACTTTACGCAGCAGCACATTGCGGATCGCATAGGTGTCTCGCGGACCAACGTATCGCGGATGTTAGCCGAAGCACGCGCCCGAGGGTTGGTGGAGATCCGGATACACACCCCACTCACTGTCGAGAGCGATCTCCAAGACGACCTCGCATCCCGGCTCGGACTTCGAGAATGCCTGGTCCTGGCAAAATCTCCTCTTGGCGAAAACTCCACCGACCTCACCGACACTATCAGCGGCTTGAGCGCCCTGGGAGCACAGTACCTGCAGGAGAATGTCCCCGACAATAGCGTGATGGGCGTAAGCTGGAGTAGCACCGTCCACCATGTTGTCAGTTCCGGTTACTTACAGGAGAAAAACGATGTGACAGCGGTGCAGCTCATGGGAAGCATCGGCGGCTCGATAGTCGAACTGGATGGCGTTTCGATAACCGCTAGAACCGCGGACGTGCTTGGTGCGAAAGCATACTACCTGCACGCGCCCATGATCGTCACGAGCCCACTGGTACGCGACGGCCTTATGCGGGACCCCCACATCCGCGAAACCCTGGATGTCGCCCGAAACGCGGACACCACAGTCGTCTCGGTCGGCGTTCTAGACCAAAGTTCGGGTCAGTTTCGGACAGGTTATCTGAACAAAGCGGACCTCGAATGCATTCGGGACCAGGGAGCCATCGGCGACATCTGCGGCGCGTACTTCTCACAAAACGGCGAAGAAGTTCTCCTCGAACGCAACGATCGGACGATAGCCCTGGAGTTCGAATCTCTGCGACGCATCCCCAATAGGATAGGTGTCAGCGGCGGACCACAAAAGGCTCTACCCAACATTGGAGCCATCCGGGCCGGGCTACTTAACGTCCTGATCACCGATGAATCCACCGCCCTAGAAATGATAAATCTCCTTGATTCGGAGAACACTCCACCGGAAACCAGCATCTAGAAAGTCGGCTCCTACACCCCTGCCCAACGCCTGTGCTTGATACACGTTTGCAACAATTTGATAACACTTACTCCAATCCGCTCATAACACCTTGCGGATGTTCGCAAACTGGGTAGACTGATCTATATATGCAAGTCGCATATAGTGACGTTTGTATTTCAGAGAAAAGCTGTGGTTGGAGGTGTGAGTTGACGAATATTGGATGGAAGGCGCGTGGTCGGATGACTGCTTGGGCTCCTGCGTTGCTGAACCGTTTCCAGGCGGCTTTTGGTCGTTTGGGGAGCGAGTGGAGTCAGGTAGCGCAGAAGGCGCTGGCGGCGGGCATGGCATATTGGATAGCCTCGTCCTTGCTCGGACATGACGATCCGGCGTTCGCTTCCATAGCCGCGCTCATCTCCCTTGCCGTGACTACCGGGAAGGAAGGGAGTCAGGCGGTCGAGTTGGTCTTTGGGGTGGCATGCGGGCTCACGGTGGCCGACTTGTTGCTGTCCTTGATCGGCTCTGGCGCGTTGCAGATAGCTCTCGTCGTCGGCCTCGCCACGGGCCTCGTTACGTTCTTTGGTGGTGGAGCGCTCTCCATCACCGAGGCGGGAGTTTCGGCTTTGCTGATGGTAATTCTAGCGTCGCCGAGTTCCGGGATGTCCGGGGATCGCTTCATAGAAGCGTTGGTTGGAGCGGGGATCGCGCTTGGTCTAAGAGCCATCATCCCCAGCAATCCTCGCAGGAGCGTATCTCAGGCCGCGCACCCGATATTTGGCGAGTTCGTCGGCGTATTGGAGAACATCTACGAGGCATTGTACACAGCGGACCTCGAACAGGCGGATGACGCATTGAAAAAATCACGCCAGATGGATGCCCGTGTAGGAGGATTCCGGGAGGCTCTAGACGCAGGTTACGGAACTGTGCGTCTATCGCCGCCGCGTCGCCGGGCTCTGGGACACCTGGGTTTCTACGCACGGGCCGCGGATCAACTCGACCTCGCCGTCCGGGATTCGCGAGGCCTCGCCCGCGCCGCCGTAGCAATGGTCAGGTCCGGAGGTGGATGCCTCGAACCGCTCGCCGAGAGCGTTCTAAAGCTGGCGCAGGCCGTCGATGCCCTGGGAGTCTATCTGGATTCGCCCGACCATCCGCTGGATACCCGCGAGTACGCACTCAAGGCCGCCGGAGACGCGACAGTCGTGCTACATGCAAGGAATGACCTCGAAACCAATATGCTCGTCGGACAGATAAGATCCACGGCTCTGGATCTACTGCAGGCTTCGGGCATGGACTACACAACCGCCCTCCAGGAGATCGACTACGCAGTCCTCCGCTCCGCAGGCGAACAAAACGTCCTGGAGGAAGCTCACTCCACAACACGCTAGCGAAACTCTATTCAATAAGCTCGAAGATCTTGAACATCGGGAGGTACATCGCCACGATGATGCCGCCGACGATGCCGCCGACCACCACGATCATGAGCGGTTCTATGATGGATGTCAAGGCTTTGACGGTGGCGTCGACTTCGGATTCGTAGAACTCGGCGATTTTCTGGAGCATTCCGTCGATGTCGCCGGTCTCTTCGCCGATGGCAATCATGCGGGTCGTCATCGGTGGAAAGACCCATTCTTCTTCGAGCGGCTTGTAGATCGGAATGCCCTCCCGGATAGCGTCACGGCTCTTTAGAAGAGCACGCTCCACAACCCAGTTTCCCGAGGATGTCGCGGTGATCTCCAACGCCTGAAGGATCGGCACGCCCGCGCCGCTCAACGTACCCAGAGTCCGAGCGAAACGAGCCAGGGCCACTTTCTGAACTACGTCCCCGATCTTAGCCGGTATCTTCAACACGACCCGACCCCAAAACTTTCGACCGTTCTCGGTCTTGATCCAGCGCAGGAAGAAGAATATGCCGAGCCCCGCACCCACATACACGAACACGCCCCAAATACTAGTAAGGATATTGGATGCACCCATCGCGATCTGCGTCGGAAGCGGCAGGGTTCCGCCGAGGTCCGCGAACATCTTAGCGAAGATCGGCACGATAAATATGAGCATGAACGAAGCCGCCAAAATCGCGAGAATAAGAACCACTACAGGATACGTCATCGCGCTCTTGACCTTACGACGAAGCTCCTGGTCGTTTTCGAGTTGGGTAGCGACCCGGATAAGAACTCCGTCCAAGATACCGCCGATCTCCCCGGCTCGCACCATCTCCACGTACAACTTGTCGAAAACCTTGGGGTGCTTCTCCAGGGCCTCCGAGAGCCCGACACCAGCCTCGACGTCCTTACGGACCACCACCACGACATCCTGGAGCTTCTTGTTCGTCGTTTGCTCCGAGAGGATGTACAAAGCGCGGACTATGGGTAGTCCGGCGTTGATCATGGTGGCGAACTGCCGGGTAAACACGACGAGATCTGTCAGCTTGACTCTCTTGAACGGCTCGAACAGATCCTTCTGAGCAGCACCCTGCTCCTTGATGTCTATAACCAGAAGCCCCTGGCGCCTAAGCTCAGAAGCCACGGCCATCTGGTCGCTACCCTCTATCTTGTCCTGAAGGATGTCGCCTTGACGACTGCGCGCCTTGTATGCGTATACCGCCATCTAAAAGTCCCCTATCTCCGCATCGCGGCGTAACCGCCTCCACCGCTTGCCGCTCCCACGCCCATCCCTGGACCGCCTCCGAGGCCGCCACCGCCACCGGCGAGCCGCCTCAATTCTTCCGGATCGCTTGAATTCTTCTCGGCTTCCTCGCGAGAGATTTCACCTTTACGGGTAAGTTCCACTAGGGCTGCGTCCATCGTCTGCATCCCGAACTTGCCACCGGTCTGCATGGCGGAGTAGATCTGATGGTTTTTGCCTTCCCGGATTAGGTTACGGACACCCGGCGTAGGAACGAGTATCTCGCACGCAACGACTCGGCCTTTTCCGTCACGCTGCGGCAACAGAGTTTGGGTGATAATTCCCTGTAGCGCGTTCGAGAGCTGAGCCCGGATCTGGGACTGCTGGTGCGACGGGAAGACGTCGATGATCCGGTCGACGGTCTGTGGGGCATCCTGGGTATGGAGCGTACCGAACACGAGGTGTCCAGTCTCGGCTGCGCTGATTGCTAGTTGAATCGTCTCCAGGTCCCGCATCTCGCCGACGAGTATGACGTCGGGATCCTGACGCAGAACATGTTTCAAAGCCTGAGCGAAACTCTTCGTGTCCTGGTTGACTTCACGCTGGTTGACGATGCAGCTCTTGTGTGTGTGCAAGAACTCTATCGGGTCTTCAACGCTCATTATGTGCTGCCGCCGAGTCTCGTTTATCTTGTCGATCATGGACGCCAGAGTCGTGGACTTGCCCGAACCCGTAGGGCCGGTCACGAGCACTAAGCCGCGCGGCTTGTCCGTCATGTCCTCTATGGCTTGTGGCAGCTTCAGTTCCTTGAAGCTCTTTATGTCGTGGGGAATCGCCCGGAAGGCCGCGCCCATCGAACCGCGCTGGAAGTAGATGTTCACCCGGAAACGGGCGGTTCGCGGCAAAGTGTAGGCGAAGTCTAGCCCCCATTCGCTCTCCAGGCGTTGGCGTTGGTCGTTGGAGAGAATGTCATAGATCATCTCCCGCGTGGTGGTAGGAGTCATTGGTGGGTAATCGAGTGGCTGGACTTGGCCGTTAATCCGGATCGAAGGTGGTATACCGACCGTGATGTGCAGGTCGCTGGCTCCCTGGTTTATCGCATCGAACAGGTAGTCGTTTAGTCCGCTCTCGGTGATCAAGTCCACGCCTCCGGGCTCTGATTTTTTGGCATCCGCTCTGTAAATGATCTTCACCGTGTATATCGGCCCAAAAGATCAAAAACTTTAGCGAAGCGTACGGAGTATCCCCGAAAATCTAGATTAAACGATGGTTCGAAAGACTTCCTCAATAGTAGTTAGACCTTCGGCCACCTTCAACAAGCCGTCGTCGCGCAGGCGCACCATACCGGCCTGCTCTGCCGAGTGACCTATGACATTCGTGGACTCGCGGCGTAGGATCATGTCCTTTATCTCGTCCCCGACAACCATCAACTCGTACACCCCGACTCGTCCCCGATATCCCGAACCACCGCATCTGTTGCACCCGACAGCCTTATGAAAATTCATAACGCTGCCCTCGACAAGATCCCTCGGAAAACTTACGTCGTCTAGAACAGAATCCTCTATCTCTGTAGGCTCTTTGCAAGCCTCACACAACCGCCGCGCGAGCCGCTGGGCTATAACGCAGTCGACCGCAGACGATGTCAAAAACGGCTCGACACCCATGTCCGTCAGGCGACTAAGCGCACCGGGAGCGTCGTTGGTGTGGAGCGTCGCCAACACGAGGTGTCCTGTGAGGGCAGCCTCCACCGCGATCTTCGCTGTCTCGAAGTCCCGGATCTCACCGATCATCACGATGTCCGGGTCGGCTCGCAGAATGCTCTTCAGGGCCGAGGCGAACGTCAGTCCGGCCTTTGGGTTGGTTTGGATTTGGTTCACGCCCCCCATTCTGAACTCGACGGGATCCTCGACCGTTATGATGTTCTTTTCGGGGGAGTTGAGCTCATTGAGGGTCGCGTAGAGCGTGGTGGATTTACCGCTGCCCGTTGGTCCTGTCACCAGTATCGCACCATACGGTCGCCGGAAGATCTCTTCGTACTTTTCATACACCTTAACCGGAAAACCGAGCGCGGTCAGGGCGATCTCGGCGTTCGACGTGTCCAGTAGACGCAGGACTATCTTCTCCCCGAACACTGTTGGAAGAGCAGCTACTCGGAGGTCGATCTTCTGACCGCCAAGCTTCACAGAGAAGCGACCATCCTGTGGAATTCGCTTCTCGGCGATGTCCAGGTTCGCGACGATCTTCAGGCGGGCTATCACGCCATTCTGGAGCTTGGGCGGTATTGACATAACTTCCCGCAGAACGCCGTCCACGCGCATCCGAACGGTAAGCTCGCGGGCGCGAGGCTCGATGTGGATGTCCGACGCGCCCTCGCCGACAGCCTGCTGCAAAATAGAGCTGACCAGCCGGATGATCGGGGCTTCGTCCGGACTGACATTGCCGAGGTCTATCTCGTCAAAGGAGTCGCCGATGGATTCCCTGCCCGCCTCTTCGAGGAATTCGGTAACTTCTTCGCCCATCGCGTAGATCTTGTTCTGCACCCGTTGTATCTGTGACTCCAAAGCAACTATCGGCGTGACTGGGCTACCAGAGATCATCATGAGATCTTCGAGGGCGTAGATATTGGTCGGGTCGCTCATAGCCACGAGCAACCGTCCGTTCTCCATCCGCAGCGGAATGACGCCGTGCTTGCGAAGAACTTTCTGCTCGATTAGGTTAGCAACCGCCCGATCCACATCGGACTCTGTCAGATCTATGTATTCGAGCCGCAACCGGACGGCCAACGCCCGTGCGAGATCGTTCTTGTTAATGAACCCCAGTAAGATTAGGATTTCCCCAAGCTGCCGAGAATCGGTCTGCTGCGTCAGCAGCGCCTCTTCGAGTTGGACCTCGGAGATCTTGCCTTGATCCACAAGGATATCGCCGATCTTGCCGCCACCCACCCCGATCTTGCGGCTCTTTGGGATCCTCTCCAACCTACTGCCGGGCTCTCTCGGGGGCACCTGCTCAGAGCGCCCGTTGGTACCGTCGCTGCTTCCGATATCGGCAGGCTCTTGCGTGACGGGT
>JAABUN010004989.1_pt1 | contig 17130 bp, 14 predicted proteins | sample 5559311 | NCBI WGS metagenome assembly JAABUN01 (sample SAMN10711877, study PRJNA513370) | rock metagenome | isolation source: Antarctica rocks | place: Antarctica: Victoria Land, Siegfried Peak sud
GGTCGCGGTCCGGCCCCAGAGCGAGTAGCGCTCGTAGACCAGGTCGACCGGTCCGGTGCCGGCGAGCGAAGCGAGCACCGCCCTCACCGCCGCATCGCTGCGCTGCGCCGCGCGCTCTCGGGCGGGCGCCGCACCGGCGGGGACGGCGGGCAACTCGTGCAGGTGCACCGACTCGAGGCCGGGCGGCACCGCCCCGCCCGTCCGTGCGGCGACCAGGTGCACCTCGGCGCCCCGCTGCACGAGGACCCGCAGGACCGACTGCACGTGGACTGACGCGCCCTTGCGCCCGAAGACGGGGATGCCGGGGTCGCTGCAGATGTAGACCGCTCTCATCGCGACGCCCCGACGAGGTCGCGGGCGGTGGTCTGCCCGGCGAAGATCTGGCGCAGCGCGCCAGCCTGCCGGTGCACGTCGAACTCGGCCTCAACCAATGTGCGGGCCTGCTCGGCCAGCCGGGTGCGCAGCGTCGCGTCGTCGAGCAGCCGGCCCAGTGCGGCGGCCAGGCGGACCGGGTCGGCCGGTGGCACCAGCAGGCCGGTTCGCCCGTCCTGCACCACCTCAGGGATGCCGGTGACGGGCGTCGCGACACACGGCGTGCCGAGCGCCATCGCCTCCAGCAGCACCGTGGGCAGACCGTCCCGGTTGCCGTCCTGCCCGATGACGCAGGGCGCCGCGAAGACCGCCGCCTGCGACACGACGCGCCGGACCTGGCTCTGCGGCAGCGCGCCGTGCATCCGCACGACGCCCGCGAGGTTATGCGCGCGGATGCGCGTGGCCAGCTCGTCCTCGAGGGGACCGGTCCCGACGAGGTCGACCCGCAGCTCGCGGCCCCCCTGCACCAGCAGCGCCACCGCCTCGATGAGGTCCCCGAAGCCCTTCTTCTCCACCAGGCGACCGACCGCGGCGACGACGGGTGGTCGCCGCTTCGGCGAACTGTAGGGGAAGCGTGGCAGGTTCAGCCCGTTGTAGACCCGCGTGACCGAGTCGGCGGCGGTTCCGTACGTCGTCCGGAGGAACTCCAGGTTGTAGTCGCTGACGGTCACGACCGCTGCGGCGTCGGCGAGCTTGCGCGCCAGGTCCGCCGGCGCCACCGACTCGTGGAAGATGTCCTTCGCGTGGGCGGTGAAGCTGTACGGCACGCCGGTCAGCAGCGAGGCGAGGCGGGCCACCGTGGTCGCCACCGAGCCGAAGTGCGCATGCAGGTGGGTGAGCCCCTCGGCCCGGACCAACCGGGCAAGCTCCAGCCCCTGAACCGCGTCCACGACGGGTACGGCGAGCAGCTCGTGAAGGCAGCCGGCCAAGGCCGGCAGCTCGGCCTGCGCCGCGGCGAGCGTCAGCCACACGTCGGCCGCCCGGATGCCGGAGTGCGGCAGGTAGGTGACCGGAGCCTGGACCTCGGCCAGTGACTCGTGGAAGCGGCCGTCTGTCGGCGGGCGCAGCGACACGATCCGCAGCGCCGCTCCGCCGGCTTCGAGAGCCAGCACCTCGTTGACGATGAACGTCTCGGAGAAGCGGGGGTACATCTTCAGGACGTAACCGATCTTCTCCGGCCTTGCGGCCGGCGGGTGGTCAGACGGCAACATTGATCGGCTCCAACGCGGCGAAGGCCTTGCCGCGCAGCGGGATCGTCGGCGGTGGAGCATCGGACACCCCGGGGGAGCCGTCGACCGGCCGGTCCGCCAGCGCCAGCAGGTGGACCGCGGCGCGGCGGGCCCCGTCGAGATCCACGTGGCAGGCGACGGCGCGCCGGATGCGGCTGCGCGAGTCCGTCAGCGCGTCGCAGATCTCGTTGCGCAGCGCAGGTCCGCCGAGCCGGTCGGGCTCGACGACCCGCACCAGACCCAAGGCGCCGAAGGCCCGGGCCCGGATCAGCTGCTCCTGCCGAGGTGCGACCCGCGGCACGAGCACGGTCGGCACGGCCGAGCTCAGCGCCTCGATCGTCGTGTTGTAGCCGCCCATGCAGACCAGCGCCGCGATGTCGTCGAAGTGCAGCGGGAGGTTGCGTACGAAGCGGTGATGGGTGCCGCCGATCGCCTGCACCTGCCGGCGCTGCGCCTCCTGCTCGCTCGGTGGTGCGTCCGCGCCGCTGACGACGACCGGGTGCCAGGGGGCCGCGTGCGACGTGCGGATGAAGTCGGCCAGCATCGCCGAACCGTCCGCTCCGCCGCCGGCCGTCGCGACGACCGTCGGCCGGCCGTCTGTGTCGGAGCGCAGCACGGTGCGGTCGTCGGCGGGCGGGGTGTTGGCGACGTAGCCGCAGAACCGGATCAGATCGGCCACCGGCGGGGGCATGTCGTACTCCCGGCCGGGGTGCAGCACGTCCGGGCTGCCGTAGACGAGGATCCGGTCGTAGTCGCTCGCGATGGCGGCGAGCACCCGTCCGCGCTGCCATTCGGCCCGCACGGTGGCCGGGTCGTCGAGGATGTCGCGCAGCCCCAGGACCGCACGGCCACCGGAGGCGTGCAGCGCGCCGAGCGCCTCGCGCAGCTCACCGTGCGCTCCGTGGGGGTGCTTGTCGGACAGCAGGACGTCCGGGGCGAACGACCTCGTCGCCGAGGCGATCAGGCCGGACCGCATCGACCAGGTCTGCGCCTCGGTCATGGGCAGCCGCTTGGCCGCGTAGGTCGCGTCCGTCATCTTGCGGACGCCGGGGAGCTTCAGCACGTCGACCCGCGGCGGGATGACGAGGCTGTCGATCTGGTCGGTGCTGCAGACCAGCAGGGCGGAGGCGTCGTTCTCGAGCCTGGTCAGCGCGTCCGCGATGGCGAGGTTGCGCCGGACATGGCCGAGGCCGAGGCCGTCGTGGGAGTAGAGGATGGCGCGCAAGGCTGTCTCCGACCGGTTCAGGGGCTGCGAATTCAGGGATGACGATTCTTCGGGATGTCGGCTCTGCACACTTGAGCGGGGTGGCGTCCACGATTCATCGGGCCGTCACCTGCCGTTCACCTTGTGCCCGGCGTCTCGGGGAAGTCACGTGAGAGTTTGTTCATCTCGCCCGTCCCGGCGTGACGATGAGAGAAGTCTCATCCTGGGCCGGTCCAGCGTCTCGCCTAGAGTTGCGGGAGTGGCAGGGCTGACGTGGCGATGGGCGGTCGTTGTCCTCCTGGTCGGACTGCTCGGTGCGCTGCCCTCGTTGGCCGGCGCGCTCCCGTCCGACTCGGTCGAGATCGGTGCCGACGAGCTGCTCGAACGGGTCCGCACCTCCGACGCGGTCGGCTGGTCCGGCTACGGCGAGAGCCGCGGCTCGCTGGTCCTGCCCGATGTCAGCGAACTCGGCGACTTGCCCTCGCTGGTCGGCGGGACCACCCGGGCGCGCGCCTGGTGGCGTGGTCCGCAGGACTGGCGGGTCGATGCGCTGTCGCTGGTCGGCGAGACCGACACGACGAGGGACGCCCGTGGGGGCTGGACCTGGCAGTCCGCGGACCGGCGGGCCACCCGCGTGTCCGGTGAGCTGGACGTGCGTCTGCCGCGCGCCGCCGACCTGCTCGCCCCGACGCTGGGCCAGCGGCTGTCCCGGACTGCGGACGTCACCGCCAGCCGGCTGCCCGAACGCAGGATCGCCGGGCGGTCTGCGGCCGGGCTGCGGCTGACGCCGGTGCGACCGCAGGCGACGACCATCGGCTCGGTCGAGATGTGGGTGGAGCCGCGGACCGGGCTGCCGCTGCGCGTCGAGGTGCGGGCCGCCGGGGAGACCGACAGCGTCCTTCAGACCAGCCTGCTCGACCTGGAGCTCGCCATGCCGGCCGCCGAGCGCACCACCTTCAGACCGCCCCGCGGCGCCTCGGTGACGACTGTGGACGCGCCGGATCTCGCCGCGCTCGCGGACCGCTTCGCGCCGTACCTCCTGCCCGGCGAGCTGGCCGGCCTCCCGCGTCGGGCGCGCAGCGCGCTGTCGGTCGGCGGCGGCGTCGGCACCTACGGCGATGGGTTCACCGCGGTCGCGCTTGTCCCGCTGCCGCACGACCTCGCCGGGGACATCATCGGTCGCGTCGCCCCAGGCGGTGACGGGACAGAGGCGGACATCTCGACGCCGCTGGTCAACGCGCTGATCTCCCACGACGACGACGGCGGTGCCTACCTGCTGGCCGGCACCGTCCCGCCGCCGCTGCTGGAAGCCGCGCTCGCGCAGCTGCGGGCTGACCCGCCGCCCGGCGGCGAACGGTGATCCGCACCACCGCCCTCACCAAGAGGTACGGCCGGGTGACCGCTGTCGACGACCTCCACCTGCACGTCCGCGAAGGTGACCGGTTCGGCTTCCTTGGGCCGAACGGCTCGGGCAAGACGACGACGGTACGCATGCTGCTCGGGCTCGTACTGCCGACCTCGGGGTCGGTCGAGCTGTTCGGGGCGCGCTTCCGGCGGGACGCCCTCATCGAGGTCGGCGCGCTCGTCGAGGGCCCGGCCTTCAGCGCCCACCTGTCCGGGCGGGACAACCTGCGGCTGTCGGATGCCGCCGGGCCCGGGGGCGCCCGGGCCACCCGCCGTCGGCGAGTGGAGGACGTGCTGGAGCAGGTCGGGCTCGCCGGCGTGGACCGGCGGCCGGTGAAGGCCTACAGCCTCGGGATGCGGCAGCGGCTCGGCCTCGCCTCGGCGCTGCTGCGCCGGCCACGCCTGCTGGTGCTGGACGAGCCGACCAACGGCCTTGACCCGCAGGGCATCCGGGAGGTGCGGGACCTGCTGCTGCAGCTGAATCGGGACGGCACGACTGTCTTCCTCTCAAGCCACCTGCTGTCCGAGGTCGAGGCGCTGTGCACCCGCATCGCGGTGGTGGACCGCGGCCGGCTGGTGCTGCAGGACGACCTGTCGGCCTTCCAGGCGCTGACCGGTCTGGTCGAGGTACGCACACCGTTCGCGCACCGAGCCGCAACCCTGCTCGGCGAGCGCGTGGACGACCTGCTCCCCGACGGGCTCCTGCTCGTACGGCATTCCGACCCGGCGGCGCTCAACGCCGAGTTGGTCGGCGCCGGCATCCCGGTCACGGCGCTGCACGCGCAGCGCCGCACGCTGGAGGCTGCCGTCCTGTCCGCCACCGGGGCGGGCTCGGACCGGGTGGCTGCCGTCCCCGCAGAGCCGGCAGCGTGATCGGGGTCGAGCTGCGCAAGCTGGTTCGCCGGCCGCGCACCTGGATGAGCATCGGGCTGCTGGCGCTGCTGCCCACCATCGTCGCGGTGTTCCTCGCGATCCGGGACATCGCGCCACGGCCCGGGACCGGGCCCGCTTTTTTGTCCGCGGTCCTCGACAACGGCGCGCTGTTCCCGGCGGCGGCGCTCGCGATCGTCCTGCCGCTGTTCCTGCCGATCGCGGTGGCGGTCGTCGCCGGGGATGCGGTCGCGGGCGACGCGCAGGACGGGACGCTGCGCTACCTGCTGATCCGGCCGGTCGGGCGCACCCGGCTGCTCGTCGCGAAGATGATCGCGGTGGGCGCCTACACGATGCTGGCCGTCGTGCTCGTCGCGGCGGTGGCGTACGTCGTGGGCACGCAATTGTTCGGCAGCGCGCCGCTGCCGAGCGTCTCCGGCACCGAGCTGTCCACCGCCTCGGCCACCCTGCGCACCGTGCTCACGGTGCTGTACGTCGGCTGGTCGATGCTCGGCGTCGCGGCCGTGGCGCTGTTCCTGTCGACGCTCACCGACTCGCCGCTCGCCGCGGCGCTCGGGGCGATCGCGCTGCTCATCACCTCCGGGGTGCTCGTCGCGCTGGAGGCCGCGGCGCCGGTGCAGCCGTATCTGCCGACCCGCTACTGGCTGGCGTTCGTCGACCTGTTCCGTGACCCGGTGCTGACCCGCGACCTGCTGCGCGGCACGGCGCTGCAGGCGGTCTACATCCTGGTCTTCCTCAGCGCCGCATGGGCCAACTTCACGACCAAGGACGTCACGAGCTGAGCCGGGCCGACAGCGTGGCGCAGTCCGACGACGACGGTTCGGCGATGTCCTGCGCCGACAGCGCCTGCAGCACCAGCCCGCGTACGAGCGGAAGCGTCGGCAACTGGCCGTGCGTCGCGGGGAGGCCGGGGCAGACGTCCTGCACGACGACGTTGACCGCGCCGTCGAGCCGGGCCGAGTCCGGTGGTGTGACCGTCTCGTCCTGGGAGGTCCAGACGGCCAGCCACTGCGGGCCGTCAGGTGTCTCGTCGTCGTTCAGGCCGTCCAGCAGGTCGCTGCCGGGCGCCAGCTGCTGGCAGCCGAGCGGGCAGGCTCCTGGGACGAGGGCGGTGGCGAGTCCGGCTACCTTCGTGCCGTGGTGCGGGGAGCCGAGGGTGACGACGCGTCGTACCCGGTCCAGGTTGTCGACCGCCCACAGCCGGGCGACGACTCCCCCTGCGCTGTAGCCGACCACGTCGACCGACGGGGCGCCAGTGGCGTTCGCGGCGGCCTCCACGGCGGTCACCGAACCGCGCAGGTCGCCGGTCCCGTCGCCGGGCAGGGCGACGATCGTGGCTGAGCGCCCGGCCGCGCGCAGGGACGCCGCGAGTATTTGCAGCGAGCCGGTCGCACCGCCGTAGCCGGGCACGAGAAGCACCGGACCGGGCGCGCTCTGCGGGACAGCCGCGAACGGCGGGTCGGACGACCCGAGCAGCCGGGCGAGGACCGCCGTACCGCCGATGATGGCGACGACGAGAACCACGGCGATCAGCAGCAGCCGGCGGGCAGGGCTCATCGCCCGCCGCCTACTCCCCGCAGGACTCCCCCGCTTCCACGAGCAGCGCCGTGTCGCGAGGGCCGGTCCCGGTCAGCTGGCCGAATATGGTCGATGACTGGTCGGTCAGGCGAAAGCTCGGTGCCACGCGGTCATCGCCGGCGGTCACCTGGAGCGCCTGCTCGCCCACCCCCTCCCGCAGCTGCGCCACCGTCGTCCCGACGCCGAACTCGTACGTCGTCACGTCGCCGATCAGGGCGCTCGCCTTCGGGACGGCGGCAGGGGTGCCCCGGTCCTCGAGCGCCCACTGGTAGAAAGTCAGGGCCGGTCCGTCGGCGTCGCCGAACAGCAGCACGAGCGCGCCACCGCCGTACTCCAGGGCCCGCAGGGTGTCGCCGGGGCAGGTGCCGTAGTCGCTGAAGCTGTCGACCTCGCCGGTGTCCTTCGTCGGCTTGCCCAGCGCGGTGTCGAGGACCGCTCGGGCGTCCTCGTACGCCGCGCCGAACTCGATCAGCTGTGATGCCAGGACCGAAACGGTGCGCATGACCCGAACGCTACGCGTGACAGCATGGTCAGGCGGAAGGGAGGACATCGTGGACGCCGTCACCATCGTGCCCCTGCCGGTCAACGAGCCGGTGCTCTCCTACGCGCCCGGAAGCGCCGAACGGACCTCACTCGTCGCCCGGCTGACCGAGCTCGCCGGAACCCCGATCGACCTGCCCATGACCATCGCGGGCGAACAGCGGCTCGGTAGCGGCGAGCCGATCGACGTCGTCCAGCCGCACCGGCACGCGGCCGTTCTCGGCACCACGCGTGAGGCGTCCGCGGACGATGTCTCGGCGGCCGTCGCTGCAGCGTTGGCTGCCGCGCCGGCGTGGCGGGACACGTCGTACGACGATCGTGCCGCCGTCCTGCTGCGCGCCGCCGACCTGCTGGCCGGCCCGTGGCGCGACACGCTGAACGCGGCCACCATGCTCGGGCAGAGCAAGACGGTCTATCAGGCCGAGATCGACGCGGCCTGCGAGCTGATCGACTTCCTGCGCTTCAACGTCGGCTTTGGCCGGCGGATGCTCGCCGAGCAGCCGGTGTCGAGCACCGGTGTCTGGAACCGGATGGACCACCGGCCGCTCGAAGGCTTCGTGTTGGCCATCACGCCGTTCAACTTCACCGCGATCGCGGGCAACCTGCCGCTGGCGCCCGCGCTGATGGGCAACACCGTGGTCTGGAAGCCCTCTCCGACGCAGCAGTTCGCGGCGCACTTCACGATGCGGCTGCTGGAGGCAGCCGGGCTGCCGCCGGGCGTTGTCAATCTGGTGACCGGCAACGGCGCCGCCGTGTCGGAGGTCGCGGTGCCGCACCCTGCGCTCGCCGGCATCCACTTCACCGGATCCACGGCGATTTTTCAGCACCTGTGGCAGGCGGTGGCGGGCAGTATTGGGACTTACCGCAGCTATCCCCGCCTGGTCGGCGAGACGGGCGGCAAGGACTTCGTGCTGGCGCATCCGTCCGCGGACCCGGTCGCCACCGAAGTCGCACTGGTGCGAGGCGCTTTCGAATACCAGGGGCAGAAGTGCTCGGCGGCGTCTCGGGCGTACGTCCCGCGCTCGCTGTGGGAGGGCGGGCTGCGGGACGGGCTGGCCGACCGGGTGCGGTCCCTGACCTACGGCGACGTGACCGACCTGTCGCACTTCGGTGGGGCGGTGATCGACCGGCGTGCGTTCGACCGGCTTGCCGGGGTTTTGCGGGGTGCGGCCGCCGATCCGGGACTCGAGATGCTGGCGGGTGGCCGCGTCGACGACAGCCTGGGGTTCTTCGTCGAGCCGACGGTGGTCGTTGCGAAAGACCCTGCTCATGAGATGTTCTCGCGCGAGTACTTCGGCCCGGTGCTGGCCGTTCACGTCTATGACGACGCCGAATGGGACGCCACGCTCGACCTCGTCGACGGCGCCGCTCCCTATGCGCTGACCGGTGCGGTGCTGGCGGACGATCCGTACGCGGTGGCGCAGGCGTGCGCGCGGCTGCGATTCACCGCGGGAAACTTCTACGTCAACGACAAGCCGACCGGGGCGGTGGTCGGGCAGCAGCCGTTCGGCGGGGCGCGGCAGAGCGGGACGAACGACAAGGCGGGCTCGGTGCTGAACCTGCTGCGCTGGACCTCGCCACGGACGGTGAAGACGACGTTCCTCCCGGCGCGCGAACACGGCTATCCGCACATGGATCGCTCGTGAACGCCGAACCGCCTGACTCGCGCGACGACAGTCCAGAGGTCGAGCCGACCGACCGCGCCGCGCCGCTGGACATGTCGAAGGACCCGGACCGCTTTCCCGCTGCCGGCCAGGGCCAGAGCCTGCCCGACCTGCTCGGCAAATCTGGGACGTACGAGGGGGAGCGCGACAACTACCAGTGGGCGTTCGGGCTGTTGGCCGTCTTCGCCTTTCTAGCGGCGGTCGCCTTCCTGTTCGGGAGCGTGCTGTCGCCATGAGGTTGTCGAGACTCCGACTCCGCCCACGCAGGGTTCGGCCCCGCGTCAGGCGGCTTGATGGCTCAGAACGCTGACGACGTAGTGCAGGTCGAGGCGGGGTTCGACGCTGTCGGGGGGCAGGGTGGTGGGCTGGAGGTGTCGGTCGGGGTCGAGCAGGTCGGCGTCGCCCGAGGGCGGCTCGGGGTGTTGTGGGACGGCGGCGCCGTCGGCGCTGCGGACGGTGATCGTGCGGTCGGGGTGCAGGGTGAGCTGGAAGCCGGCGTGGTGCAGCAGGGTGTGGTGCCGGCCGCAGACCAGCACCAGGTTCGCCAGGTCGGTCGGTCCGCCGAGCGACCACCAGGTGACGTGGTGGGCGTGCAGTTTGCGGTGCCGGTTGCAGCCGGGGAAGCGGCAGCGTTCCCCGTCGATCGTGCCGAGCAGCTCACGCAGTCGCTGTGACGGTTCACGGCGGGTGCGGCCCAGGTCAGCGAGTTTCAGGTCGGCGGCGCTCAGCGGGCGCAGCCGTGGCCGGCCCTCCCGGCCGGGCAGCGTGTGCAGGACCTGCTTCATTGAGCTCGGGGGCAGGAGCTCCCCGTCGCGCAGCCGGCCCCAGCCTGACAGCGGGTCGACCTGCACGACCAGCTCGGCGCGGTGCCGCCTGGCTAGCGCCGGACGTTCGGCGGCGAGCTGCTCCAGGGCGGTGCGGGCCAGCTCCAGGACCGCGTCGGTCAGCGTCGCCGGGACCGGCTCGGGCGTTTGCGGCGGGCCGGACGTTTCCGCGGAAACGTCCAGCCCGCCGCTCGCTGGCGGTGGTTGGGGCACGGCCGGCGCCGGCGTTTCCGCGGAAACGCCCGCAGCCTCGGTCGGCCTGGCCGTTTCGGTCGCCTCGGCCGTCTCGGTCGGCCCGGTCGCCTCGGTCGCCTCGGCCGCCGCGGCGGCTCGTTGCCGGTCGAGGTCGGCCTGGACCTGTGTCAACGCGGCTTGCACGAGCGCGCCGTCCTCGGCCGAGCAGACCAGCCGCAGCACGAAGTTGCCGTCTGGTCGTAGCCGGTGGTGGTGCGCACCCGGAAGGCCGCCAGCTCCGGATCAGCGGCGTCCTCCTCGATCTTGTGCACCCGGCGCATCCCGCGCACCACCCGCTCGAGCTGCGCGGCGGTCGTGTTACGGGCCAGCTCCACCAGAGCGCCCTCGTTGCCGGCATCGGCGACCCGGGTCAGCGCCCGGACCTGTGAGAACGACAAACGGTCGGATCCGAACGCCCCGGCGATCAGCGGCAACGCCGGCAGCGAACGGGCGATGCGGACCCGTTCACGGGCGGCATTCGGGCTCATCCCGGTCTTCCAGGTCAACCAGTGCGCGCACGACAGCAACCCCGGTCCGGCCCACGCCTGGCGGGCGTCGAACTCCCCGATCAGCTCCAGCTGCTCAGCCTCACCAGCCGCCAACCGGCCCGCCAGCGTCGTGATCGCGTCCGCCATCTGCACATCGGTCAGGTGCGAGAAGTCCCTCGTAGCAGCAACATAGAACCGCCCACCGACAATTCATTCTTATGCATAAATCCATCTCAGTTCAGTGCGCGACCTGCAACGGCTCGACCTGTCCGCGCAGCACGAGCAGACCCCGACCGGGGCGCACGTCGCCGCCGGTGGCGCGGGACAGGCGCACTCCGAGCAGATCGCCGTCGCCGGCCGTCTGCGGCGAGAGCAGGATGCCGGCTCGCGCCCTGCGCAGGTCGACGACGAAGCCGCGGTAGCCGGTGACCAGCTCGTCGGTCGTCCCGGCGACGAGCACGACGGTGCCGGCGTCGCGCGCCCCGCGGACGGCCCGCTCCAGGACGGGAGCCAGGGCGGAGTCGACCAGCAGCTCGGCGTCGTCGATCAGCAGCGCCACCCGCCCGTCCCCGAGGCGCTCCTCCAGCACCGCACCGGCTTCGGTGCCGAGAAGGCAATCAGGCAGCTCCCGCAACGGCGAGGCGCGGGGCGCAACGGCGACGATCGGCAGCCCGCCGGAGCGGAGGCCGGCGGCAAGGGTCAGCAGCGTCGTGCTGCGGCCGGAGCGGGGCGGTCCGGCGACCAGCAGCCCGGGGGCCAGCTGCGACAGGTCGACAAACACCGGCTCGAGCTCGTCGCCGCCGACCCCGACGACCACGGACATCCGGCCGTCGGGCTGGGCCAGGTCATCGAGGCGGATCGAGGCCGGCAGCAGCTCGATCCGTCGTGGCCGCCGCCACGTCGAGCCAGGCGCTGCGGCGGCGAGTCGGGCCACTGCCGCCGCCTGCGCGGGTCCGCCGGGGTTGGCGTCGAGCAGGGCGACCTGCGCGACGAGCGGCGCTCCGCACATCGACCAGCCGCGGCCGGGAGGCAGCGTGGGCGGGACCAATCTGGTCGGCAGGCCGGCCCCGACGTAGTCACCCCGGTCGGCCAGGCGCAGCAGCAGCTTGTCCTCCACCATCGAGCCGATCCGCCCGACGATCCCGCTGCGGTCGGCCGTCAGGACCACGTGCAGCCCGACCGAGGGACCCTCGCGCAGGAGCCGGAAGAGCAGCTCGACGAGCCGGCCCCCGTCGAGGTCCTGGTAGGCGGAAAGGAAGGCCTCCCAGCGGTCGAGCAGCAGCATCAGATGTGGCAGCCGCACTCCGGGCGCCGACGCCGTCCGCTGCTCGGTCAGGTCGGCGTGCCGGCCGGACGAGAGCACGTCCTGTCGCCGCTCGACCTCCACGCCCAGCCAGGTCAGCACCCGACCGAGCCGCTCCGGCTGGTCGCGGGTGACCACCGCCCCCACGTGCGGCAGCCGCGCAAGCGGCCCGAGCCCGCCGCCACCGGGATCGAGCGCGTACACATGGACGTCGTCGGGCGAGGCGACCGCCGCGACGGCGCCGGCGAGGGTACGCAGCGTCGTGGTGCGGCCCGAGCGGGGCGAGCCCAGCACCATCAGATGGGTGGACCGGTCGAGATCGAAGGCGAGCGCGCGCTGCTCCTGCTCGGTCGGGACGTCGATCAGGCCGTACGCGAGTGGCGGCACCCGGCCGGGCGTGCCCGCCAACGGGTCCGGGACCGCGGGCAGCTCCCCCGCAAGCACGACGGGGGGCAGGGGAGCCAGCCACGGCGAGCGGGACGACGGTAAGCCCAGCCGGGCAGCCGCACCGGCGCAGGCATCGACGAGCAGCGACAGGTCGGTGACGGCATCCTCGCCCGCGGCCTCCGGTCCGGGACGGCGCACCGGGTCGCCCTGCTCGGCTGCCGGCAGCAACTCGACGGTGGGCACCTGGTCCCGGGTGAGGCTGGACGGTCGTCGGCCGCCGACCCGGCCGGCCTGGAAGGCGGTGAGGTCGGTGTGGCCGGTGCGGGCGTAGGCGCGTCCCGGCGTGGTGCGGCTGATGGTCGCGGCCAGCGGTGAGTCGAGCACGTCGCGCGACTCGGTGTCGCGGGTCACCGCGAGGCACAGCCGCAGGTTGGTGTTGGCGCGGATGTCGGCCGAGACGACGCCCTCGGGTCGCTGGGTCGCGAGCACCAGATGCACTCCAAGGGACCGACCCCGCATGGCGATGCCGACCAGGCCGCCGACGAAGTCGGGCAGCTCCTCAGCCAGCGAGGCGAACTCGTCGACGACGAGCACCAGTCGGGGCAGCACCTCCCGGGGGCCGCCGGGTGTCCGTACGAGCCGGCGATGCTCCTCGATGTCCTTGGCCCTGGCGGCCAGCAGGACCGCCTCGCGGCGTGTCAGTTCGGCGCCAAGGCTCGCAAGCGCCCGCTCGACCAGCGTGCCGTCGAGGTCGGTGACCATGCCGACGGTGTGGGGCAGCTCCGCGCACGGACCGAACGCGGCGCCACCTTTGTAGTCGACCAGCACGAAGGTCAGCTCGTCCGGCCGGTTGGTCAGGGCGAGTGAGGCGAGAAGGGTCTGCAGCAGCTCGCTCTTGCCGGAGCCGGTCGTGCCAGCCACGAGCGCGTGCGGGCCGTCGCGCGACAGGTCGACTTCGAAGGTCCCGTCGGCGCCGCGGCCCAGGACCGCGGTGGTCGAGCAGCCGGGCGCCGCCCAGCGCTCGAGCACCCGGGAGGCGTCCTCGTCGCCTCCGACGAGGATCAGCTCGACCGTGTCGGTCCACCGAAGGCTCGACGGCAGACCCTCGCTGCGGTCGCGGCTGTCGTCCCGCAGCGGTGCGAGCGCGCGCGCGACCGCCTCCGCCCGGGCGGAGCTGAGCAGGTCAGCGGCCGCGCCCGCGACGGTCGGCGAACCGGTCGCGCGGACCTCGACGCGCGCCGAACCGGTCAGGACGGCGGTTGCGCCGCACTGCTCCGGCAGCAGCCGCGGATCGGACTCCACGCAGACGGCGAAGACGCCGACCGAGCGGCCCGAGGTGAGCACGGCCGCGAGACCAGCCACGGTCCGCAGCCCGTGGGCGCCGTCGATCACGACCAGGACACGGCGGTCGTCGGTGACGGCACCGCGGGGGGACCGCGCCTGCTCAACCCGCGCCTCTACCAGCACGGTCAGCTCGGCGACCCGGGCGGCGGCCTGCGCCGGGCCGAACCCCAGCAGCGCCCCGCAGCCCTGCCGGCCGTCCGGACGGACGTGCGGCAGCCAACCGGCCCAGTCCCAGGCGCCTGCCGCCGACGGCTCGGCGAGCACCACCACCTGCAGGTCGCGGGGGCTGTGCCAGACGGCCGCCTGGACCACCACCCAGCGGGCGAGGGCCTGGGCGCGAGAGCGATCGCCACCGATCCCGAGCACACCGGCCGTGGTGAGCGCCACGACGACCGGCACGTCCCTGGCTGTCGTGCAGCCCTCCCGGAGGTCCCCCTCGGCCTCGACGTGCGCCGTCTGGTCGGCGAGCCCGACGCGTACGTCCAGGGTGTCGTCGTCACCGCGCCGTCGCTCCCACAGCCGAAGCCCCGGACCGAGCGCTGTGAGCAGCGTCTCGGCTGCGTCGGGGCAGGCCGCGCGGCGGGTCTGCTCGTCGGCCCGGACCGCGGCCTCGAGCCGCGTCTCGGCGAGGTGTCGCTCCACACGCCACACGGCCAAGTGCTTGCGGCTCAGACGCTTTCCGCTGCGTCGATCGGTCACGACGTTGCCGAGCACCAGCACGGGCGACAGCAGGGTGAACAGTAGGAACGTGGTGCTGCCGGTGACCTGCCACAGCACCACGCCGAGGACGACGGGGGCGAGCACGGCCAGCACCGGGATCGGCGCGCGGTCGCGGGCTTCCGGGCGGGCGGGCACGACGACCTGCACGAGCTCGCGTGGCGGTCGCAGGCGCGGCGGCCGGTGGTAGGCCAGCCGACCGTCGCCGGTCGGGGACAGCGGCGCGGCCGGCTCGGCGGGACCGGTCAGGACGAGACTCGAGCTCCCGATCCGCAGCACAGCTCCCTCCGGCAGGGCAGCCGCACCGGGTCCGACCGGGCCGCCGTCGATGCCGGTGCCGTTGGCCGACCCCAGGTCGACGACCGTCACAGCGCCGTCCCGGAGATTCAGTCGGCAGTGCTCCCGGCTGACCTGCTCGTCGTCGAGCCGCACGCCGGCGTCCGGCCCGCGTCCGACGACGGTTGGTCCGACTGTCAGCGCGTGCACCGCCCCGGCGTCCGGTCCGCCGACGACGTGCAGCGCGGGCCCTCCGGGCGAGGGCGTCTCTGGTGGAGCGTCGACGAGCACGAGCGCTCCCTGCACCAGCGGCGGGGCCCCCAGCAGCGTCTCCGGCCGCATCGGAACGCCGCCGACCGACAGCCGACCGGTCTGGCTCGGCTGCAGTACCCGCGCCAACAGGGCGGGCGCGACGTCGGCGAGGCAGGCGCCGTCCCGGGCCCGGACGACGACGTCCGCGCGGGCACCGGTGGCCGGCACGGACAGGCCCAGGCCGAGCTCCACGTGACCTCCCGTTCACCGCAACGATCCTGCGAGCGGTCTACCAGCCGGGTAGGACCTCGCCCGGAAGTTGTCCACAGGGGTGGCGGAAGCGTCGTACGATGCGCTGATGTCGACGCGATCGGCGCTCGAGGTGGAGCGCAAGTACGAGTTCGTCTCGGGCAGCGCGCTCCCCGACCTGATCGGTGTCGCGGGCATCGCCGCGATGCGTCCGCTCGACGTCGAAGAGCTCGACGCCACCTACTACGACACGGCCGACCTCCGGCTGACCCTGGCCGGCGTCACCTTGCGGCGACGCAGCGGTGGGCGGGACGCGGGCTGGCACCTGAAGCTCCCGGTCGGTGGCGACACCCGCGAGGAGATCAGTCGCCCCGCGCATGGCAACGGCACAACCGTGCCGGCCGAGCTGCGCGCCCTCGTGGGGGCGCGGGTGCGGAAGGCCAAGCTCAAGCCCGTGGTCCGGCTGCGCACCCGCCGGGAGGTGCGCCAGCTGGTCGACGGTGCCGGCCGGGTGCTTGCGGAGTTCGCCGACGACCGGGTCACAGCTGCGGTGCTCGGAGACGCCGCCAGCGCCGAGGTGTGGCGCGAGCTGGAGATCGAGCTCGTGGATGGCGACGAGGCGGTGCTCGACGCAGTCGGAGCTCTGCTGCAGGAGACCGGCGCCGTGCCGACGGGCTGGTCGTCGAAGCTGGCCCACGCGCTCGGGGTCCACCTTCCGCCCGCGCCGCCGCCGCCGACGCGTACTCACACGGCGGGTGATGCCGTGCTGCGGCACCTACGTGAGCAGGTCACCGAGCTCGTGTCGCGCGACCCGGGGGTGCGCCGCGACGCGCCCGACGCCGTGCACAAGATGCGGGTCGCCACCCGCCGTCTGCGCAGCGCACTCAAGACCTTCCGGCCGGTGCTCGACCGGGTGGCCACCGATCCGGTGCGCGCCGAGCTGACCCATCTCGCGGCGGTGCTCGGCGGGGCGCGCGACGCCGAGGTGCTGCGCGACCGGCTGCGCGCCGCGGTCGGCGCCCTGCCGGTCGAGCTGGTGCTCGGGCCGGTGCTGGCGCGCATCGACACCGAGCTCATCGGCCGGCACCGCGAGGCCCACGCCCGCGTCGTCGCCGAGCTGGACGGAGCCCGTTACCTCGCGCTGCTCGACTCGCTCGACCAGTTGCTCGACGACCCGCCCTGGCGGGCACGCGCCCAGCGCCCGGCCCGAAAAGAGCTGCGCCACATGGTGCGGCGGACATGGGTGAAGCTCGAGGCGGCCGCCGCGGCTGCCGAGGCGGCGCCGACCGCCGAGCAGCGGGCCCATCTGCTGCACGAGGCGCGCAAGACCGCCAAGCAGGTGCGCTACGCCGCGGAGGCCTCCGTCGAGGTGCTCGGGCAGGACGCCCGCGCCTTCGCCAAGCGCGTCGAGGCAGTGCAGGAGGCGCTGGGCGAGCACCAGGACAGCGTCGTCGCGCGGGCGCGGCTGCGCGAGCTCGGGGTCGTCGCCCACCTGGCCGGCGAGAACGCCTTCACCTTCGGCCTTCTGTACGGTCTGGAGGCCGGGCGCGCGGACCGCACGGTAGAGGCCTTCGACGAGCTGTGGCCGGCGCTCGCGGGCAAGCACAGCCGTTGGCTGCGCTGAGCGAACACCGGGTGAACAGATCGGCGAACCGTCCCAGTGACGAGCGAGTCCCGGCTTCGTATGGCGGCGTCGCCGACCCGGTGCTGCTGTCCCGCAGCCGCCTGAGCGCGCAGGCCGACTCCCGGCTGCTGGCCCTGGCCGTGGCCGCCGCACACGAGTACGGCCTACGCCGCAGTTCGGACGAGCTGGCCGGACACGCCTGAGACGCCGAGATCTCGTCCCAGCGCTGCCTGTTGTTTGCCGCCGGGTCGCCTGCTCGTCACCCGGTGGCAGTTGCGTGTGCCCGGTGGTGGGCGACGCCCCGGCCGAGCGGCCGTGGGTCCGATGCGCCGACCGCCCGAGGAGCTCTTCGTGCTCGTGCGCAGAACCGTCCGTCTGCCCCTCGCAGCCGCCGTGCTGACGAGCCTGGCCCTGGCCGCCGCGCTGGTCTCCAGTCCGGTGGCAGACGCAGCCCCCGACCGACGCGGCAAGGACCGCGCCGCACCGACCCGGGTCGACGCCTACCCGATCGTGGTCGGGCACCGCGGCGCCAGCGGCTACCGCCCCGAGC
>JAABUN010004990.1_pt1 | contig 17129 bp, 20 predicted proteins | sample 5559311 | NCBI WGS metagenome assembly JAABUN01 (sample SAMN10711877, study PRJNA513370) | rock metagenome | isolation source: Antarctica rocks | place: Antarctica: Victoria Land, Siegfried Peak sud
CGCGGCTGCCTTCTTCGCCGGCGCAGTGCCGTGGGTGCGCCGGATCCCCTTCATGGTCTCCCGGATGGCCGGGTGCTGCGCATCGAGGCGATGCCCCGCCAGGCGGTGGGCCTGACCGATCGCCACTAGGCGCATGTTCAGGCTGGCCGCCTTGTGAGTGCTGGCTCGCGCGGCCAGGAAGCTGCCGACGACTTCGGGCGGGGCGGGGAGGCAGGTATGGCCACCGGCGGTGCACCAGTCAGTGAAATCAGCCCAGGCCACCCGGTAGGCCCGCCGGGTGCTGCCGGCGGAGGCTTCGCTGGCATAGCCACGGGCGGTGGCGGAGAGGGGCACGACGGGCAGCTGATCGGGGGCGGGGACCACCTCACCGGGCATCGTATGTCTCCACGCTCTAGCGTTCGATAAGTTACCCTTATCGAACGTTAGAAAGATATGGCAATCTGACTGGTTCCGCGAGCAGAACTCGCTTGCGCGAAGCTGCTGAAGATGGTCCAATCTCCACATGGCGACCACGCAAGAGGCCCTGGAGACAATCGCGGCGGAATTGGGCATCACGGTTCCCGTGCTGTACCGCTTCGCCCGGGCGTTGAAAGAAGCTGTGGACGGCACAGGGGATCGCCGTGATCTCTGGCCGCTCGGTCGTGTTGGTGGCGGCAAGAACGCGGCCGATGTTCTAGGTCGGCACCTCACCAACCTACTCCTGGCCATGTTTGCAACCCAGCCGTCCGAAGCGGTTGCTGTGGTCGACGCGCTATGGGGTTGGACGAAGGGGCCAAACATAGACGCGGAGGGCAAGGTGCTGCCCGACCGCGAGACGCCATATGCGACGCTGGGTGAGTTTCTGTGGTCGCTGATCGAGACGCTCGCGCTGCGCGATGACGCCACCCGGTCAGCCTTCGCTGAAGCCAAAAGCGCTTCGCGTCTATGCGTAGACCTCGAAGGTGGGCTTGCTTTCGTCATGGACGACAGCACCCGCGAGTTTCATCCTGGCGAAATCTTCCGCGACCCAGGCAAGAACCCCTTTGATGAAAAGGCGAACAGGGTAAAGCGGATCGTGGAAATTCCGCTCCCCCTCGTGGTGGTTGCCGCGGATTTATTGACCGATACTATGGCCAAGCGCGGCCGCCTTAATCCCATATCTTCGGGCGAGGCCCAGACTACGGTTGGCCTAAAGAACGAGAACGCCCCGGACCTGCCAGGGTCCGAGGCGCCAACTCGCACTACCGCTCGGCACCGCGACAACGGCAACCGGACACTCAACAACCGGGAAACTAAGGCCGAGATTGCAAAATCTCAAGCCTTGTCGTTGTCACGCGGTCAAGCGGCCCCTCAACACGTCGAGGAGCGCATCGCGCCATGACCTCCAGCACGATTGCCGGCCTGATCCCCCTGACAGAGCTGCCGGCTGCCCTACGGCCGTTTGCTGACCCTGCAGATGCCGCAGCGCAGAACCGCATTCGCTACCAGGCGCTTTGGACGCGGGTGTGCGATGGAACCATCCCGGCAGAGAAGGTTGGTGGCAGGCTGTTCGCCCAGCGCGAGAAATTGCCGGACATTGCTCGGGCGCTAGGCCTCACCGCGCCAGCCGGGCCGAAGCCCGCCCGTGCCAAGCGCGTGCCCTCCAACGTGGCGGCGGCGGCCTAGTCCAGAACGCAAACAGCGGCCCCGGGGGCAAACCGGGACCGCTTGGTTACGCTGGAGCGGGCACTAGCACGGCAACTACAACCGCCGGTCTCATACCAGCGTTTTCCGCAGCGTTCTAGTGCTTTGGCCGTCGCTCCAAAAAGGAGCGGCCATGCCCTATACCCGCATTCCGTTGCGTTATCGGATCGTAGTGATGCCGTCATGAGGCGCCTACGCCCAGGTGTCCGCATCGCCAACGGCACCGTCCAAGTCTACGAGCGCGAAGCCGTCGCGCGGGTCATCGCCCTGCAGGACGCCGCCGGCGAGGGCTTCCGTGCCCCACTGCTCCGCGCCGCCGGTGCTAGCGCGCTGGTGCTTGCAACCGCGGTTGGCGGCACCCGCATTTCTGCGCGCGTTCTGAAGCTGCAGCGGCCAACCGTCGTGCTTCTGGCCGACGACCAGCCCGCCGCGACCGGCCCGGATGCCTGGCCACAGGCGCGGAGGCTGGCGCGCTGGGCTCGGATGGTGGCCTTGCACGCGACCGGCGGGCAGCCCGAGCACTACGCGCTTTTCGCCCAGGCTGCGGTGCTGCACGAGCGCTTGCTGGTGGTCGAGCTCGAGTATTGTCACTTGGCCGCCTGGCGCGACCTGATGCTGCGGGAGCGCAGGCCCAGCGAAATCCTGTGCCTCGTACCGACGCCGGGCGGGCAGCATCCGGTTCCTCCGTCGCAATCCGGGGGGACCGTGCATTGAGCGCCGCAACCAGCGCCGACATCGAAGTTGAATTCGGCGATGCACTCCGCGCCGCAGGGTTTCGCCTCCGGGCCAGGCCCGTGATGGATGGAAAGTGGCACCGCGCTCCGGTTGAGGGCGACAAGGGCCGCAGCAAGTCTGGTCGGTACAAAGGCTACCTTGAAGGCATCCTGCCGGCCGGGTTCATCGAACACTTCAAGGATCCGACCCGGACCGGGCCGTGGAAGTCTGGCGCAGCGATGCGGCCCTTGTCGGCCGCCAAGCGTGCTGCCCTCGCCCGCGAGGCTGCCGCTGCCGAGGCTGAACGGGACCGTTGCAAGGCCGCCCGGCAGGCCACCATCGCCCAGCGCTGCACCGTCGCCTGGGAAGGCTCGCCGCCAGCGCCGGCGGACCACCCCTACTTGCGGCGCAAAGGCATCCCAGGCGACGGGCTGCGGATCGACCGGCGCGGCCGGCTTCGCGTGCCCATGCGTGACTTCGCAGGCATCATCCGCGGGCTGCAGACCATCGCCGCGGACGGCTTCAAGCTGTTCCCGCGTGGTGGCCGCGTATCCGGGCTGCACCTGCTGCTGGGCGAGGCGGCGCCGGGCGGCGTCTTGCTGGTAGCCGAGGGCCACGCCACCGCCGCCACGCTGCACGCGGCGACCGGCTACGCCGTCGCGGTCGCCTTCAGCAAGGTCAACTTCGGGACGATCGCCGAGGTGTACCGGCAGCGCTTCCCGAACCTCCGCATTGCCTTCGCCGGCGACAACGACCACCACCTGCCGCGCCGCGATCCGCCCCTGCCCAACGTCGGCAAGGACGCCGCGGAAGCTGCGGCCCGCGATGCCGGCGGCGTGGCAATCCTGCCGGAGTTCCAGCCGCACAAGCGCGGCACCGACTGGAACGACTACGCCAGCACGCATGGCCTCGATGCCGTCCGCACCGCCATCGAAGCCGCCATCACCGCCGCCACCCATACCCAAGGAGCGTCCCCCGACCCGCTCCAGCCGGAGCCGCACCCTATGCCGGACGCGCACGTTGACGACGTCGCAGCCGAACCGCCCCAGCCGGAGCCGGACACCGACGCCGGCGAACCCGAGGGCGAAGCGCCGCACGAAGCTAAGCCCAATGGGCACGACGGACCGGCAGACGCAGACGGCGGCGACCAGGAACCTCCTCTGACCGAGGAAGAAGCGGCGGAAGCCGAGGCGAAGCTACAGAAAATCGTCGAGCGCGCCGCCAGCATGAAGGAAGCCGCCTACATCGCGGCACGAACACGCCTCGCTGCGGGACCGCCGAAGATCGGCGTCGGCCACCTAGACAAGCTGCGCCGCGCGGAACGCGCCAGGCGCACCGCCGAAGGCCGCACCCAGCACGACGCCATGAGCGACGATGCGGCTCTCGACGATGCGCCGCCCTCGCCCTATGGCGGCGCGGTGAAGTGGCCGCCCGGCTACACTATGAAAAAAGATGGCCTGCACTACACGACAGACGAAGGCAGCGCGCGCTTAGCCGGTCCCTTCGCCGTCCTCGGGCGAGCGCGGGACGGCGGAAGCAACGGCTGGTCCGTCGCCTTGCAATGGCTCGACGATGACGGCGAGAAACACCGCGCCCTGGTGTCGGCCGAGATGATCCACGGCAGCAAAGGCACCCTCGAGGCCACGCTGTACGACGGCGGATTGTTCGTCTCGCCCGACTTCTCAGACGGATGCAGCCTGCGGGATGGCCTATCCGGGCTGAAAACGAAGGCACGGGTTGCCCGTGTCTCCCGCTGCGGCTGGCACCATCCAGCCGAGGCCGGAGCCGCGCCGTTCTACATGCTGGCAGATGACAGCGTGATTAGCGCCACCTGCAACCCGGCGATGTTGGACAACGCATCGCCCGACGCAGCCAAGCGATGCGCCACGGCCGGCACGCTGAAAGAGTGGCAGGAAACCGTGGCGCGGTATGCGGCCGGCAACGATGTTGCTGCCTTCGCCATCGCCGCAGCCTTCGCCGCGCCGCTTCTCGACGTGGCGGGCGAGCCGTCCGGCGGATTTCACGTCGCTGGACCAAGCAAGATCGGCAAAACCACGGCGTTGCAAATGGGCGCGTCAGTGTCAGGCCCGCCGACCAAGCGCGGCGCACTCCGCGATTGGAACTCGACCGGCAACGCCATGGAAGCCGTCTTTGCCGCCGGCTGCGATGGGCTGGTCGCCCTGGACGAACTGGCCGAGGCCGACGCGCGCAACGTGGAAGCCTTGATTTATCAAATGGGCAACGAAGGCGGCAAGGCACGCCTCCGCGCCGATGCCTCCGCACGCGAAAGCCGAACATGGCGCGTCATGTTGCTTTCCTCCGGTGAGGGATCGCCAGCGCAGCGCGTGTCGGAATTGGGCAAGAAGATGCACGCAGGCGCTGAAATGCGCCTGCCGTCCATCGGTTTGCCAAAAGACCCGGCGGCAGTGTGGTTGAACCTGCACAGCAAGGCTGACCGTGACGGTCTCTGGACCGCGTTGCACAAGGGCTTGGCCCACGCCTACGGCACGGCAGGGCGGGAATTCCTGGCGCAGTTGGCTAAGGTGCGTGCGACGAACGACGCCAAGCTGCGCGAGCGTGTCAACGAAAACCGCAAGGCGTTCCTCAAGATGCATCTTCCGGCCGATGCTACGGACCAGGCCCGCACCGTGGCCCGACGCTTCGCCCTGGTGGCCGAGGCCGGCGAGATGGCGACCAACATGGGCGTGCTGCCATGGCCCAAGGGCGAAGCCACCCGCGCCACGGCGGCCATGCTGGCACTATGGCGGGCCGACCATGGAACCGGCGAAACCAGCGAAGACGCAGCCGGTGTCCGACAGGTTCGGGCCTTCATCGAACGCCACGGCGAAGCCCGCTTTGCGCTGGTGGAGGACGGCCAGGGCAATCAAGTGGATGATGCCGACTGCTACCCCGTCCGGAACCGCTACCCCGTCCAGAACCGCGCCGGCTGGCGCGTCCCGCCCAAGGGCGACGAAGGCTGGCAATACCTGATCCTGCCGGAAGCCTGGCGGGATGAAGTCTGCAAGGGCCTCAACCCCGCAAACGTCGCCACTGCACTGCGCCGAGCCGGACACTTCTCCGGCGGCGACGGCAAAAACCTCGCAGCCAACAAATGGATACCTTCCGAGAAAGCTATCCGCAGGGTTTACGTAGTCCGCGGTAGCATACTTTATTAGGCGTACCTTCCGACCACCTTCCGACCTGTTTTGGGCTGGTCGGAAGGCGGGAAACCCGCACTTTACCTAGTATATTCCGACCTTCCGACCTCTTCCGACCTCTGGGGTATAGAAGTAGGTGAAAAAGAAGAAGTTGGTTGGACGACTGGGGGGAGATGCAGCGGAAGGAGGGGAGGTGACTTTGTTTTTTGCTTATCCCGTTTCCTGTTTTGGTCGGAAAGAGTCGGAAGGTAGGAATGTGCGGCCTAAACATTGGGTTTGACTACCTTCCGACCAGGCCAATTCTGGTCGGAAGGTAGTCGGAAGGCAACGAAATGGGCGCGACGCCAGGTGGTCGGAAAGCCCACCCCACATGCCGGAAGTGTCGACCCTTACGCCCCACCCACCCCACCCACCGCCGCGCGCGCGCGTTTGTTTTGGGGTGGCCCTGCCGCGCCCCGGTGGCCAGCGTCGCCCACCTGGGCTGGCATGGTCCGCGACCGCCGCGTGCGCGCGTTCGGCGGAAGTCCCCCGTGCGGCAGCGTGGGCGGCGTTTCCAGGCCCCTGAGGGTGGCTCGGGTACTCCACCACCCTGGACAGCCCCGACGGTCTGCAGGTCTGCCCGCGTACGTCCCGGGGGCATCGCCGCCCGTGCTGCCTCGAGGCCTCGAGAGGTGCGCGGGCCACTGCCCCACCGCGACGGTGCCGGACCCCGCCGGGCTGCCCTTGCCGCGCGCCTGGACGCCGCCCTGGCGTCACGCCCTGGCATCGGGTGGCGGTGGGTCGGCGTCGGGTGGGTCGCCGTCCGGAACGGCAACATGATTGGAAACGAACACTTCCGTTTCTGATGATGTGCCGGAACGGCAACATCATGCATTTCCGCAGTGTGCGTTTTTGAATTTTGTTGCAGAGCCATGCATATTGCATGGCATGGAGATTTTACGCCCCCCCTACCCGCAGCGGCGCAACAACCGGCCGGCGCGGGTCCGCTACAAGGCCATCATCGGTCGTGGCCTCCGCGCCCGGACTCTGCCTGCCCAGAAGGCCGAGACCCGGGCCGCCTGCTCGGTGCTCAACCGGATGACCCGGCTCGGTTGCCGGTGTCGCAGCGCACCGCCTGAAAGACAGCTACAGCCGCCGCTCCGCGCCCATTACCCGATTTGTGCACCAACGCGGTCCAACTCGGCCCATGCCCGCGCGGCGGTCGCGGGATCAGCCGCTTGGCCGGTGGCGTCGCGCTCCCGCTCGGTTTCGAGCCGCGCCAGGCGCCGCAGCATCTCTTTCATGCTGTGCCGCCTTCACCTTGGGCGATGATGGCGCGAAGCGCCGCCTCGGTGGGCTCGTAGTTCGGTGGCCAACCTTCGGTCTCCCGCAGGTAGGCGAGCACCGCTTGATCCGGCCAGTAGCGGTGCGGCACGTGCTGCCACGTGCGCCAGCCGTTCGGGTCGCCGCATTCCAGTTTGGCGATGCGGAGGGCGAGACGGCTCATTCGCCTACGAGCCATGTCCACTCGGCGTCCAACTCTTCATCCGAAAAGTCGGGACCGTCGGGGTACGGGCCGGGATCGGCGTCAAGTTCAGCGAGCGCGTCTTCGTGGCTGATCCGCCGGACCTGCCGCACGTCCTGTTCAAGTTTCACGACGCGAAGCTTGAGCGGGCTCACCGGTCGCCCTTCGCGGCTTCGAGCGCTGCGATGCGCGCTTCGAGTTCGACCGCCTCCAGCGCGGCGCGATGCACCTGCATCACGGCGGCGGCGGCCTGGGCCTCCTCCGCGGTGAGCGTGCCGTCCGCCATCGCCGCGATGAGCGCGCCCGTCGCGGCGGTGAGGTCCGCGGGCGTCTTCACGGGCGGCAGTTCCAGCGGCGTCGGGCGGCCCCGCCTCGGTGGCCAGATGCGCGAGAGGATCAGCGTCGCGGCCGACACGTCGCCCTGCGCCGCGCGCTCTGCCATGGCGTGGATGATCTCTTCAGCGCGGCCTTCACCGAGCGCGTCGAGCGCGAGGAGGGCGCGAGGTCTTGAGCCGCTGGCCATGCCGCGCGGATTGCCGGACTGGCCCGGTTGGAAGGGACGGCCGGCGCCGCGCCGCTTCTTGGCTGTCAAGGCAGGGCCCCGGCAGCGATGTTGGGCGCGGTGCCGTGCGTCCCGAGGTCGCGCAGGGTCTGCGTGAGAGCCAGGCAGCCGCGCAAGTAGCTATCGGCCTCCCCTACGATGAGCGGCGCTCCGCATGCGGTCTTCGCATCCAGCGTTGCGACGAACAGGCTTAAACGAGCGGCGACCTCGAGCAGCCGGCGCTGCGTCGCAGAGGGATTGCCGCCGCAGTGCGCGACCAGGTCGGCGCGCACGACCCGCAGCAAACGGGCTGCCCGGGAACGGCCGTCGAGGTCGGCCAGAATAGATGCGCGGCTGTATGGGCCAAGGCGAGGCATGGGGAACGGATATCCCGGCAATACCAATGTGGTATCATAATACCACACGACAAAGCAAGCGGTACGAACCACGATGTGGTGGGAAACGCCCGGCGAAGGCGCCAGCGGTAGTGGCGGCAGGGCCTGCGGGGCGCCACATCAGGCTGGTCGCGCGGCGCCCAGTTGGCGACACCGGCAGGGTGCGGGCCGGCTGATTGCGGAGGTCAGCCGGTCCGGCCGGCGAGGCAGGGGGGGCTTGTCCGCACACCGGACATGACCCCCCGCCCGGGCCGGCCGGCAACCAGCAACAGCACCATTGCCCGAAGTCCGAGCCGCGGACATCGGCAAAGGCGGGGACCCGGCATCAGCACCTTGTCCGCGGGCCGGACAAGGTCCCGCCACCCTGCACCACGGTGTCCGCAGGCCGGACACCGGGCCGGTCGCCCTGTAATTGCCCGGCCTTCGGGGAATTTGGGCATGGCACCGTCCGCAGCCTGGACGGTGCCCGGCCGCCGGTCCCGCATCAGCGCGATGCCCGGGCATGGCACCGTCCAGGCTGCGGAAGGTGTCCAAATGCCGGACACCTTCCGGCCGGCCCGGCGGCAGCCCAGCGCCACCAGCAGCAGAACCGGACAGGGTGCCGAAACCTGCCCGTACAGGCCCGCGCCGGCGCGCTGGTAGGGTTGCCGCTGCCGATGCCCGCCAGGCCGCCCAGGGCGCCCTAGCGCGGCTGGTGCGGCAGCCGACGGCGAGGGGCAGGCGGGGGCAAATCGGAACCCTGCCATTGGCCCACCCGGGACAGTCGGGCGCCTGCCAGGCGGCGTCCGCTTATTGGTAGTCAGCGGGCCCTTCGCATAAAAGCCATACAATCAGCCAGTTTTCTGTTGGTATCCGAACTTGATGCCACATGCGGACCTATAGCGGACCCATCTGGCCTAGTCGTTGCGTTTTCTAGTCGGAGCGCAGGCGCGCCGCCGCAGCCTCGAGCAGCGCGACATCGCCCTCACGCCATTGATGCCGGGTCAGCAGCTTGGTCGCCTCGGCCGGCGCCATGCCGAGGGCCTCGCCAATGGCGGCCGGCGTCGTGATGCCGCGCTCGTCCAGCTCACGACCAATCGCCATCCGCAGGCGGATCGTGGTCAGCCGGTCTGCCTGCCGGGCGCGGCGCTCCTCGGGCGTGAGCTTGGGCTTCGCAGGCGGTGGTTGGTCAGGAGGCAGGCTCATATCCGGCATGGTGGCTGCGGCTGTCGCCGGCGTCATCCCCAGTCCGCTGCACCGGTGGCTCAGCGGGTCACGACCCACACCGCCGGCCATCTCAGAACCAGCGCAGAACCGCTACTGCTAGCATCGCACCGAAGATGGCGCCGCTGGCCATGGTCATGCGGCTACCGCCAACCACTTTCTCGATTGTCGAGACTTTGACTTCTGCCTCTCGGATCGCCTGTAACTCGCGGCCAAGTCTGGCAAGAGCAGCAAATATGTACTCGCTGGATGTCCTCACCGCGTCGAGACCAAGGCGCGTGGCCCGGACGCGGTCGAAGCCGCTGTCTTCCTTCGCGTCTTCGATAATGTGAGCTGATAACGCAAAGGAAGCCGTTGCTTCGCTACGAATACGCTGAATCGCGGTCGTAAGGTCCAGCTGGTCGAACGGGGTTTCATCCTTCGCATCCTGGTCTCTGCCCGGGTGCGGATATTGAAGGCGATCCGTGCGCCAGAGTACGAGGCCGCGATCGTGCCACCACTTCTTCAAATTCTGACGCACCTCAAAGCCGGTATGAGAGCTGTCGCCATCCTGTCCGTAGCTATCGATGCAGGCTTTCACTGCTACCCTAAGCTCAAGGTGAGCGTGGAAGGCGGCGTTCCCGACCGCTTCCATCAGGAAATCCTTGCCATCGCGCTCGTAGGCTGTCCGGATCGCTTCCGGTGTCCACTTCTGCCCCTCGCGGTAGTAGCCCAAGCGGACACTGAGGTCCTCGCTGCTGCATAACTCATCAAAGCGTCCGCGCTTAGCGGCAGCTGCAGCGATCACTGTCCGAACACCGCTGTGGTAATCGGGCTCAAACTTGCCAAGCGGCGTCGCGCCCCCTGGCATGTTTTCCCGGCGCCACTTCTGGAACATCGTCTGGACGAATAGGGCCGCGGCTTCGTCCACTTCGCGCATCCTGTCGTGGCCTTTGCTCTTCGACGCCAGGTCGTAGCCGTAGTCTGTCAGCGGGATGGCGAAGTACGCAGTCGCGCCGAGCAGCCTTTCCAACAGCGTGGCATTGGCTTTTGTCGGCTCCAAATGATGCGGAAGTCGCCATGCGGCGCGGAAGACTTCCTCTCGCTGGATTGAGTTCCAGCCGTCAACTTCGAATAGGTCCTTGAAGGAACGCTTCAAGCGAATGACCGGTGATCGAGCGATGGTCGAAGCGGCGACCAGCCATTGTTCGTCAGTTAACTGATCCAGCGGCTTCTCGCGGGTGAGAACCAGTGCAAGCGCCGGTGACGACATGGACGGGTTTTCCAGCGTCACACTGATGAGTTCCTTGTCGTCCGAGCAAAGGACATCCATCAGGTCGAGCCCGACAAATCCAAGGCGATAGCGGTTTTCTGCTATTGCCAGCCGTAGTGCCCGGTCGTCCCTGGCCCAGAGCTCAAGCAGGATGTCGTGGTCGTCGGCATAAGTCGCCGTTGCCAAATCAATAAGGGGCTCGCCACGCGCCAGCAAAGTGCGCAGGAAGTCAGGGGAGAAGCTTTGCCGGTCGGAAGAAGTTGGCCGATTGTATAGGCTTGGCTCCGGTGGCGTACCTGCCACGACCCGCATCCAATCGTAGATCTGCGCCGGGAGTGCGCACTCAGCTAGGCGAACAGTGACCCGCACAGGAGCGTTAAGAGGAGACGAAACCGCATCGATCATAATGCACCGGCCAGAGCTTTCGACGCCAAACCCTGTACGTGATTGGCATATTGCGGGCTATAAGAGCTAGTTGCAGAACGACGACGGTGCGCGAGTTTGTCCCACACAGTTTGCCGGGGTGAGGCGCTTTATACGTCGATCGTGCAAGATGCGCTGGCAAACCCGGGCGTGGTTCAAAACGGGCGGTTTATGGGTTACACCGAAAGTGGCCAGAGCCGCGCCAACCAAGGGATTCCACGTTTCGCGTGTAACCCGGATCTGAACCACGCCAAAAAAAGGACGCTCCCGCCCCGTTGCGCTCGCACCCTCGTGCGGCCGCGGCACGTGACATGGTCGGGAAGCGGGACTAGAATCGACTCTGTTCCCGTTTTGCATATCTGGGATGTCTCCAACTGCGTCTTTGTTGGCCTGCGTCTCGCTCGGCGGGACGCAGGCCTTTCTTTCCCGTGGGCCGCGGTGGCTTCCGGGACACCCGGCCACGGCCGAACGCGGCCCGCCGGCTCGGCCTCGGCGGCATCTTGCCCCGCATCCACCCGCCACAGCCGGTTCGTTCGCGCCGTGGCACGCCTGTGGCGTCCCAGCCGGCATCGGGTCTATCCGTGTCCAGCCGCTTGCCCGGGCCGTTCGCCCAGGCCGCGACGCTCGCGGGCATGCACGGTGGCGACTAGGAGGGAGGACCCACGATGTCGCAAGCGCGAACCCTTACCGACGCGGAGCTGGACGCGGTCGCGGCCGGCGACGCGCTTGCCGCCGTCAGCCTCTCCGCCACCGGCCCGCCCGGCGTCCCGGTCTCGTTCTCGTTCTCGATCACCGTCGCCGCCGCCCCCGCCGCGGGCAGCCTCTCGTCGGCCACGGTGGCCGTCGACGCGAGCCCGGGCGCGGTGGTGGTCGGCACGGTCCTCACGCAGGCGGCGGCGCCCGCGTAACCCGTCGCCGGCCCGGCTCCCGGGCAGGCATGGAGGGCGCCCCCTCCGGCAAAGCCGCGCGCCGGCCCAAGCGGCCGGCTGTGCTACGCGTGCCACGGACTTCAAGCCATGACGCCACCGGCGCCTTCCGGCGGTTGCGCCGAAGTTGGGACCGGATTAGCCATACTTTGGTCGCTGTCTGCGGCGTTCGGATTCGGGCGCCGGCGTCCGGGCCGGTGCCTGTGTGGCTCCGGTCGGCACCGGCGTGCAGGGCAGCGGCCAGAGGCCCGGAGCGGCAAACAAGGAGACACACCATGCAGACCCCAGAAATGCAGACTCTCAGCGACGCGGAGCTGGACGCGGTCGCGGCCGGCGCGACCGCCACCCTAGCCCTCTCGAACATCATCGCGTCCGGCCCGGGCGGCGCCGACGTCACCGCCACGGACGTGACCGTCGCCACGTTCGTCACGGGCGGCCTCGAGCCGTCGCAGACGGCGTTTGTTAGCGGGACGTTCACGTCCCGGTCCATGTTCTAAACCGCCGTGCCGTGCCGCCATGGCGCGGCGCGGCGCGGGCGACGACGGGGACGGCTGGCGGCCCTTCGGGGTCGCCAGCTTTTTTGTGGCCTTTCGCGGGGCACGGCCCGGTCGGCGGCGCGTGCCGATCAGCGCCCCCGGTTCGGCGCTTATTCACAGTATGGGCAAGCAACACGTCCGGCAGGGTCTTGCCCTAATCCCAATACTGTTCATTTAGGGCAGAATTCTGTTCACCTAAGCTTCACGGCTGGTACCCGGGGCAAAACCCCGGGCAGGGCGATTGATCAGGCTGGCTGACCTCGGCAGCGAATGAGGTCGGCAAGGCGCGAGACGGCGGTGCTTCCTGGGATGCTGATTCTGTCGCCGAGGTAGTCCCAGAAGGCGATGCCGAGCTTCTGGCAGGTCTTGGCGAGGCCGAGGAAGGCGTCGCGGCAGTCGCGGCCAAGATCGCTCTGGGTGCCACCGCTGACCTGGCGCTTGGTCACCTGGCGCTTGGTCACCTGGCAGCGGATGTCGTTCTCCGAGCCATTGGTGTGCAGCGGGATCTCTGGATGGTCGAGCACCATCAACAACTCGGCCTTGTTGGCGTGCAGCCGCTGCAGCAGGCGGTCGAGCATGACGAAGCCGGTGCGGCGTTGGAAGGGCGTTGGCAAGGATTCGTGCGAAATCCTCATACAGAGCCGAAACCTGCACTTTACCGCGGATTTCGCCGCTCAGTCCGGACTGTCATGCTTGGCAGAGAAGGGCGGCGGCCATGCGGATGGATCCGCCCGTGCACAATACTGAAGGTTGGAGCACACTCCGCACAGGCTCGAAAGGGCTTGATAATGCTGGGCTGGTTTGGAGAGAAAACAGCGGGGTTTGGTGCACAGCCCCCTTCGGAAGAGTCAGCGCCTCACCTGGCACTCAGGCGGCCAGCGTCCTGGGTCTAAGCAGAGTTTCCCCGGCTATCCAACGGATGGCTCGGAGCCGCGTCCTCCAGGCTATTGGGCCAATTCGGAAGTATCTGGGGTTCACCCAACATTCGTGACACCATCCGCAAAGTAGCGCTGGGCGGTGAGGGTTCAGACGCCCTGGAACAGGAGTTGGGCTGGGTCGGCGGCGAGGGTGGGCGCGTCGAGAGGCAGGCGCGCGGTCATGTCGAGGTGGAACGTGCCGTACGGGTTGACGTGGCCCCATCCCAGGGGCGTCAGGCCGCGCCGCTCGTCCGGTCTCATGCGGGCCATCCAGGCCGGCTCGGCCAGCACCCGCTGGATCATCAGCGTGTTCACGTAGACCATGCAGTTCTGCAGCAGGTGCAGGGACAGCATGGTCGCCTCCTGGTCTTCTAGCCGGTTGGTGGCGATCTCGCCGCCGCGGCCGTACAGGATGAAGTCGTTGGCTGTAGAGGGCGGTCCAATTTCAGGCCACCTCCACGCCATACGCCGCAGGCTCCAACCACCTACCATCTAAAGGCGAACTTGGTTGTAAGGGTTTGGGCGGCTTAGCTTTTCGTGAACCTATAGCATCTGCCAAGGGCTGCCGAAGTGGCCTGGTTTTACTCCGCCCGGTGGCCTGAAATTGGACCGCCCTATACACTGATGCGGGCACGACCAGGAGCGATGGCATTCAGTTCGGCAGCCGTCGGGTCGGCGCCGCATATGGCCGCCGCATTGTTTGGACGCGTGGCGACCGTTGAATTCACGCATGTGCCGTATCCGGGCGTCGCACCTGCGACCATGGCGCTTGTCGGTGGGCAGGTGCAGGGGGCGTTCCAGGGTTCGCTGCTCATGCCGCATGTCCGCTCCGGCGCTCTGCGTGCCATCGCTACGGCTGGCGTGGCCCGTTCACGCTGGATGCCAGAGGTGCCCACGGTCGGCGAGCAAGGCTATCCCGGCGCCGAGGTGGAGGTGTGGTATGGCATTCTCGGGCCGGCCGGCATGTCGTCATCGCTGGTAAGCAGGCTCTACGACGACATCCGCCTCGCCATGGCCACGTCGGTCGTTCAGAAGCAGTTGGAGGCCTTGAGCATCGACGCCGAGGACATCGGCCCAGCGGAGTTCGCCGACCGCCTGCGCGACGATCTGCGCAAGTGGACCGACTTGGCCCGCGCGGTAGGACTAAGCACAAACTGATATCCGGCCGAAGTTGCGTGCGGGTTCCGACAGAATCCAGCCGGTGATTCCGACGCAAACCAGTCACTGCATCCAGTGCAAGCCAGCCACCCCACGAGCCCTGCGCCGCCGTCTGCACCGCTGCGGTGCCTCGGGCGGGTCAGGGAACATGCCGCCGCCGCTCACCCGATCCACCTGCGCCAGAACGGCCGCCGAGCCTCCTCCAACGCCTCCCTTCGCCTCGCCCTCGGCCGTCGCCGCGGCCTGCGCCGACCGCAAGGCTGCCGACGGCAAGGTCAACGAGGCGGCGGCGCGTCGGACCGGCCGAGCCTCGCGTCGAGCGAGTACCTGCCCGCGCCGGTGACGTAGAGCAGCAGAAAGCCGCCGATGATGCTGACGTTCTTGTAGAAGTTGATCGCGTTCGCGTAGCGGGCGGCGCCCTCCATCGTCCAGAACGGGTGCCCAATGAGGCCGGTCCCCAGCGTGTAAAGCGCGAGCAGGAGGGCGAGCGGACGCGTCCAGACGCCGAGGGCGACCGCGAGCGCGACCAAGACCTCGACCACGATCGCCACAAGCGCGGCGACCGAGGGCATGGGAACTCCAGCCTGCGTCATGTAGCCGACCGTCCCGGCGTAGTCTGTGAGCTTGCCCCAGCCGAACACGAGGAACAGCACGACCAGCAGGATGCGGGCGACGAGGATGGCCTCGTCCCTGACCCGCTCGGAGCCGAATGTCGTCATGGCTTGTCTCCTTGTCGCGGCGGCCGGTCAGGCCGTCAGAATGCCGGCGATCCGGGCCACGTGGCGGCCGAGGAAGCGGGCGCCGGCCAACTCGTTCTCGGTCGGCTGGCGCGAGCCGTCGCCCGCCGCGATCGTGGTCGCGCCGTAGGGCGAGCCGCCGGTCACCTCGTCCAGCCGCATCTGACCCTGGAAGGAGTAGGGCAGGCCGACGATGATCATGCCGTCGTGCCTATGAGCGTCGTCTCCTGCCCGCCGCGCCGACCTTGCCGATCAGCTTGCCCTGCGCCCAGAGCTGTGCTGGCGTCTGATACAGCCCCGCGTAGCCGCTAACCTGTTCCTGTCATCACCGCTGGCGGAAGTCCAGTCCGGCTAGGGTGGGCAAGAGGTCAGCTTCCAGGCGGGTCGGTATCAGTCGCAGGCCGAACCACCTGCGCCAAAACGGCCGCCTAGCCGCGGCGGCCCGACACGAACCACGCCGCCGGCTCGCCCCCGCCCGCCGAGGCGGTGACGCGCGCCGCGCCCGGCGCGGGCTCCACCGTGGCTGTCTGCCACCCCTGTACGTGGCCGGGACGTTCCTGTTCGCCTTCGGCAGGCTACAGCTGGCGAGACAGTCCCGGGACATGTCAGGGTATAGCTTCCCAGACATGTGGGGGGCGCACCTTGCAGGACGAAGCGGATGGTATCTGGCTGACCTACGCCGATCTGGCCAAGGTGCGAGGGATCGATCGGGCCTCGGCGGCCAAGTTGGTGCTCCGCCGCAAGTGGCGCCGGCAAAAGGACAACCAGGGCGTTCTCCGTATCCTTGTCCCTTCCGAGTGGGCGGACCCATCCCAGGACAAGTCCGTGGACGACACTGTGGACAGCCCACCGGACATGTCCCAGGCGATCAGTGCCTTGGAGCAAGCCGTTGCGGCGGCCTCCGAACGCGAGAAGCAACTTCGGACCGAGCGGGACGCCGAACGTGCCAGAGCCGATGCAGCCGAGCAGGAGCGGGAGGAAGCGCGGGTCCGGGCCGCCGCCGCGGAGGCGGAGGCCAAGGGACTGCGAGAGGCGCTGGCGGAAGCCCGCCGGCCGTTCTGGCGGCGCTGGATAGGGTCCTAGCACTACAGTTGCGCATCCCTACGAGGCGCGTTTTCGGGTGGAACAATCCACCAAGAGTAGTCGCCGCGCCCACCTGTTCCCCGGCAGCTTGGCCCGACACCCCGCGCCCATTACGTGCAAATCAACGGCGCTTATTGCCCAAAAGGGCAAGAGCAACTGTAATGCTAGGTGCGCCAGCGATCCGGGGAGGCGCGATACGCTGCTACAGCCCGACCTTCGCTGCCGCGTTGTCCACAAACAGGCTGCCACGGCGGATGTAGCCCCGCAGCACCGGCAGGCTCCGGTGCCCGGACTGGTTCTGGATATCCCGTTCGGCCACCCCGGCCCGGGCCGCGCTGGTGATGAAGCCCGAGCGCAGACTATGGCCGGCATAGTGCTCCGGCGCCTCCCCCGCGGCCGCGACCGCCGCCTTGACCACCCGGGCCACGTCGATGGGCGAAAGCCGCGTCGAGCCCATGCCGCCATGGCGGTTCACCGAGACGAAAACCGGCCCGCTGGTGATCAAGGCCGCCGCCAGCCAGGCCCGCAGCGCCAGCACCGGGCAGGTCCGTTCCGACTGGCCGGAGGGGATGGCGATCTCAGTCCCGCGGCCGGCCTGGTCGGTCTTGCGGCGACGTAGGGTGAGGATGACTCCTTCCGCCACGAACCGGAGATCCGCCAGGTCCAGCGCCACCAGCTCGGATCGCCGCAGCGCCGCTGCGAAGCCGATCAGCAGCAGGGCCCGGTCCCGGAGGGCGCGGGGGCCAGGGATCTTGGCGAGCTCGCTGAGGGCGTCCCGCAGCACCACCACGTCCGCGGCTGCCTTCTTCGCCGGCGCAGTGCCGTGGGTGCGCCGGATCCCCTTCATGGTCTCCCGGATGGCCGGGTGCTGCGCATCGAGGCGATGCCCCGCCAGGCGGTGGGCCTGACCGATCGCCACT
>JAABUN010004991.1_pt1 | contig 17127 bp, 19 predicted proteins | sample 5559311 | NCBI WGS metagenome assembly JAABUN01 (sample SAMN10711877, study PRJNA513370) | rock metagenome | isolation source: Antarctica rocks | place: Antarctica: Victoria Land, Siegfried Peak sud
AGCCTGCCAAATCTAGGTCAGAGGTGTATCTCTTTATTCTCATTAATGATTGCCACGATTAAGTTAGCCACAAATTTAACTTAAACAGCCTCTTAGCCTACTCCGCCGGGCGTGCGCCCTACTTGCGCACCCCAAACCGGTATTCCGTTACCGAGTGAAACGTCTCGCCCGGCCGCAGCACGGTGCTCGGAAACTGCGGCTCGTTGGGCGAGTCGGGGAAGTGCTGGGTTTCGAGGCAGAAGCCATAATGCTGGGGGTAGGCCACCTCGCCCTTACCTTTCAGGTTGCCTTTCAGGAAGTTACCCGAATAAAACTGCACGCCCGGCTGGTCGGTGTACACCTGCATGGTGCGGCCCGTGGTGGGCTCGTACACGGTGGCGGCCAGCTCCGGGGCGGCGCGCGGCTTGTCGGCCAGCACCCAGTTGTGGTCGTAGCCGCCGGGGGCCGCGCCCGGCACCTGCGCGATGCGCTCGCCAATGGCGTGCGGCTGCCAGAAATCCATCGGCGTGCCCGCCACGGCTTGCAGCTTGCCGGTCGGAATCAGCGTGTTATCCACCGGCGTGAAGCGGTCGGCGTTCAGCGTCAGCTCGTGGCCCAGGATGTCCTTATCGTGCCCGTAATTGAGGTTGAAGTAGCTGTGGTTGGTCAGGTTGAGCACCGTGGGCTTGTCGGTAGTGGCCGCGTAGTCGAGGCGCAGCGCGTCGTTGTTAGTGAGCGTGTACACCACCGTCACGCTCAGGTTGCCGGGGTAGCCTTCCTCGCCATCCTTGCTCAGGTACTTGAGCGTCAGCGTAGGGCCATCGGCCGAGGTGCCAGGGGTAGCCGCCCACAGCCGGCGGTTGAAGCCGATGGTGCCGCCGTGCAGCGAGTTGGGCGGGTTGTTGATGGGCAGCTGGTAATGCTTGCCAGCGAGGGTAAACTGGCCCTTGGCGATGCGGTTGCCGTAGCGCCCAATCAAGGCTCCAAAATAGGGGTTTTCCTTCAAAAAGACGTCGCTGGTGTAGCCCGCCAGGTTGTCGAAGCCCAGCACGATATCACCCAGCTTGCCATTTTTATCCGGCACCAGCAGGCTGGTCAGCGTGCCGCCAAAGTTGGTAATGGTAGCCTTCAGGCCGTGGGCGTTGGTCAGCGTGAATAGCTGAACGTCAACGCCTTCTTTGGTTTTGCCAAAGGGCGTAACCGTCGGGGCCGCCGTGGCGGCGCGGGTCGGGTCGGTGGTCATAGGGGGGGTAGGGGAGGTAGTAACCGTTTCAGAAGTCGGCTGCGAAGTGCAGGCAGCAGCGGCTAACAGGAAGCCGGCCAGGCCGGCCGCCAGCGGCTGGCGGCGGAGAGGGTGGGACATGGGAAAAAAGAAGAGAATGAGGCGTGACCAGCCGCCCGCACCAGAACAGTAGCCGCGCGGCCGGAAGCGCAAGGTAGAGAAAGTAGTTGGTTAACGCAAACGTTTGCATGAAGGAAAACTATTAACCCGGCCTGGGTCGAAGCAGGTTTATTCCGTGCAATCTTTGCGTTATCATTTGCGCTAATTCTTGCGGTGAGCGGCGCGGCCTCTAGCCGCGTGGGCTTGCTTTCTCTCTGCTTCGTGGCTAAAAAACGCGCCTCCATCACCGACCTTGCTCAGCAGCTCAATATTTCCGCCTCGACGGTCTCGCGGGCGCTCAGTGGCCACAGTGCCATCAGCGAGGCGACCATCAGGCGGGTGACGGACCTGGCCAAAGAGCTTGGCTACCAACCCAATAGCCTGGCATCGGGCCTGCGCAAAGGCCGCAGCAACATGCTGGGGGTAGTGGTGCCGCATATCGACGGCAACTTCTTCTCGCAAGTGGTAAAAGGCATTGAGGCCGCCGCCAGCAAGGCCGGCTACCACGTGCTCATCTGCCAGTCGAACGAGGACGTGACGCACGAGCGCGAAAACGTGGAAACGCTCATAAACGCCCAGGTCGAAGGCATCCTGGTATCACTCTCGCGCACGACCCGCGAGTTCAGGCATTTTGAGAAGGTGCAGAAGCGTGATATTCCGCTGGTTTTTTTTGACCGCATTCTGGCCGGCTACGACGTGAACGCGGTGGTGCTCGATGACCGCGCCGGCGGCTACCGCGCTACCAAACACCTGCTGGAGCAGGGCTACCGACGCATCGCGCACTTCAGCGGCCCGCAACAATTGAACATTTATAAGTTTCGCCGCCAGGGCTACGAAGATGCGCTGCGTGAATACGGGCTGCCAATAGAGGAGGAGCTTATCCTCATTGGGGACATGAAAATGGACGATGGCAGCGCCGGTATGCGGCAGCTGCTGGCCCTGCCCCGGCCGCCCGATGCCGTGTTTTCGGGCAGCGACTTGTCGGCGGCCGGGGCTCTGCAAGTGCTCCACGAGCGCGGCCTGCGCGTGCCCCAGGACATTGGGCTGGTGGGTTTCAGCAACGAGCTGTTCTCGTGCCTCACGGTACCCCAGATTACCTCCATCGACCAGCACTGCGAACTAATGGGGCGCTCGGCCACCCGCCTGCTGCTGCAAGTAATGGAAGAGCGCGAGGAGCGGTACGCGCCCCGCCACGTGGTGCTGCAACCCGCTTTATTCGTGCGCGCTTCCTCCTTGCGCTTAGGGCCGCTAGGGTAGGGTAAGGAACTTGCTGATTTTTTAGAAAACGCGCAAACGTTTGCACGTGGGTTTGCTACCTTCGCGCTGTCCTTTCCCACCCGCCGCGTCTTTTCCCATGAACTATACCCGTACCCGCTGGGGCCTGGCCGCGCTACTAGTGCGTGGGAGCCTCGCTGCCGCGCAACCGTCGGTTCCCGCCGCGCCGCTGGCGCCGCTCGCCTATCAGGAACTGGCCCCCGGCGCCAGCCGGCCCACCGGCTGGCTGCGCACGCAGCTCGAAATCATGCGCGACCACAGTACCGGGCACCTGGACGAAACCTACCCCAAGCTGCGCGACCGTAACGGCTGGCTCGGCGGCACCGGCGACGGTTGGGAAGAAACGCCCTACTGGCTCGACGGAGCCGTGCCGCTGGCCCATCTGCTGCAAGATAAACCGCTGCTGGCCAAGGTGCGGCGCTACGTGGACTGGTCTCTCACTACCCAGCGGCCCTCGGGCTACTTCGGCCCGCGCACCAAGGCCGAGCAGCAGGCCGGCGAGCTGCTCGACGTGCAGGGCACGCGGGGCGAGGACTGGTGGCCGCGCATGGTGATGCTCAAGGTGTTGCAGCAGCACTACCAGGCCACGCGCGACGCGCGGGTTATCCCCTTCATGACCAGGTACTTCCGCTACCAGCTGGCTAATTTAAAAGCCGCCCCGCTGGGCCAGTGGAGCGAGTGGAGTACGGTGCGCGGCGGCGATAACATGCTGGTGGTCTACTGGTTGTACCGGCAGACCGGGGAGCCGTTTTTGCGCGAGCTGGGCGAGTTGCTTTACCAGCAAACCACGCCCTGGACGACCCTGCTCAGCAACCGCGACTGGGTGATGGAAGCGGCTGCCAACCAGACCGGCGCGCACTGGATGGACCGCCACGGCGTAAACGTGGGTATGGGCCTGAAGGTGCCCGTGGTGTACGCCCAGGCCCACCCCGAGCAGCCCGCGCTACCCCAGGCGCTGCGCACCGGCTGGCGCGATATTATGACCCTGCACGGCCTGCCTACCGGCATGTTTTCGGCCGATGAGGACCTGCACGGCAACCTGCCTACCCAGGGCACGGAGCTGTGCGCGGTGGTCGAAACCATGTTTTCGCTGGAGCAGGCGGCCGCCATCACCGGCGACGCGGCCTACCTCGACGCTCTGGAGCGCATCGCCTACAACGCCCTACCCACCCAGACCACCGACGACTACGAAAACCGCCAGTATTTCCAGGTGGCCAACCAGGTGCAGGTGCAGCGCGGCGTGCTCGATTTTTCGCTGCCCTTCGACCACGGCATGAACAACGTGTTCGGGCCCTACGCCGGCTACACCTGCTGCACCGCCAACATGCACCAGGGCTGGACGAAGTTCGCTACCCACCTCTGGTACGCCACCCCCGGCCAGGGCGTGGCCGCCCTGGAATACGCGCCCAACGTACTGACTACGAAGGTAAACGGCAATGTGCCCGTCACGATTAAGGAAGAAACCGCCTACCCCTTCGGCGACGAGGTGAGCTTCGTAATGGGTCTGAAAAAACCGGCCGCCTTCCCGCTGGCGCTGCGCGTGCCGGGCTGGTGCGCCGAGGCCACGGTGCTGCTCAACGGCCGGCCGCTGCGCACCGATAAGGGCGGCCAGATTATTACCGTCAGCCGCACCTGGCACCCGGCCGACCGCCTCACGCTGCGCCTGCCCATGCCGGTGCGCACCAGCAACTGGGCCCGCAACTCGCGCACGTTGGAGCGCGGCCCGCTGGCCTACGCCCTCAAAATCAAGGAGCAGTGGCAGGAAGGCCAGCAGGCGCAGGAGGGCCGTTACTTCACCCTCACGCCCGGCAGCCCCTGGAACTACGGCCTGCCCCGCGCCGTGGTCGAGGACCCCGTCCGCACCACGGTCGTGGCGGTTAAACCCCTGGTGGCCAGCGTCAACGGCTTCTACTGGAACGCCGCCAACGCCCCGGTCGAAATCACCGTCAGCGGCCGGCGCCTGCCGGCCTGGCAGCTTGATGAAGGGGTAGCCCCGCAGCCCGTTACGCCCCGCGACGGCGTGTACAAAGGCCCCGTGGACACGGCCCCCGAAACCCTCACCTTCATCCCCTACGGCTGCACCAAGCTGCGCGTAGTGGCCCTCCCCGTCGTTCCGTAGTTTAGCTTATGACTGTTTGTAAAACGCTGCTTATTAGCTTGTTGATTGGTAGCGCCCACCTGGCCGGGGCACAGGCCCCGGCCCCGCGCACCTTCACCAATCCGCTGAAAGTGAATGGCCCCGACCCGTGGATAATCCGCCACGGCGGCTATTACTACTACACCAACACGATGGGTAAGAACCTGACCCTCTGGAAGTCGAAAACGCTGGAAGGCGTGCAGGACGCGCCCGGCGCGGTGGTCTGGACGCCCCCCGCCGCCGGCCCTAATTCCACCCAAATATGGGCCCCCGAGCTGCATTTTCTGGCGGGCAAGTGGTACCTCTACTACACGGCTACCGACAGAGCGAACGCGGGTGACGCGTCGCGCTATGTATTTGTGCTGGAGAATGCTAGTCCCGACCCCACCACCGGTGCCTGGGTGGATAAGGGCCGCGTGAATACGAAATATCCGGGCCTCGACGGCACTGTGTTTGAGCACGGCGGCCAGCGCTACTTCGTGTACTCGGCCTACGTGGGACCGCAGAGCGTGCTGGCCATCGCGCCCCTGCGCAACCCCTGGACGCTCGACGCGGCCCGCGAAACCACCATCGCTACCCCCACCCTGGCCTGGGAGAAGGGCGGCGGCCGCCAGATTCTGGAAGGGCCGGAGTTTCTGGCCGGCAAGAAGGGCCAGCTTTTTCTCATCTACTCGGGCAGTGCCTGCTGGGATGATAACTATTCGCTGGGAATGCTCACGGCCCGGCCGGGGGCCGACCCGCTAAAGGCCGAATCGTGGGTGAAGTCGCCGCAACCCGTGTTCCAGCCTTCGGCCAAAAACGGCGTGTGGGGCACCGGCCACAACGGCTTCACGACCTCGCCCGATGGCCGCGAAAACTGGATTATTTACCACGCCAAAGCGGCGGCCGATGGCAAGTGCGAAGGCCGTAGCGCCCGCGCCCAACGCTTCACCTGGCAGCCCGACGGCTCGCCCGACTTCGGGGTGCCGGCCGCGCTTAGCACGCCGCAGCCCGTGCCCTCGGGCGAATAGGTAATTTGAGCTGCCATCGTTTGTTAATCAGTAATTTAAAAAAAGAACGGTCATGCTGAGCTTGCCGAAGCATCTCTACCACTTCATCCGCGCCGTTCAACAAAGCGGTAGAGATGCTTCGGCAAGCTCAGCATGACCGTTCTTTTTACTTGATTTTACACAAATTTATTATATAAATTAATCAACCCCCCTCTTCCCACAACCAACCCTCACGCTTCCGCATGAAGAAAATATCCCTATTGCTGCTGGGCCTGGCGCTGCTCGGCGCGCCGGCCGCTCAGGCTCAAAAAGTAAAAACCAAAACCAAGGGCGGCGTGGCCATGCTGACTACCGGCCAGGACGTCCGCTGGCCCGTTGCCAAAGCCAACGCCTGGTACCAGGCCCGGCCCTGGATGACGGGGGCCAACTTCATCCCCAGCACCGCCATCAACCAGCTCGAAATGTGGCAGGCCGCCACTTTCGACCCCGCCACCATTGATAAGGAATTGGGCTATGCCGAGGGCATCGGCTTCAATACCATGCGCGTATTTTTGCACAGCCTGGCCTGGAAAGAGGACCAGGCGGGCTTCAAAAAGCGGCTGAACGACTACCTGGCCATCGCCGACAAGCACCACATCGGCACCATCTTCGTCTTCTTCGACGACTGCTGGAACAAGGACCCGCACGTGGGCCCGCAGCCCGCGCCCAAAACCGGCATCCACAACTCGGGCTGGGTGCAGGACCCCGGCGACCCCGCCTCGCGCGACTCGGCCACCTTCGTGCAGCTGCGGCCCTACGTCACGGACGTGCTCACCAGCTTCGCCCACGATAAGCGCATCGTGCTCTGGGACTTATACAACGAGCCTGGCAACAACAACAAGGGCAATGCCTCGCTGCCGCTGATGCGCAACGTCTTTGCCTGGGCCGAAGCCGTGCGCCCCGACCAGCCCCTGAGCGCGGGCATCTGGAACCTGGATTTCCGGGCCCTCAACACCTACCAGGCCCTGCATTCGGATGTGATTACCTATCACAACTACGACGAGGTGCCGGCCCACCAGCGCGAGATTGAGCTGCTCGAAACCCACGGCCGCCCGCTCATCTGCACCGAATACATGGCCCGGCCCCGCAACTCGCGCTTCGTCAATATTCTACCCCTGCTCAAGAAGTACCACGTGGCCGCCATCAACTGGGGCTTGGTAGATGGCAAAACCAACACCAAGTACGCCTGGGACACGCCCCTGGCCGACGGCTCGGAGCCGATGGAGTGGTTCCACGAGGTTTTCCGCAAAGACGGTACGCCCTACCGTCAGGACGAAACCGACCTGATTAAGAAGCTGACCAGTAAGTAGTAGGCGCTTTTCGTGTACCGACAGTACCAGTAGGAACAAGCATTCGTGGCTCCCCCTCTCTTTTGGAGAGGGGGCTGGCCCCGTAGGGGTCTCGTGAGGTGCCCCGAAGAACGACGATTCGTGCCTACGCGTCCGGCAGCGTCGCCTCATACGTGTCGGTGTACTTAAATTCTTCCAGCCAGTAATCGGAGCTGATAACGTCAAACACCACGCTATCAGTGGTTTTCTCGCTGGGCGTGAGTTGCCACAGAATGGCGGGCGCCTCGGCAAACTCGCCGCCCGCCAGTTGTTCGCTAAACAAGCGGTGCAGCAGCGCGTGGTCGGTGAGGCCCTGGGCCAGCAGGCGCAGCAGCGGCACCGCCGGCTCCTGGTCGAACACGGCCAAATCGGCGGGGGTAGGGGCCGTGATTTTCACCTTAAACCCGACCGCCTGCGGGTGCGGAAACTTGCCGTTGTAGGCCGTGTACAGCAGCTGCGTGGCGTTGAAAAAGCCCTCGTGCAGCGGCAGCTGCGGGTTTTCCTCCCACAGTTTCTCGGTTTCCATCTGGTGGGCCAGCTGCTCAATCTGGCCGGGTTTCAACTCATCGGCAAACAGGTAGGTGAGCACGGCCTCGGCGGCGGTGGCGGGCTCCAGGTCGGTGAGGGCCATCTGGCACATTTCTTTGAGCTCGGCCGGGGCCAGCGCCTCGGGGTTGTCGTAGGCGAGCTGCTTGAGCAGGGCCAGGTAGTCGGAATTTTGCCAGGCGGTGGGTAATTCGCTGAGGTGCTGAAAGGAAAGCCGTTCGATGGTGTAAGTTGACATCGGAAAAGTAAGAAATGGATAAAGTGCCCGGCCCGTTTACGCGGAACGGCGACCAATGACCGAAACCTTATTCGCAGCCCATAGCCCACTACCCAGCTACTACCATTTTTTGCCTTCGCTATGAAATACCTCCCGCTCTTGTTGCTTATCCTGGCCGGGGCGGCCATCACTACGCAGTCGGCCGTGAACAGCCAACTGCGCATGGCGCTGCACCAGGTACTGTGGGCCGTTTTTATTTCCTATCTGGGTGGTAGCCTGGTAGCCGGCGCCCTGCTGCTGACGAGCCGCACACCCGTGCCGGCCCTCGCCGAGCTTAGCAATCTGAAGTGGTACTACTGGACCGGCGGCCTGCTGGGCGTGGGTTACGTGCTTACTATTACCTTCTCGCTTCAGCGCGTGGGAGCGGCTAGCTTGTTTGCCCTGGTGGTGGGCCAGCTGCTCACAGCCTTGCTCTACGACCAGCTCGGCATCTTTAGCTTGCAGCGCAGTAGCTTGTCAATGAGTAAGCTGGCTGGCGCGGCGCTTTTGGTGCTAGGCGCGTATCTGCTCAACCGCAAGTAGAGCGGGCGGGCACTGGCTGCCACCTGATTGCTGCCACCCGCTAGGCTACCAGCCGCGGGATGAATGATACATGGCGGCGGGTTTAGGAGCAACGCGCTGCCGCCCAGGGCTAGCCCGGCCCGCGCGCTATCTTAGTCCGAATTTTGACCCCATGCAACGTATTCTTACTTCAGGCCTGCTGTTGGCGGCAATGGCGTGCTCGTCGCCGGTTGCCCAATCGGGCGAGGCCACGGCCGCCCCAAGCGCCACCGGCACCCGCCCCTACGTAACCGGCGTGCTGCCCCTGGACCTCAGCACGATGGTGTACCAGCGAAATAACGTGGGCGGGCCACCCACCACGCTGTTTCACCCCACGGCCGCCGACCCCAACTCCAATTTCAACCCCGGCTTCGGGTTATTGCAGCCCGAGCATACGCTCGTCATCGACCTACCCCCCCAGTGGGAAGCCAAAAACCTGGTGCTGAAAATCCGGGACGGCCAGGGCGAGTTTAACCCCGGCCAGCGCTACTACGCGGTGGCGCGCGGCAGTGGGGGAGTAGAGAAGCTGGTGTATACCTTCACCGGGGGCGAGTACGGCAAGGAAATCAGCGTGCCGCTGCCCCGCGACGTGGTGTACGAGCGCCTGGTGCTGCGCGGCCCCCTCGCGGCCCAGCCCGCCCAGCTCGAAATCAGCGGCGACTACCGGCCCTTTACCCCGGCGCGCCCGGTCCGCCCGCGCGCGCCGCTGGCCGCCCTCACCGGCGCCAACGCCTTCCCCTGGAATTTCAACGAGCCCGACGGCAGCGGCATCAGCCAGCCTAAGTACGCTGCCCTGAACACTACCTACGGCGGCGTGCTGCGGATGTACATCGAGCTGGAAAAATTCGTGCCGGTGCCCGACCAGTATCAGTTTCAGTACTGGAACCTCGACGAGCTGGCCCGCCGCGCCCGCGCCGATGGCCACGAGCTGCTGCTCACCTTCGTGCACGCCACCAAGGCCGAGCAGGAAACCTGGCCCAAGGGTGAGTATCAGGGCACGGCCACCCTCGACCAGGATGCCCCGCCCTACGCCTACACCGCCGACCCACTCAAGGAGGCTACCTACAAGCCCGCCGGCGAGGCAGGCTACCAGCTGGCCGCCCGCTACGGGTTCAATACCCACATTCCGGCCGCCAACCTCAAGTGCTATACCGTGCCCGCCTACCCCCACGCGCCGGTGGCCGGCCCCCGCCAGGGCCTGGGCTACGTGCGCTACTACGAAACCAGCAACGAGCTGGATAAGGACTGGAAGGGCCTGAGCCACTACATGAGCGGCTGGCAGATGGGCCTGCACCAGTCGGCCGTGTACGACGGGGCGCAGGGCCGGCTGGGGCCCACCTGCGGCATCAAAACCGCCGACCCCCGCGCCATCGTGCTCAACGCCGGCCTGGCCCGCGCCACCCCCGATGCCTTCCGGGGCATGATTGACTGCTGGAAAAAGACCCGCGGCTACCGCAAAGACGGCACCCTCGATATTCCGCTCGACCAGTGGAACTACCATCAGTACGCCAACGACGCGGGCAGCACCCAGAACGGCGGGGCCCAAACCAGGGGGGTAGCCCCCGAAAACGGCGGCCTCGGGGCCACGGCCCGGCGTATGGTGGCTTTTGCCAGCACCTACGGCGGCAACAAGCCGGTGGTACTCACTGAAACCGGCTACGACGTAAACCCGCGCTCGCCGCTGGCCGCCGTGCGCGCCGCCGACCTGCGCGCCTACCCCCAGCGCGAAAAGATACCCGCCGCCCGTATCCAGCGCACGCAGGCCATCTGGAGCCTGCGCACCCTGCTCGAAGTGGCGGCCAACGGCCTCGACGGCATTGCCTGGTACCAGGCCTACGACGACAACGGCGACTCGCCCTACGTGTACCAGACGAGCGGCCAGCTCAACGGCGACAACACCCGCCGGCCGGCCGCCGACTTCCTGGTGCAGGCGCGGGCGCTCATGGGCAACTACACCTTTCGGGAGCGCCTGAGCGAGCACCCGCGGGTGGATGTCTGGCAGGCCGGCAAGGCGCGCATGGCCGTGCTCTGGCTGCCCGTCGAAGACGATAGCCGCAGCACCTACGCCCTGAAGCTGCCCGGCGCCGGCACCTATTACACGCCCACCAGCGGCCGCGCCGGCATGGTGCCGACTAAGTTGCCCGTGGTGAAGGGGGTAGCCCAGGTGCCGCTCAGCGAGACGCCCGTCTTCGTCCCGCTCGCTACCCCCTGATGACAGGGCAGTAGCCACTAAAGCCAGCCAGCACCCACCCGCTTATGCCCTTCACCGACGACTCCGCCGCCGGCAGCTTCTCGGCCCCGCCCAAAATCGAGTTTATCGACACGCCCGGCATACCCAACCGCAACGTGCGTGTCATCGAGGATTTCACCTTCACCGAGGCCGACAATGATGCCGTATGGGCCGCGCCCAGCGGCAGCATTGTCGATGGGGCCAGCATTCCGCGGGTGCTGTGGTCGTTCGTGGGCTCGCCCTTCACCGGTGACTACGTGTACGCTTCCATCGTGCACGACGTAGCCTGCGACGCGCGCACCCGGCCCTGGCGCGACGCACATTACATGTTTTACCAGGCCTGCCTGGCCGGCGGCACCACCCGCCTGCGCGCCAAGCTCATGTACCTGGCCGTGCGCAACTTTGGCCCGCGCTGGCCCGACCCCGGCCCCGCCGAGCACTTCTCCTTCGGTAGGCGCGCCAGCGCCGTGCTGGCGGCCGGCCCCGCCATCAGCCCCGAGGGCCAGGCGCGCTACCTGCGCCGTGCCCAGGCCTACCTCGCCGCCCACGGCGGTCAGGCCTCCATCGAGGCCACGGATGTGTACGCCTCGCGGCCCGAATGAAACCGGCCGGCTGGGGTTGGTCCGGGTTGCCGGGGGTAGGGGCCTGAATTGGATATAAACGGTTAAATCCCGGCCTCGTATAGGATAAGCCGGTAGCCGCCCTACCGCTCTTTTCCACCACCTCATTCCCTACCCCCATGAAAGCCACCCTCCTGTTAGCCGCCGCCTTTGCCCTCACCACCAGCGCCGCCCTGGCCCAGACCGTAGCCCCCGGCACCACGCCCGGCGCCCAAACCGGCAACCCCAGCAACATGCCCAGCGCCGGCACCACTACCGACCAAACCATGACCAGTGGCCGCACGGATAACATGTCGAAGATGGACCGCGGCGACAAAAAAATGATGCGTAAAAACAAAAAGATGAAATCGAGCGACGGCTCGATGAAGACGAAAACCAAGATGTAGTCAGCGCCGGCCAGCTAACGGCTGGCGGCGTTGATTACCCCACTACCAGCCCTTGCCTTCCTCAGGCAGGGGCTGGCTTTTTTCAACCAATCTGGCTCACTACTTAATTTATTGCTCATGCCCACTCCTGCTACCCCCACCGCCGCGCCCGCTACCATCGTGGTGGCCGGCGCCACCGGCGACCTGGGTTTCCGCATCGCCCAGGAGCTGCGAAAGCGAGGCGCCACGGTGCGGGCGCTCGTTCGCCCCGGCAATACCAAGCCCGCGGTCGCGTCCCTGCACGAGCAGGGGGTAGGGATTTTGGAAATCGATTTTAACGACGTGGCCGCCCTCACCTACGCCTGCGCGGGCGCGGCCTGCGTAGTGTCGGCCCTCTCCGGCCTGCGCGAGGTGATAGTGGACGCCCAAACCCACCTGCTCAACGCGGCCGTGGCGGCCGGCGTGCCGCGCTTCATCCCTTCCGATTTTTCCATCGACTTCACCAGGCTGCCCGAGGGTAGCAACCGCAACCTCGACCTGCGCCGCGAGTTCGGCCGCCGGCTCGACCAGGCGCCCATCCGGGCCACGTCCATCCTCAACGGTATGTTTATGGACCTGCTCACCGGCCAGGCCCCGGTGGTGCTATTCAAAATCCGGCGCGTGCTCTACTGGGGCAGTGCCGACCAGCCGCTCGACTTCACCACCATCGCCAACACGGCTGCCTTCACCGCCGCCGCTGCCCTCGATGCTACTACCCCCCGCTACCTGCGCGTAGCCGGCGAAGTCGCCACCATCCGCGACCTGCAAGCCGCCGCCAGCGCCGTCACCGGCCAGCGCTTTGGGCGCCTGCGCGCCGGCGGCCGGTGGCTGCTGAAGCTAATGATTCGGGTGACGCGCCGCCTCGTGCCGGCCCCCAACGACGTGTTTCCGCCCTGGCAGGGCATGCAGTACCTGCACAATATGTTCACGGGCCTGCCCAAGCTCGCGCCCCTGGATAACGACCGGTATCCTGAAATCAAGTGGACGTCGGTACGCGAGGTGTTGGCAACGAGGCCGTAGCGTCTGAATGTCAAAAAGTTGTTGTTCAAGCCTTACTCATAGTTCAACGTAATAGCCGCGGGGCTACCCCCCTGTTTACCCACCAATTCCTGACTCTATGAAATCCTTCCTGCTGCTGGCCGCAGCCTGCGCGCTCACCGCCAGCGACGCCCTGGCCCAAACTACCGTGCCCCCCGGTACCGTGCCGGGCGTCCAACCCGTCGTTACCCCCGACATGACCAACGCCGGCAGCCCGCGTGCCAAAAGCCGCGATGAAAAGGTGCCGGGCCTAAGCCACCGCGACGAAAAACGGCTGCGCAAACCGGGTAAGGTAAAACCTGGCTCCGACGGGAAGACGAAAGCTAATTAAAGCTAACGCGAATCATCAGCCCGCGCCAGCTTGAGGCACCGCCCGGCCGTGGCAGAATTTGTAGTTCTGGAATAGCTTGCAGCTGATTGGCGATAATATTCCCGCCCGCCGCGCCGCCCGGCCACCGGGGCGGGAAACAGGTTACTGCCGGCTTTAGTAACTTTACTGCCATGACTTTCCGCCAACGTTACGCCCAACTACAAGACGCTGCCTTTGTAAAGCGCATGATGCTGCGCTCAGTCTATGGCACGATGGCGCTTGAAAACCAAACAGTGCCAATGGAGCGCTTGGAAGCGTTGTATGAGAAAATAGAAGCAGAGCGTGCCGGGAAAGTTACTCGCCAAACCGACGAAGCTGCTGCTTAATCAGTTGCTCTAACAGCTTATAATCAAGGTTATTGCCTGCCTTGATGGCGCATAAATATTCCTCGCGCTCCTGCCCGGCTGCTCGCCGATATAAGGCCACTTCCTGGTATCCGTGGCGGAAAGCCAGAAAATTGGTGAGCAAGCGGGCCGTGCGCCCGTTGCCATTCGTGAACGGATGAATGGCCACAAAACGGTGGTGGGCATACGCCAGCAGGGCTACCAACTCGGCTTCGGTGGTAGCCAACTGCTGCCGGTGTTGCACTTCCTCTGCAAAATGGTAGAGCAGGGTAGGTACCTGCTGATAGGCCGGCGGCAGGAAGTTGCCTACGTTGGGGTTAGAGCGCCGATAATGCCCGGCCCACTCGTATACGCGTCCAAACGCCGCCCGGTGCAAGTCAAGTAGCAGCGCCACCGTAAAATCGGTGTCTTCGGGTAGGTCGTAGAGGTAATTTTCGGCGCGGATTATACCCTCCGCCTCGGCTTCGTCCAGTAGGCTACGGTCATTCAGGCCAAGCAGGTTATCTTCGGGTGCGTCGGTGTAGTGGCCCATTAGCGGCGAAAGTAAGCGCGGTAATTATATTGCTAATCCCGCGCGCCCGGGCCCGCCGCGCTGCCCGGCCACTGGGGCGGCAGCGGGCGCTGGGATAGTAAGTTGGATAAAGGCAACCAATTGGAAATGCAGTAGCTTTGGAAAGTATGAAAGTCGCCCTCGAATTTCCCGATGAAAAAGCTGCCTTTGTAATGGAGCTACTGAATAGTTTGCCTTACATGAAGGCCCATCCTATTGGCGTCGATGCACCGGCAACACCTGCTCGTACCAGCAGCGAAGCCGATGCGGCTAAAGAAGCTGAGCGGGAACAGAAATTCTACGCCCTGTTTGGGGCTTGGAAAGTGGAAGGCGAAACTGGCGACGACTTCAACCGCATGTTGCAGGAGGCCCGCCATACCGAGCACCGCGATATCGAGCTATGAGCCAGTACTATTTGCTCGATACCAACATTTGCGTGCATTACCTCAAAGGCGAGTTTGGTATTCGGGAGCGCGTGCGGGCCGTTGGACTGGCAAACTGCTTCCTATCCGAAATTACGATTGCCGAGCTGCTGTTTGGGGTAGCAAATAGCGCCCCGACCTGGCAAACTAAGCGGCGACAGGAAGTGGCAGATTTACGCGAGAGCTTTACCAACCGGGAACTGCTGATTGGTCCGGCGCTGGAGAAGTTTGCCGAGGTGAAGGCGCACCTGCGTCAGTTAGGCCGCCCGGTGGATAGCTTCGACCTGCTTATCGGTAGCACCGCTCTTGCTCACGATTTGACACTCGTTACGCGTAACACCCGGCATTTTGTCGATATGCCAGGTATCATGCTGGAAGATTGGAGTAGATTCTCAGTCACTACTGCCTCCTAGCACCCGCGCCTGCCGCGCTGCCCGGCCACTGGGGTGGCTGGAGGCGCTAGAGAACTTGCTTCAATAACATACGAAGGAACTAAGCCGAAATTCCGTAGTTTTGGAGAGTATGAAATACACGCTTGAAGTCCCCGACCAAGATGCCGAGTTCGTGCTGGAACTTCTACGGCGCGTCACTTCCGCTAAACTCACTCCTATTGGCCGTAAGCCTAAGCAGCCTAAAGACGAAACAGAGTATCTGCTGAGTACGACCGCTAACCGCGAGCGCCTGCTAGCCTCTATTAAGCGGCTAGAGCGGAGCACCGGCCAGCAGCAAAGCCCCGGTATTACCTCCGAAGAGCGTGCTCGCCGGTTTGAAGCGGTAGCTGGCAGCTGGCAGTCGGAAGAAACCGGCGACGAGCTAAACCAACAGCTACGCGCTGCCCGGTACTTCCGCGACCGCGACGTTGAGCTATGAGTGCCTACCTGCTGGATACCAACATCTGCATTCATTGGACCAAAAACGAGTACGGCATTGCCGAGAAGCTGGAACAGGTCGGCTACGATAATTGCTTTATCAGCGAGTTGACCATTGCCGAAATGCTCTACGGGGTGGCTAACAGCGCCCCCACGAAACAAGCTGCTAACCGCCAGTCGCTAAACCGGGTGCTCGCGGCTTTCGAGGGCCATGTTTTACCTATTGCGGATTGCTTCGAGCTGTATGCCACCGAGAAAGTCCGCCTACGCCCGCTAGGCCGCCCGCTGGATGATTTCGACTTGCTAATTGGCTGCACCGCCCTTACGCACGGCCTTATCCTCGCCACCCGCAATACCCGCCACTTCTCCCCAATCGCAGCCTTGACGTTGGAAAACTGGATAGACCAATCCTAGCGCCCGCGCCCGCCGCGCCGCTCGGCCACTGGGGCGGCTGCGGGCGCTTGGGTGTCTACTAATACCTTGTTGTAGACTATGTTTCCTTATCTCACGCTTCCCCGCCCCGCCGTTGCGGCGGCACTGGTGGCTCTACGGTAACTTGCGAATGCTTGCTAACTAACTGGGAGTTAATACATACTTTATCCCGCTCCCTAAACGTCTTTTGTTTCCCACAACACTATGAACAGCCCAGCTAACCGGAAGCCTAGCAACCGCCGCCTCGAAGTTCTGCCCAAGCCAGTGAATGCCGAGCGACTGGCACAAGCCCGCGAATACGCTAAGCAGTTTACGTTTGATACGCTCTCAGAAGAAGACTTACTTCGTATACGTCGTAGTGCTTACGCCTACTTGCTTTAACATAAGTTGCCCCCGCGCCTGCTACTGCGCGAACCGACCCCGTTCTCCTGCCTGCCACCTCACCGCGCCATGCGGGTGCCGCCGAAGAAACAGGAGCCTCTGTGTAGCTTACATCTTTCAAAAAATAGCTATGGCAACGAAATCAGAAGAGTATCAAGAGGCTGGTTACCGTGTCGAAGAGCACGAACGGGAACATAATGGGTTTGGGGGAGATGATGGGTATCACGTACATTATGTGAAACACGTTTTTGAGCCCCCTTTTTTTCTTGCAGAATGGAAGCAACATCATGCTACCGGAATTACTCGTGAAATTGCTGTTGACGCATTAAGAGCAGTTATAATTGCTGCAAAATAATTATTTGCTCATGCCAGATTACCCAATTGTTAAAATTCCTCAGCGTTTTCGCCAGATTAATAAGGCCATCCCCGCGCTACCGCCTGAACCAATAGCTCCATCAGAGCCTATTAAACCTGTTGAACCTAGAGCGCCTGAGTTATTAGTTGTTAAAGAGAATTTTGTGTCTTCAGGATGCTTAAGCTCAGTATTGATTTGGTTATTTGGGATAATAATTATACTTGTTGGTAACATGGGTGGTAGCTTTCCTGTGGCTACAGGAATAGAGGCGATTTTTATGCTGTTTGGCTACTTTCGTCCTCGTAATACCGATTCAAAAAGAGCAGAAAAAAATAACTCTGAAAAACGAGGGATATATGCGAAAGCTTTTGAAAAATACAACGAGGATAAAATAATTTTCGAAAAGAAGAATCTAATTTATATTAGAGTTACTATCGCTTGAAAATCAGGCATATGCAACCTAAGCTTAATTGAGTAAGCATTTGGGCTGAAATAATACAGTCACTATAAGACGCTAAAAAGTGCTCAGAAAAGGCTCAGCCGTACTGAAATAGCGGAAATGTAAAATAGGCGCAATAATCTGGAATTACTTAATACCTGTAATGCTCTGATAACCAGCTC
>JAABUN010004992.1_pt1 | contig 17126 bp, 15 predicted proteins | sample 5559311 | NCBI WGS metagenome assembly JAABUN01 (sample SAMN10711877, study PRJNA513370) | rock metagenome | isolation source: Antarctica rocks | place: Antarctica: Victoria Land, Siegfried Peak sud
CGCCATGCCTGTCACAGCTTGGCGGTTTCGGCTCTGGATGGGTGGCCGAGCGGTCGAAGGCGCGCGCCTGGAAAGTGCGTATACGTCAAAAGCGTATCGTGGGTTCGAATCCCACCTCATCCGCCAGCTGTAAGACATTGAACTGTCTTGTTTTTTGGCGCGTAGCATGCGTCCGGAAGTGCCCGGAAGTCCGCGCCTTTGCCGCGGATACCCTACGCGAAGGCGTCGCGTGAGACGCCGCAGGTCCGAGGTCATGCCCCATATCGGAGCCAGTGTCTCACCGGGCCTTTTCGGCAGTACGGGTTTGTCGATGCCGCCGTGGTGCTGGGCACCAGGGCTGGCGTGGGGACCAACATTGCCGCCGTGGTGCTGGGCACCAGGGCTGGCGTGGGGACCAACATTGGCCGGAACAGCATTACGCCCCGCTCCGGAAAGAAGCGGGGCGCTGCGGCCGAGCGGTAGGGTTGGAGCCGGCAGGCTCAGCGGAAGCCGAGCGCTTGGCGCTGCTCGCGCCAGTCGAGCGGCAGACGATGGCTTTCCCGCAGCAGCCGTGCGGCGGTCAGGCCGACCGGTTGACGCCCATTCAGGATGGCCGAGGTGATATCGGGTGCCAGGAAGGCCAGCCGCACGACTCGGGTGAAGTAGGATGCAGTGATGCCGTCGCGCTTGGCCAGATCACCGAGCCCGGTCCCATCGCCCGCCATGAGCTTGTCGCGCAACGCCCAAGCCTTGAGGGTTAGCCTGAGCAGCGCCGGGTCCGGGTTCGGCGGTCCGCCTGGACCATCCACCACGAGTTTCATTTCCAGTCCGGCGCGCTTCAACACCGCAGGCACCGATAGAATCAGCGGTGCTGCCGTTGGTTCCGTGTTCGGCGCAGGCTGGCGCGCAGCGGCGACCGCCCCGCCCAGGAGCACATCAAGCAGCCGGCTCGGCAGCAGATGGAGGTCGACACGGTCGGCATGCACCTCGATGCGAGCGAGCAGCGTACGCAGAATGCCGCGCTGCGCGGCAGCGGCAAGCTCTGGCCAGGCCCGCGCAAGTTCTGCTGCCCGGTCCAACAGGCGGCGCTGCTCCGCCGCCTCCGGTACGGCAGGACCGAGCGCCTGGAAGACGCCCGGCTCGCTGGCGAGGAACTGCCGGACACGCTCGGCGACAATCCGCTCAATGTCGCCGGCAGGGATGCGCCGGCCAGTCGGCGCCGCGGCCCGTCCCTCAATGATGAGGAGCTGCGACACGTAGTAGCGATACCGTCTGCCCGCCTTGACGGCATGGGTCGGCATCAGCCGCTGCCCGCCCTCGTCGTGGAGCAGCCCCACCAGCAGGCTCGGACTGCCGGCGTGCGTGCCCGAGCTCCGGTTTACCTGGTTCTTGGTCAAACGCGCCTGCACCGCGTCCCACAGCTCATGGTCGACAATCGCCTGGTGCTCGCCGAGGTGGATCGCGCCCCTGTGCGCAATCTCGCCCCGGTAGAGCCGGTTCTGCAGCAGCGTGTACAGAGCACCGCGGGCCAGCGGCCGCCCGCCGCGCAGCTTCTCCATGGCAGCCTGTGGCCGCATCTTGCTGCATACGCCCTCCAGTGCGAGTTGCTCCTGCAGCGGCCGCACTGAGCCAAGCGCGAGGTAGCTGCGGAAGATGTGCCGGACGGTGTCGGCTTCAGGCGCATTGGCCACCAGCTGGCGATCCCGGACGTCGTAGCCGAGCGGGACGGTGCCGCCCATCCACATGCCCTTGCGTTTGGAGGCGGCGATCTTGTCGCGGATCCGCTCGCCGGTGACCTCGCGCTCGAACTGGGCGAAGGAGAGCAGCATGTTGAGCGTGAGGCGGCCCATGCTGGTTGTGGTGTTGAACTGCTGGGTAACCGAGACGAAGGAGGCGCCCTGCGCATCGAAGACCTCGACGATCTTGGCGAAGTCGGCCAGCGAGCGGGTCAGGCGATCCACCTTGTAGACCACCACCAAGTCTACCTTGCCGGCCTGGATATCAGCCAGGAGCTGCTGTAGCGCAGGCCGATCGAGCGTGCCGCCTGAGAGGCCGCCGTCGTCGTAGAGGGCGGGCAGCAGGGCCCAGCCCTCATGGCGCTGGCTGCGGATATAGGCCTCGCAAGCCTCGCGCTGCGCATCGAGGGAGTTGAACGCCTGTTCCAGCCCCTCCTCGGAGGACTTCCGGGTGTAGATTGCGCAGCGCCGCCGGACCGGGCTGGCGGTGGTGGCCGGCGTGGCGCTCCTACGCGTCGGCACGGGCATCGGGCCTCCCCTCAGGGGTGCCATCGCCGATCTGCTGGTTGCGCTGCCGGGTCGCGGTGGTGAAGGGCTTGGCCGCGCGGGTCAGGCCGAAGAATCGTGGTCCTGACCAGTGCGCGCCCGTGATGTGGCGAGCGATGACGGACAGCGAGGCGAAGCGCTGCCCTTGGTGCTCGAAGCCGTCCTCCAGCACCGTGACACTATGGCTGCGGCCATGCCACTCGCGCACCAACGTGGCCCCGGGCTTGAGGCGAATGGTCAGCGTCGCGCCCGATTCGCCGCCCGCTGCCAGCGATTGCGTCAGGCTCGCCAGCCGGCGCTTGGCTGGGGGTCGGAGGCCGCCATGGGCGGCCTCCTGCAGCTTGTAGGTGATGGCCCGCAGCATCAGGTCGCGGCTGAGCCGAGCGGGTGGTGCAGTGCGGTAGAGCTTGCGCCACTCGCCGCGGAGCTGGTCCAGGCTCAGTGTGGTTAGACGCTCGAGCAGCGGATTGGCCCTGGGCGTCCGACTGCCCGCCGCGCCGTCCGCTGTCGATGCCTGCCTGGGTCCCGTACGCACTGGGGTCACGCCTGCACCGTGTGACGCAGCCGGTAGGCCTTGCGGCCGTCGCGCTCGGCCAAGTGCACGGCATAGCCGCGCCGACGCAGGCCGGTGAGGGCGGCGCGGGCCGTATGCGGCTGCCAGCCCGTGAGGGCCACCAGTTCGATCAAGCTGGCGCCGGCCTCGGCCGTGACCGCGGCCAGCACCTGCCCGAGTTTGCCGCCGGGGTGGACGGCTGCGCTCCGCGCCTCCTGCTGCCCCTCTGTAGCCGCCGTCGCCTCCGCTGCCGGTGTCCCGGTCGCCGGCTCGACTGCCACCGCTTGGCCCTCGTTCGACGCCAGCGCCGGCAGGGCATTTCGATCGGGCTTGGGCTGGGGAGAGGAAGCGGGGGTTCCGACCGCCGCCAGACCCGCGGCGGTAACGCTCAAGGCGAGCGGGCGTCCGCTCGCGTCCTCTCGCCAGCTGACGGTGTTGTCGGGTGCCGGTACCTCCTCGACGAGGGCAGCCCTGAGCAGCGTGGTGAGCAGTCGCTGTCGGATGGCACCGCGGGCGCGAAGGGTCGCTGGCAGCGGCAGCACCATGCGGTCGAGTCGCTGAGCTGCGGTGGTCAGGACGAGCAGCTGAGCGATGGACAGGGTCTTGATGGCAGCCATGGGGATGGGTCCTTCTCGTGCGCCGCACCATGCGGCGCTCCCACCACCCGAAGCCCGGAGCTGAGCCGGGCTATCTGCCGCGGAGGTCAATCACCTCGCCCCCGCCCGGTCAGCAATGCTTGCCGCGCCATGACAGTCGAGTGGAATGTCGCCCAAGGCGCGGAATGAGCGACTGTCAGGAAAGCGTTACTCGGGATGCGGCGATTACGTCCGTACCGATGGTTCGAATCCTCATCGGTCTGCCAGTTCACTTGCCCCCTGTGTCAGACGAGTTGTCGCGTGTTTAGGATCGCGGAACGAGGGGCGTGGGCATCAAGCAGTGGCTCGATATGGACAAGCATTCAGGGACCGCATCGTCGCGCGGCTGCTGCCGCCGGAGAGCGCGGCCATTGACGTGGTCTCGCGCGCGGTGGGTGTCAGCGTCGCCACGCTGGAGCGTTGGCGGGCAGGGGCGCTGGCGGCACCGGGCGGGCTGACCAGCACCCAGCGTTGGACGCCGGCGGCGCGGCTGGAGGCGGTGATCACCACGGCGGTGCTGGACGAGGCCGCCCGCAGCGCCTGGTGCCGCGAGCAGGGGCTCTACCCGGCCGAGCTCGAGGCCTGGAAGCATGACGCCATCGCCGGCCTGGGCGAGCCGCGGGCGGCCAGTGCCGTCGAGGCCCGGCAGGACCGGCGCAGGGTAAGGGAACTCGAGCGCGAACTGCACCGCAAGGACAAGGCGCTGGCCGAGACGGCCGCCTTGCTGGTGCTCGGAAAAAAACTGCATGCGGTCTTCCGCGACGGCGCGGGCGAATGACCCGCCTGGAAGACCGCCAGACCCTGATGGCCGCGATCGCGGCGGCCTGCGCCGCCGGGGCCCGGCTGGCCCCGGCTTGTCGTCTGGCCGGCATCGACCTGCGCAGTTTCCAGCGCTGGCGCGCCGGCGACGGACAGGTCCAGGCTGACCGCCGGCCCGAGGCCACCCGGCCCAGGCCACAGCACGCCCTGAGCGAGGCCGAGCGGGCGCGCATGGTCGAACTCGCCAATGAGCCGCGCTTTGCCAGCACCCCGCCGGCCCGGATCGTCCCGGCGCTGGCCGATGAGGGCGTCTACGTCGCCAGCGAGGCCAGTTTCCATCGCGTGCTGCGCGACCATGGCCAGATGCGGCGCCGGGGTCGGGCCCGCCCGCCGCGGTCCGCAGGCCCGCCCAGCACGCATGTAGCAACCGCCCCGGGGCAGGTCTGGTGCTGGGACGTGACCTTCCTGCCCGCCCAGGTGCAGGGACGCTGGTTCTACCTGTTCCTCATCCTCGACCTCTACAGCCGCAAGATCGTCGGCCATGAGGTGCACGAGACCGACCAGGCCGAACATGCGGCCCATTTGGTCCGGCGCACGGCGCTGGCCGAAGGCATCCACGCCCGTGCGCACTGCCCGGTGCTGCACGGCGATAACGGCTCCAGCGTGAAGGGCACCACGGTGCTGGCCATGCTGTACTGGCTCGGCATCGCGCCATCGCACTCGCGCCCGCGGGTGAGCGACGACAATGCCTATGCCGAGGCGCTGTTCCGCACCGCCAAGTACCGCCCGGACTTCCCCGCCGCGGGCTTTGCCGACCTCGCCGGGGCGCGGCAATGGGCGGCCGATTTCGTGCATTGGTACAACCACGAGCACCGTCACAGCGGCATCCGCTACGTCACCCCGGCGCAACGCCATGCTGGTGGGGACGGTCCCGTGCTGGCCGCCCGCCACGCCCTGTACCAGCGAGCCCGTGAGACCAACCCGCGCCGATGGAGTGGGCGGACCCGCGACTGGACGCCGGTCGGCGCCGTGACGCTCAACCCCGAGCGCGACAGCGTCGTGGCCGCAGCAACCCAAACCCTGCTCTCTGGTTCGACTGGCGAACCTGCTCCCCCGTCCCGACCTGGCGTCCTCGCCGCCGCGAGCACCGTGGCAGCCTCACCAGCCATTGGGCGGCCACCCCCACCACGCACAGGATAGGAGACCCCGTTACGAAGCCAGCGCGGCAACTACTTTGACACGCACCGTTGTTCGAGCCGCACCGCTTGACATGGGACGTTTGCAACTTCGTTTCTGCCGGTAGCGAATGGCCGGGAGTTGCCAGTCAGGTCTTAGATGCGACATGGGAAAAAGCGGACATCCCGCTCAAAGTGCAACAACAGTTGACGTGGGCCGCTCCGGACTCTGGCACCACGCCTCATTCCGGAGTCCAGCAACTCAGGAGGGGCGGACGAAGTCCTGTGAGTCCGCGGCCGACTTTTTCCCGATCGGATGTAGCAGGCACTCCGCGCTCAGGTCTGGCGCAGAAAGCTTTGAGACGATATTGCAATGCTATGGACCCGACGGCTGCCATCGCGCCGGAACCCGCCTCGACGGGATGGCTGACCCTCGTTCCCGGCGACTACGCTGTGGGGGTGGTACGCCTCGTCACGCTCATCCACGATAAGGTCAGCCACCTGCTGTTCGCCTCCGTCGAGCTGCTGCCGACCGAAATGTCCGTCCCGCCCCCTCCACCTAACGGAGGCTGGTGGAAGAACTTTGGCGGAGATCGCCTGTGCATGGGCCGAACCGTGCTTCCATGGACCGATGCGCTCGCGTGGTACGAGACGCTCAAGCTCGGCCAAGCCGCGGTGCCCGGCCGAACTTTCCCGATTACCGCCGCGCGCCTTGGGCCCGAGCCCGACTATCGAGGGTTCACGATCCTCGCGGACCCGCCGCCCTTCTCGCCGGCGTGGCACGGCCGCCCCCGCCTGCACCGGCTGATTCCGATGGAAGATCTCGCTGAGCCCGTTCGGGCGCTGCGAAATGGGCCGGGTGAGGTCGAGGCCTTGATCCGCGCGCGGGAGTGGCTGCTTCAGCACGTCCATTTCGACCTGCTCGCGTACGATGATTGGCTGGGATCCGGCGTGCTCATTGCTCCGAACCCCCTCCTCCGATCTTTTCGTGTGCGCATCGTTGACCGAAGTGCGACGCCTGAGGTCTTGGAACTTGGAGGGACGCCGCGCCGCGGCGCCAACGTCTCCACCCTGAGGATGTCGGTCGAGGAGGTGCGGGCGGGCGCGTCGGCTTGGCGCGCCGATGGAGCGCCCAATGCGCTGGGCCGTTTCCGGGCGCTAGCGCAGTCGCAGGTCGCCGCCGTTCGCGAGGAGTTAGTCTGTTCCGTCCGAGGCATTCTGGATCGTGAACCGCCGGCGGTGTTTTTCCGCCAGGTCAGCGTGAGCGCCACTCAGGTTGCGGAGGCCCGCGCACGGCAGGTCGCTCCGCCCCGACGCACGCCCGCCGCTCAGCCGCGAACCATCTTTGTGCGCCCGTCGCCGCCGCTGCCCGCCGCGCCACCGCCGACGCCGCTGCGCCAACTAGAGAAGCTGCAGCAGGCGCTGGTCGAGCGTCAAGGCGCTCTTAGGCCGGCGGAGGCGCCCCAGGTTCGGCGCGGGGTGCGCCTCTTCGAGCATGATCGGGACGAGACGGTCGCGTGGATCCGCGGGCTCATCGCCGAGGCGCGCGCTCAAGTTCTGTTCGTCGACCCCTATCTCGACGCAGACGACTTGCAAGAGTTTGCGACAGCGACCGAGCATCAGGGCGTCGCTATCCGGGGCCTGATCAACCCGCGGCCGCGCCGTCATCGGCGCGTCGACGCGAACGGTGAGCGGTACGGCGACCTGATGCTCGAGAAGATCCTCGCGCTGCGTGACCCTGCCCAAGAATTCGGGGAAATCGACATTCGGGTGTCGAAGATTCGCCGCCTCCACGATCGCTTCCTGCAGATCGACGACGTCATCTGGCACTCCGGCCACTCGTTCAACAGCATGGGCAAGGGAGAGATCAGCCTGATGACGCTGGTGGCCCAACCCGCCGAGACGAACCAGGTCCTGGCTGAGGCCTTCGCCGAGGCTGAGCCATTTGAGGCCTACTGGGCCAATCGACCCGTCCCGACTTGGTCGCTGAGGCAGGAAGCTACTTACCAGCTGCGCCGCTTTGCAAAGTGGATCGAGAAGCCCCGCGCAGCCCAGACCTGGGAGGCCGATGATGACTGATGGCTTGACCCTCCCGCGTCCGGCCGATGGCGAGACAGCCTTGGCCGCGGCTTTGGCCTGGATCGCCGCATCCGATCAGTCGGACGAACTTTTCGCGCCCGGATTGCAGCCGCTGGACGCCTCTGGCGCCGCCGACACCTTGGCCGAGCATCTCGCGGCGGCGGGCCTTCCGGACTGGCGCGATTTCATTGTCGCCGCCGCAGGTCCCGGGCAGCCGCTTCACCTGGATCAGCGGCTGGCGTGGTTGATGGCCAACACCGCCGTCGAGGTTGCTGTTTCCGTTGATGCGCCTGGCCTGTTCCGGACGGTCGATGAATTTCAAAAGTTGGGTGACGTCGGCGACGCCGCCTTAGCGGCTGAAGTTTGCCGCCGGATCGCGGACGCGGCCAAGGAATCCGTGCTGCTCGCGCGCCTTCAGACGAAGCTGCAAGAGCTATGGGAATCTCACTATAACGAGCGCCTTCGGCGCTATGCCGAGGCGACTGTTGGGCACTCGCTCACGTCGCGCGATCTTTGGCCACGGCATGACGGGATGCCGCTTGGGGATGGGTGGGCTCATCGGGTCGTGGCGACCCTTTGGCCGAAGGGCTACATGGCGATGCTGGCGAGCTTCCCGGCGCCCTTTCAGCACGGGTTCGGAAGCCCGTTGTCGCCCCCCGATCTGGATCTGATCACATCCCTGATCCGTGCCTCGCCCGAGGTCTACTCGGACGAGGGAATGCCCCTCGGACCTGTAGCCGTCTTCGACTTGCTCGAGGCAGTTGAGACACATCTCGCGTCGATCGCGGTCCAGGACATGGCGGCCGCCGAGGCGGGACTGGGCCGCGTCGTGGATGCAGTGATTTCCCGCACCGACGGAGACTGGATCGGTAGAGCCTGGCTCCAGCAGATCATCTGGCGGGACACTCTTCGTCGGGCGGGCCGCGCCCAGGCGGACGTGGCCGCTCAAAGGGCTCTCCGGGATGTCCTCCTCGTTCGGCTGTCCGACCAAATCACACCACTTGGCGAGGCCGCGTTCGACTGGATCCGCCGAGAGGAACCACTGTGGGCCGTCCATCGCATTTTGTCCGAGGCATCAATCTTGGAAGCGCACGGCGACGCCGTTGCGGCAGCCGAGGCGCTTGCAAGCGCGGTTCGACAGGGCTTGGTGACCGCTACCGGCCGCGCCGCTGGCCTCGTCACCGATTCACCGGAGGCGACCGTGGTTGGCCGCGTGCTGTCCCAGCTACCGGACCTGACGTTGTGGTTTGAGACGCTGTGGCGGGACACCTACGAAGTGCGCGAGGCGTTGAGCTACCCAACCCAACACAATCTCGACAATCCGGCTTATCCGGCCCTGGCGTGGGGCTTGGTTGGGCTCAATAGTTCGGCGGGTGCGAGCGTCTATCAGGCGCGGCTATGGAAAGCGATTGCTGACGCCGTGTTCGACACCCAGCGCACTGATCCCAACGCCAGCCTTTTCAACGGCGCCATGCCGCCGATCACGCGGGTGACGGTGCAGCTTGGAGCAGCGCTCGCAGACCGTGCAGTCGTGCCGGTCGACGACCTCGCCCAATTCATGGCCGATCAACTTGATCCAACTACTGAACACGCCCGCCTGTGGCAAATTGCGCGATTGGCGGCCTCAGGAGCCTGTTACTCAATCACGGGCCGCAATGAAGAATTGCGACATATAGTGCCCGCTGAAAACTTATGCGCACCATATGTTGCGCTGATTTGTTCCGTCCTGTGATTGAGCAACAGGCTCTCAGATGCGGTGACCTTGGCTGTAGGGCGCGGGGGGGGCGCGCCGTTGCTCCGTCAGGCGCTTGAGACAACCTTGAGCGAGAAGCAGCCGAGCTGGGATGCGGCGCTCGACGTGACGGTCCGAACCGATCTTGCGGATTTCGCAAGGCGCCTGTGACAACGCTCCGGCCCTGTGGCGTGGTTGATCAATGCATTACGCGGTCACCTCGCAGAGTTCGGCTTTATCGCTCGGCAAGAAATATGCGGTTGGCGGGCTGCTTTGCGCCCCCTGTACGATAGCAGTGGGCGCTTGGGTGACGTCGAAGCCGCAGTCTATTGACGGCTACGCAACCTCCGTAGCGTTTTACGCTGGCTTCCCCCACGGAGCATTAGAGATAAATGAAGCTGCCCTGTTTCCCCACTCCACCGGATACGGCTCCATCAGCGCCGGCATGGTGATCCCCTCCGGCTGCCGCCCGTCGAAGATCGCCTCCACGATATCCGGCGCCAGCAGCGTCAGCCGCAGCAGGCGGGAGACATAGGACGCGTTAATCTTCTCCGCGATGGCCAATTCGTCGATCGTGGTGAAGCGGCCTCTCTCTATCAGCCGCCGCCACCGGAACGCCCGGGCCAGTGCCTTCACCAGCGTGCTGTCGGCACCCGAGGAGCCGCGGTTGGACATCGTGCCCGGCGTCAGCACCAGCTTCCGGCCACCCCGCTTCCGGAACGCCAGCGGCACCCGGACGGTCAGCATCTGCGCGCCGCCGGTCATGCCGCGGCCCTCGCGGATTCTGCCGGCGAGGCCGCAAGGTCGCGCGCCAGGCTGGCCAGCCCTTCCAGCCTCAGCCGCACGTCGGCGCCGCCAGGCCCGATGTCCACCCGGTCGACCAGGAGATGGATGATCCGCGCCTGCTCAGCGGGGAAGAGTTCCTCCCACAGCGGGTCCAGCCGGTCCAGCGCCAACCGCGCCTCGTCCTCGGCCAACTTCGATGCGAGACCCGGGCAGCGCGCTTGGTACCATGTACCGCCTCCGTTCGCTGCAGCAGGGCGCTGCGCCGCAGCGAACGACCTATCCCCTCACATCTTCTTTCCAATCGTCCAGCCACCATCCACCGTTAGGACGGTACCGGTAATGAAGCCGTTCTCCTCGGCCGCCAAGAACAGGATCGCGGTCGCAACTTCTTGCGGTTCCGCCCACCGACCTAGCGCATGGAGATCGCGGATGGTCTGCGCTTGCTCGGGATCCTGGAAATAGCGTTCCGTCAGCGGCGTGCGCACCACGCTGGGCGCCACAGCGTTGACGCGGATGTTCTTCTCCCCCAGTTCCAGCGCCATCTGCCGCGTTAGGCCGACGACGCCGTGCTTGGACGCGGTATAGGCCGCCCGCTTTGGCGCAGCCATCAGCCCCAGCGTGGACGCAAGGTTAACGATCCGCCCTGCTTTGCCCTGGCTCACCAGTCGCCGCGCGAAGGCCTGGCTTGGCAGGAAGGTGCCGGAGAGGTTCACGCTGATGACACGTTGCCATTCCTCGAACGACAGATCGAGCACCGGGACAATCTCCCGGATGCCAGCGGAATTAACCAGGACGTCCAGCCGGCCGAGCGTCGTCTCGGCGGCTTCGATAAACTGCGTTGCCGATTCCGGATTGGCCACATCAATATGAAAGGCGTGCGCCTCGCCGTTACGCTGATTGATCTCCGTTGCGGTCACCTGGGCGCGTTCCAGGTCCAGATCGCCGACTGCTACCCGCGCACCTTCTCTTGCCGCTGCGTAGCAGACCTGCTGGCCGATCCCGCTACCGCCGCCGGTGACCAGTACTGCCTGATCCTGGAAGCGCATTCTGTCCCTCCCACAACCGCGTCGTGACGCTATGACCGGGCAGGGCGTCGTGCAACGGCGCGCCCGTCAAGCGTGAGCTTGATGCGCCTCACGGTGTTCACCTGTCCGCATTGGCTGCGGGGTTTGTATCGAAAGTGGTGCGATGTTCGGCCCAGTCCGCGGGGAACGGTTCCATCAGCCCCGGCAGCGTTATCCGGCAGGCTGCCGCCCATCCAGGATCGCCTCGACCAGGCCCGGCGCCAGAAGCGTCAACCGCAGCACCCGCGAGACATAGGACGAGTTGATCTTCTCCGCCGCCGCCAGCTCGTCGATCGTGCCATAGCGGCCAGTCTCCATCATCCGCCGCCACCGGAACGCCCGGGCCAGCGCCTTCACCAGCGTGCTGTCGGCGCTCGGAGGGCCGCGGTTCATCGTGGTGCCCGGGGTCACCACCAGCTTCCGCCCGCCCCGCTTCCGGACCGCCAGCGGCACCCTGATGGTTAGCATCTGCGCTGCCCCGCTCACGCCGCTGCCCTCGTTTCATCGGCGGGCTTGGCACTGAGGTCCCGCGCCAGGCTGGCCAGCCCCTCCAGCTTCAGCCGCACGTCGGCGCCATCGGGCCCTATGTCCACCCGATCGACCAGGAGGTGGATGATCCGCGCCTGCTCGGCAGGGAACAGTTCCTCCCACAGCGGGTCCAGCCGCTCCAGCGCCAGCCGGGCCTCGTCCTCCGTCATGTCCGGCGCCGACACCCGTGCCGCGCGCCAGGCGCCAAGCACCACCTCCGGCTGGCGCAGCAGTCCTCGTACCTGCACCACGACGGCCCCCTCGATCTCCGCCGCGGAAATTCGGGCGATGGCCGGCCCGTCCGCAGCGCCGCCCTTCAGCACCGACTGGCTGACGTAATAGCGATACTGCTGGCCACGACGCCCCCGCGTGTGGGTGGGCGACATGGCGCGGCCGTCGCTGCCGAAGATAAGGCCCCGCAGCAGCGACGGCGTCTGGCAGCGGGTGCGGTTGGCGCGGACGCGCGGGCTCTCGGTCAGCAAGGCGTGGACCTGATCCCATAGCGGCTGCGGGACAATGGCGGCGTGCTCGCCCGGGTAGGACTTGCCCTTGTGCACCGCCTCGGCGAGGTAGGTGCGGTTGCTCAGCAGCTTGTACACATCGCCCTTGGTGAAGACGCGGCCCCGCTTGGTGGTCACGCCCTCGTCGCGTAGGGCCTGCACCAGCTTGGTGCCGGAGCCGATCTCAACAAAGCCCCCGAACACCCGCCGGACCACCGCCGCCTCGGCGTCGTTCACGATCAGCTTGCGATCCCGGGCGTCGTAGCCGAGCGGCACGCAGCCGCCCATCCAGATCCCGCGCGCGCGCGATGCGGCCACCTTGTCCCGGATGCGCTCGCCGATCACCTCACGCTCGAACTGCGCAAAGCTGAGCAGGATGTTCAGCGTCAGACGACCCATGCTGGTCGTCGTGTTGAACGACTGCGTGACCGAGACGAAGGTAACGCCGTGGGCGTCAAACACCTCGACCAGCTTGGCGAAGTCCATCAGCGCGCGCGACAGCCGGTCGATCTTGTAGACCACCACCACGTCCACCAGGCCACGCTCGATGTCGGCCAGCAGTCGACGCAGGGCGGGCCGCTCCAGGGTGCCGCCGGAGACGCCGCCGTCGTCGTAGCGGTCTGGCACCAGCACCCAGCCCTCGGGTCGCTGGCTGGCGATGTAGGCCTCGCAAGCCTCGCGCTGGGCGTCGAGGCTGTTGAACGCCATGTCGAGCCCCTCCTCACTCGACTTCCGGGTGTAGGCAACGCAGCGCAGCTTCTTCACCGTCGCCGGCATAGCTGCCGCGGCCGCCGGGGACGCCTTCTTCTTCATGCGGCGCTCCGCCGGTTCTTCAGGCCGAAGAAGGTCCAGCCGTTCCAGCGGGTGCCGGTGATGTGCCGAGCGACGGAGGACAGCGATTGGTATGGCCGGCCTTCGTACTCGTAGCCGTCCCTCAGCACCGTGACGCAGTGTTCGACGCCCTGGTGCTCGCGGATCAGCCGCGTGCCGGCGATCGGCTTGTCGTCGCCGCGGATGCGCCGGACGGCGATGTTGCCGCCGTCGAGTTGCTCGCCGAGAGCCTCGAGGCGGGCGACCGTCGCAGGCTTCAGGCCGCCATAGGCGAGTTCCTGAATGCGATAGGCGAGCCGGCTCTCTACTCTTACTGTGTCATCTTCATCAAGGCTCCCAATATATGGGGCATGATGAAGGAGAGCAAAGAGGCGAAGGGGCTGCGGACTGGCGAGAAGCGTTTCGCGGCCTACCTGGATGGGATCGCGGCGGTGCTGGGTCACGCCAGCCGGGCGGCCTCGGCCCGCGCCTACTGCACGGGGCTGCTGCTGCCGGGCGAGCGCAAGAGCATCGAGCCGATGGCAGCCCGCATTGCCCCGGCCCGGGTGCAGGCGGCCCACCAGTCTCTGCATCACGTTGTGGCCAAGGCCGAATGGGACGATGCGGCCCTGCTGCGAGCGGTGCGCGAGCAGGTGCTTCCAGCCATCAAGCGGCACGGCCCGGTGCGGTACTGGATCGTGGACGACACCGGCTTCCCGAAAAAGGGCAAGCATTCGGTCGGCGTCGCCCGGCAGTACTGCGGCGAGCTGGGCAAGCAGGACAGTTGCCAGGTGGCGGTGAGCCTGTCGGTCGCGAACGACCAGGCCAGCCTGCCGGTCGCCTACCAGCTCTACCTGCCCGAGGCCTGGGCTGCGGATGCGCCGCGGCGCGCCAAGGCGGGGGTGCCTGAGGAGATCGGCTTCGAGACCAAGACCGCCATTGCGCTTGGCCAGCTCCGGCAGGCGCGAGAAAAGGGCGTGCCAGTCGGCATTGTGCTGGGCGATGCCGGCTACGGCGATGAATGCAACTTCCGGGTCGGGGTAGATGAACTCGACCTGCGGTATGTGCTGGGCATCCGCAGCGGCACCAGTGTCTGGCCGCCCGGGCAGGCACCGCTGCCGCCCGTGCCCTGGTCGGGCCGCGGCCGGCCGCCGACCCGACTTCAGCGCAGTCCGGAGCACCAGCCGGTGTCCGTCAGAGACCTGGCCTTGAGCCTACCCCAGCGCGCCTGGCGCACCGTCACCTGGCGCGAGGGCAGCCGGACTGCGCTCGCCTCCCGCTTCGCCGCCCGCCGGGTCCGTCCGGCGCACCGCGACACCCTGCGCTCCGAGCCCTGGCCGGAGGAGTGGCTGCTGATCGAGTGGCCCGAGGGCGCCGACGAGCCGAGCAAGTACTGGCTCTCCAACCTGCCGCCCCGCACCGCGCTGAAGGACCTCGTCCATGCGGCCAAGGCGCGCTGGCTGATCGAGCGGGACTACCAGGAGCTCAAGCAAGAGATCGGCCTCGGCCACTACGAGGGTCGTGGCTGGCGCGGCTTCCACCATCACGCCAGCCTTTGCATCGCAGCCTACGGTTTTCTGGCCGCCGAGCGCGGCCTTTTCCCCCCCTCAGGCCCGCTTCACCCGCCGGCGGCTCGCGGCACCTGCACTACCCAGAGACTTCCGGCCGCGCGGTGCCGCCCATTCGGCCTGAGCGGCACGTGCCACACTCAATCGCCTCGATCCGACGCTGCCTCACCGTCGCTCTCGTCGGCCGCTTGCCGCGGTGCCCATGCTGCCTCCAGGTCAGAAACCATGGTCGCAATAAGAAAATGACACAGTAAGACTAGCGCAGCGCCCGGACCTGCGCGTCGTCGCCACCAGCAACACCGGTGAGCTCGCCGGCACCTTCTCCCGCCGGGTGCGCGGCCGCATCCGGTCGCACGGCCCGATGCTCGGTTACCGCCTGGAGCGTGAGGCCGAGGATCTCTGGACCACGACCAACGGCGGCGAGTACCGCGCCGCGGGCATCGGCGGGGTCATCACCGGCCTGCGGGCCGACCTGGCGCTGATCGACGATCCGGTGAAGTCGCGCGAGGAGGCCGACAGCGAGGTGCGGCGCAACCGGGCCTGGGAGTGGTTCCAGGACGACCTGCGCACCCGCCTGCGGCCCGGCGCGGCGATCGTGGTGGTGCAGACCCGCTGGCACGAGGACGACCTGTCCGGCCGGCTGCTGGAGGCGCAACGCGACCAGTGGCACGTCGTGTCGCTGCCGGCCGAGGCGGAAGGTGACGATCCGCTCGGCCGCGCCCCCGGCGAGATGCTGTGGGGCGATGATGACTACGGGTATGCCGCGTCGCTGGCCCGGGTGAAGGCGGAGGCGAGCACGCGCACCTGGTCGGCGCTCTACCAGCAGCGGCCGGTGCCGGACACCGGCGACTACTTCCGCCGGGACTGGCTGCACCCGGCCGACAGCCTGCCGGACCGCGCCACGCTGCAGGTCTATGGCGGCTCGGACTATGCGGTTACGGCCAACGGCGGCGACTGGACGGTGCATGTCGTGGTGGGCATGGACCCGGGCGGCCGGCTTTGGCTGCTCGACCTCTGGCGCGGCCAGGCGGCGGCCGACGCCTGGATCGAGGCGTTCTGCGACCTGGTGCGGCAGTGGCAGCCGATCGGCTGGGCCGAGGAGCAGGGGCAGATCAGGGCCGGCGTCGGGCCGTTCCTGGAGCGCCGGATGCGGGAACGCGAGGCCTTCGTCGCCCGGCGCGGCTTTCCGACCCGGGGCGACAAGGCGGTCCGGGCGCAGTCGATCCGCGGGCGCATGTCGCTCGACGGGCTGCACGTGCCGCGGCACGCCCCGTGGCGGCAGGGCTTCGAGGCGGAGCTGCTGTCGTTCCCCGCCGGGAAGCATGACGATCAGGTGGACGCACTCGGCCTGGTCGGCCAGCTGCTGGACACCATGGTCGCGGGCGCGGCGCCCGAGCGCGAGGCCGCCAGGCGCGAGGAGGAATATGGCAGGCTCTTCGCCGAGCTGAGCGATGACGCCAGCACCGATTGGAGAGTAGCGTGATCGCGACCGTGCGCTGCCCTGTTCACCACCGACCAACGACCGTTGATCGGTGGTGAACAGGGGCACGACCCGCGCTACGGTCGGGTGCGCCCACGGGTCGGAGGCCTCCCATGATGCGGTTCAACCACGTCGCCAACCGGGTTGACGGCCAGCACTTCGACACGGTGGCAGCCATGCTCACCGAGAAGCTCGGCTTTGTGCAGCTACGCCGGACCGAACGTTCGGCCTGGTTCCGCCAGCCCGGCACGAACGTCGATCTGCAGCTCAGCCGCAGCGACACCGAGCACCGCGACCTCGACAAACGGCGCTCGCAGGTGTCGTTCCTGAGCGTAACGCCGCGGGCGGCCCTGGAAGACCTCGCGGCTTGGGCGCAGGCGCGGGGGTTGGCGGCATCGGTCGGCAGCTACTCGGATCGTGAGTTCTACCTCGACGCGCCGGAGGCCTTCGTGGACTTTGTCATTGAGGCCATGCTGCCGGAACTCGCCGATTACGGCGTGGACGTCGGCTGACCGGCGCGGCCGCGCCGGCCGTGCCGACGGCCGCCCTCGGCGCCGAAAGCTGAGATGACCACAGAGCCGACGGAGAAACGCATGCCCTTTCTGGACCGCCCGGACGGCAGGATTCATTACCGGGTCTCAGGCGAAGGCTTCCCGGTGTTGCTGTTCGCGCCCGGCGGCCTGCGCTCCCGCCTGGAGCTGTGGTCCTCCGTGCCGGGTGGGCCGCTGCGACCCTGGGTCGATTGGACCGAGGCGCTGCCGCGAGCGGGCTTCACGGCGGTGGCCATGGACCAGCGCAACGCCGGACTGTCGCGGACCGGCATCGAGGCGGACCACGGCTGGCACATCTACGCGGCCGACCACCTCGCGCTGATGGACCACCTTGGCTTCGAGCTGTTCCACGTCCTGGGCGGCTGCATCGGCGGCAGCTTCTGCCTGAAGGCCGCGGAGACGGCGCCGCGCCGCATCACCGCCGCGGTGCTGCAGAACCCGATCGGCCTGCACCCGGACCACCCGGAGTACTTTCCAGACAGCCATGCCGAGTGGAGCCGCGAGCAGCGCTCCGCCCGACCGGACCTCGACGGAGACGCCCTCGCAGCGTTCGGCCGCAACCTGTGGGGCGGCGGCTTCGTGTTCAGCGTCGACCGCGCCTTCGTCCGGGGCTGCCCGGCGCCGACCTTGCTGCTCCCAGGCACC
>JAABUN010004993.1_pt1 | contig 17125 bp, 10 predicted proteins | sample 5559311 | NCBI WGS metagenome assembly JAABUN01 (sample SAMN10711877, study PRJNA513370) | rock metagenome | isolation source: Antarctica rocks | place: Antarctica: Victoria Land, Siegfried Peak sud
AATTGCGGCGATGACGACAACCGCTGAGAATGCGGGGGTCGATAGCCTCTGGGTCAGCGATCATCTTCTCAACGTCGATCACGAACATCCCGCCTATCTGCACCAGTGACGGCGACAGAGCAACGAAAGGTTCCCATGAAGACTAGGCTGGAGGCGCTGACGAGCCTGGCCGTCGCCGCTGCCATGACTACCAGGCCGACGGTCGGCACCAGCGTCCTCGTCTTGCCGCAGCGCAATGCCCTCCAACTTGCCAAGACGGTCGCCACCCTGGACCGCGTCAGCACCGGGCGGATAATCCTCGGCGTCGGCTAGGGCTGGAATCAGGGTGCGCAATGCCCTCGCAAAAGCACGGTAGAGGTACTTTGGACAGACCCTCAAATCATCTACTAGGGATATGTCGTGCGGGGTCGCGTTGACAATCGGGCCATCGCCCTGGTACAGTCCGCTGATAATTCAATATCCTCACCAGGAACGGTACCCTACGCCCGGATGCACGGGGTACCAGGGGGAAGCCAGTCAAAGTCCGGCGCTGTCCCGCAACTGTAGCGCAGCCTCGCTGCGAAGCCAGATTACCCACCGTTCCTGTTCGCTCCGCTGACCTTCGCGCGAAAGGATCGGGAGTCTCCATGCCCCTTTTGTCTGCTGCACCTCTCATCAACACAAATACCGCTCAGTCCACAGCCCAGGGTGGCGGCAATAACGCCTGGTATCGGTACCACAGCCTGCGCCAGGTCGCTGAGTTGACCGCCGAGTCGCGAGCGGACGGCGTCGCTGCGGCCGAGCGCGACATCGCTTTCATCGTGGCGGCGTTGGGTCTGCAGCCAAGCGATCGACTCCTGGAAGTCGGGTGCGGCTGGGGTCGGCACACGCTGATCCTGCACGAACGCGGTTTCCGTAATCTGATCAGCGTCGATATTGCCCCCGCGATGCTGGCCGTAGCCCACGATCGTGCCGAAGCGGCCAATTGCGCCGCTGACCTCCGCGAGTGCGACTTCCGCGACCTCGCCGATGAGGCACCGTTCGACGCGATCCTCTCGCTCTACGATCGTAGCTGCTGCGGCTTCGCCAGCGAAGCGGAGGACCGGCAGAGCCTCGCCACGCTCCATCGGATGCTGCGTCCGGGCGGACTACTCTTCTTCGGGATCGGCGATTGGCCGGTCGCTCTCCCCACAGCGCGGCGCGACTGGCGCGAGTGGGGCGGCGTGGTCGAACTCCTCGAAACGATCCCCTATGCGGCGACGATGATCTGCACCGATCGGACGATGGTCCTCGCCCCTGCTGGGCGACAGATCTATAGCCTGACCCGCCGCCATTACAGTCTGCCCGAACTCCACCGACTCCTGCACGACACCGATTTCACCATCGAGCAAGCATGGCACGCCTTCGACGCCAACCGTCCCTATGGCCCGGAACACGAGGGGTTATTCGTCCTCGCGCGACGTGGGTCGGCGTGAGCGGGCGCATCCTCCTCGCCGGATCGTCCTCCGGTGTCGGCAAAACGACGCTTGTCACCGGCCTGCTGGCCGCGTTTCGGCGGCGCGGCCTCGGCGTGCGCCCGTTCAAGGCGGGGCCAGATTATCTCGACCCGACCTATCATGCGCTGGCGGCGGGTGTTCCCGGTCACAATCTGGATACATGGCTGGTGCCGCCCGCGAATCTCCGCGAGCGTTTCACCGCCGCGACAGCCAGCGACGATCTGGCGATCATCGAGGGCGTGATGGGCCTCTACGATGGGGCCGATTACCTCGCGGAGAGCGGCAGCACCGCCGAGTTGGCGAAACTGCTCGAAACGCCGGTTATCCTGGTTCTCGACGTTCGCGCGCAGGCCCGCAGCGCGGCGGCGGTCGCGCTCGGGTTTCAGCGCCTCGACCCGGCGGTACCGATCGCCGGGATCATCTGCAATCGCGTCGGCAGTGCCAGCCATTACGCGGGGGTGAAAGCGGCGATCGAGGCGATCACCAGCCTGCCGGTATTGGGCGGCGTGCCACGCCTCCCGAATGGCGCAATCCCCGAACGGCACCTGGGCCTCGTCTCGGCCAGTGAAACGGCCGCGCAATCGGCGACGCTGATCGACACCCTGGCCGATGCGGTCAGCGAACATTGCGATCTCGATGCGCTGCTGGCAATCGCGCAGGGTGCGTCGGCGTTGCCGCCGGCTACTACCCCGCCGCCTATCACCGCACATGCACAGCGCCCGATCATCGCCTACGCACACGACGAGGCATTCTCGTTCTACTACGGTGAAAACCTCGATCTCCTACGCGAGCGCGGGGCCGAACTGCGCCCGTTCAGCCCACTCGCCGATACGGCGTTGCCACCTGACACCGCCGCGATCTATCTCGGCGGCGGCTACCCGGAACTCCACGCGGCACGCCTCGCGCAGAATACGGCGTTGCACGCGGCGTTACGCGCGGTCCTGGCTAACGGAATCCCCTGCTACGCCGAATGCGGTGGTCTGATGTACCTCACCGAGGGGCTGATCGATCTTCAAGGGATATGTCATCCGTTGATCGGGGCGCTCTCCGGCCGCGCGGTCATGCGCGCCCGCCGCTCACACCTCGGCTATGTGACGGTGCGGGCATTGGCCGATACACCGCTCCTGCTTGCTGGGGAAGAGGTGCGCGGGCACGAGTTCCACTACTCGTCGTGGGAGGGTGTGCCAGAAGGATGCCCGCACGCCTATCTCGCGACCGCGCGCCGCGACGGCGTCGATCGCCCTGAAGGGTATGCGCGCGGCAACCTTCTGGCTTCCTATGTCCACCTCCACTTCTGGACGAATCCGGCGCTGGCCGATCGCTTCGTCGCGACCGCAGCGGCCTATCACACGCAACGGGAGGCACGACATGCCTGAGGAGCTGACCGATAAGACTTTTGCCGGATACGAATCGCAGAGCGACAAAGCCGCCGCCAAAAAGCCCGCACCCGGCGCGCGCAGACTGAAGAAGGGCCTCGTCATCGTCAACACCGGCAACGGCAAGGGAAAATCGACCGCCGCGTTCGGCCTCGTTTTCCGCGCTTGGGGTCGCGGGATGCGGATCTGCATCATCCAGTTCATCAAGCATAAGAACGCCCATTTCGGCGAGAACCGCGCCGCCAAGAAGCTCGGGATCGAGATGGTCGCGATGGGTGATGGCTTCACCTGGGTCACCGGCGACCTCGACGATAGCGCCGCGCGGGGTCGTCATGGCTGGGAGGTGGCGCAGCAGAAGATCGTCAGCGGCGACTACGACCTGATCGTGCTGGACGAATTCACCTACACGCTGAAATACGGCTGGCTCGACGTGAACGAAGTGGTGACCTGGCTCGCCGCCAACAAGCCGCCGATGCTTCATCTCGTCCTCACCGGGCGGGACGCGCCGCAAGAACTAATCGACCACGCCGACCTTGTCAGCCGGATTGAGGCGGTCAAACACCCGCTGCGCGAGCAGGGGATTCGCGGACAGGCAGGGATCGAATTCTGATGAGTGAGCAAGGGCAGAGCAAAACACCGTCGGCTCCGAAGGTGCGTAATCTGGTGTTGCGCGGCGACGGTAAGGCGATCAACGTCTTCCGGCGACCGGGCCAACTCTTCGTCTGTGGCTTTGGTTGATGCTGCGGCCATGTGGACCGTGGGTTCGCACCTGTCCCCGCCGAGCTTTACCATAACGAATGGGAACACCGGCGACTCCGCACGAAGGTTCACCTCTCGATCGGTGGCTGCCTCGGCCCCTGTGCGCTCGCCAACGTCGTCCTCCTCCTTTATGGAGGGCGCGAAGTCTGGTTCCACTCTGTCGCGACCGAGGCCCAGGTGCTGGCGATCTACGATTATATCGAAGCGCTCGTCGCCTCCGAGACGTTCGTGACCCCGCCGCCCGCCCTCTCGCCCAACGTCTTCTCGGTCTTCAACTGGCCTACCGGGGGGCCGCTGCCACTCGCTGGGGGCGATGATGACGCGCCCGCACTCGCGGCGGCGATGCCACGCGGACACGGCTTCCTCTTCCTGACGCATGCCGACACCGACATCCTGGCGATCAATCAGATCACCGGGACATTGCCCGCCGACTTCGCGCCGATCCGCGCCTTCAACCTAATGGGGCTCGGGGAGGAAGACGACATGTTGCGCTTTCTCGACCGGATCGCCCCGACCGCGCAGGTGATCATCGTGCGGTTGCACGGCGGGCGGGCGAGCTTCGCGACGGGACTGGAACGTCTGCGCCGGATCGCAGACGACCTCGACATCTTCCTCCTCTGCGTCTCCGGCACCGACGAACTCGATCCCGAGTTGACCGTATTCTCGACCGGCGGTGCCCCCCTCGTGCAGGAGTTGTTCGCCTACTTCCAACTCGGCGGGCTGCACAACTACGAGCAGGCGTTGCGTTTCCTGTCCGATCATCTGCTGACGACCGGGCACGGCTACGAAGCGCCGCTGCCATTGCCGCGCGTCGGCCTCTATCATCCCGACTTCCCCGGCGAAACGACAATCGCCGCCCTGCGTGAAGATCATCTCCCCGACGTGCCGACGATCGGGATACTCTTCTACCGCGCCCATCTCCTCTCCGGCAATACGGCGTTCATCGATGCCCTGGTCCGCGAGATCGAGGGGCGCGGGATGAACGCGCTGCCGGTCTTCTCCGTCTCCTCGAAAGAAGAAGCGGGACCGGATGGCGCAGTGCCCGAGTTCTTGCGCCCGTTCGTCGAGGCGCACTGCGACGCCTTGATCAGCACGATGAGCTTCGCGATCGGCGGCGTCAACCCCGATGGCCCGACGCCGAGCGGCTGGGCGGTGGAGCAACTGGCGGCGCTCGATGCGCCGGTATTCCAGGCGATCACGTCCCAGTCGAGCAAACTCTCCTGGGAGGCGTCCGGGCGCGGCCTCGGCCCGCTCGACACCGCGATGAACGTCGCCATCCCCGAATTCGATGGACGGATCATCACCGTGCCGATCTCCTTCAAGGAGGAGGTCAAGCCGAAGGGCGGCGGCGCGGCGCTGGTCCGCTACGTGCCGGTCCTCGATCGGGTCGCGCGGGTCGTCGGCCTGGCGGGTCGGCACGCGGCCCTGCGACGAAAGCCGAACGCGACGAAGCGGATCGCCTTCATGCTCACCAACTCGACCGCCAAAGCCTCGCGGATCGGCAACGCGGTCGGGCTCGATGCGCCCGCCTCGTTGCTGCGCCTGATGACCCGGCTGCGCGACGAGGGCTATCAGGTCGGCACCCTGCCACCGGACGGCGACACGCTGATCCACGACCTGATCGCCCGCTGCTCCTACGACCAGGAGATCCTGACCACACAGCAACTCCGCAACGCGGTCGGGCAGGTTCCGGCGGCGACTTACGCCGCGTGGCAGGCGGAGATCGACCCGCGCCGCCGCGACGAAATGGCGGCGCAGTGGGGGCCGCCGCCGGGTGAAGCCTATGTCTACGACGACACGATCGCGCTAGCAGGCTTGGAGTTCGGCAACCTCTTCGTGGCGCTGCAACCGCCGCGCGGCTACGGGATGGACCCGAACCTGATCTACCATCTACCCGATCTACCGCCGCCGCATAACTACCACGCCCTCTATCGCTGGCTGCGCGAGGAATGGGGTGCAGACGCGATCGTCCACGTCGGCAAGCACGGCACGCTGGAATGGCTCCCCGGCAAGGGCCTGGGGCTCTCCGCGTCGTGCTACCCCGACACCTTCCTCGATGATCTGCCGCTGATCTACCCGTTCATCATCAACGATCCGGGCGAAGGCACGCAGGCAAAACGGCGCACGCACGCGGTCGTCGTCGATCACATGACGCCGCCGATGACCACGGCGGGGGTCTACGGCCAGCTCGCCGAATTGCAACAACTGGTGGACGAGTATTATCAGGTCGAAAAGCTCGACCCTTCGAAGTTGCCGCTCCTGCAAAATCAGATCTGGGGCGTTTTCAAGCGCGCGAACCTCGACAGCGATCTCAACGCGATCCTCAACCGCGATCGTGGCGAGCACATGCACGAGTGGGACGATGCGATGACCGACGAGGGGACGCCGGTCCTCCTGACAGAGATGGTCGGGCCGGAAGTCGCCCACCTGATCGAGAATATCGACGGGTATCTCTGCGAACTGGCTGGGGCGCAGATCCGCGACGGCCTACATACTCTGGGCGAGGTGCCGAAAGGCGAGACGCTGGTCGCGCTCCTCTATCAGTTGGTGCGGATCGCCAATCTCGATATCCCGAGCCTGCCAAAGGCGACTGCCGCCGCCTACGGACTCGACTACGCCTCTCTGAGCGAAACCCCCGGCGTGCGCCTGGAGCCGACAACGGCGACCGATCACCTCGCCGACTCCGCCGACACGGTGATCGTCACCGCAGGCGATGCACTCGCCGCGATCGAAGTCCTGAGCCAAAGCCTGATCCGTGCCATGCTACAAGCAGAGGAATCCATAGAGATCCCCACGATTCTGCACGCTATCTGTCCCGACGCCGATACCGCTGCACTCACCGAGGTCGGGCGCACGCTACGCTTCGTGCGTAGCGCGGTGTTGCCGAATCTGCGGCGTAACACCGAGGAGGTCGATAATCTCGTCCACGCGCTCGCCGGGGGCTACGTACCAGCGGGACCGAGCGGCGCGCCGACGCGCGGCATGGCCCACGTCCTGCCGACCGGGCGCAACTTCTACGCGGCCGATCCCCGCGCGCTGCCGAGTCAGGCGGCGTGGCAGGTCGGCTGGCAACTCGCCGACGAACTCCTGCGCCGGCACATCGAAGACGAAGGCGATTACCCGGAGAGTGTTGGACTGAGCATCTGGGGGACGAGCGCGATGCGGACCTATGGTGACGACATCGCCGAGGTCTTTGCGCTCCTCGGCGTGCGCCCGCTCTGGCAGCCGGAAAACCACCGGATCAGCGGCGTCGAAACGATCGCGCTGGCCGACCTCGGGCGACCGCGAATCGACGTGGTCTGCCGGATCTCCGGCTTCTTCCGCGACGCCTTCCCCCACCTGCTCTCCTTGATGGACGAGGCGATCCGTACCGTCGCGGCGCTTGATGAGCCGATCGAGCAGAATTTTGTTCGCAAGCGTTTCCTGGCAGCGCGCGACGGGCACATCGCCACTGGAATTGCGGAGGTGGAAGCGGAGACACGCGCCCTGCACCGCGTCTTCGGCCCGAAGCCGGGCAGCTACGGGGCCGGAATCCTGCCGCTGATCGATGAGCGCAACTGGACCGACGTCGCCGACTTCGCCGAAGCGTATGTCAACTGGGGCGGCTACGCCTACACCGCCGCCGAATACGGCACCGACGCCCGCGCGGACTTCCGTCAGGCGCTCGGCGGCGTGGTAATCGCCGTGAAGAACCAGGACAACCGCGAACACGACATCTTCGACTCCGACGACTATCTCCAATTCCACGGCGGGATGATCGCGACGATCCGCTCGCTGACCGGCAAGAAGCCGCGCGCCTACTTCGGCGACAGCGCCGATCCGGCCCGCGCCAAGGTCCGCGACCTGAAAGAAGAAGCACAGCGCGTCTTCCGCACCCGCGTCGTCAACCCGAAGTGGCTGGCGTCGATCACCCGCCACGGCTACAAGGGCGCGCTGGAGATGGCCGCTACGGTCGATTACCTCTTTGGCTACGACGCCACCGCCGATGTAGTCGATGACTGGATGTACGCCGATCTGACCCAGCAATACGCGCTCGATCCGGCCATGCAGGACTTCTTCCGCCGCAGCAACCCCTGGGCGCTACGCGATATCGCCGAACGCCTCCTCGAAGCGGCAGATCGCGGCATGTGGCACGAGCCCGACCCAACGTTGCTCGACGGCCTCCGCGTCACCTATCTGGCGATGGACGGCGAATTGGAAGAACGACAGGCGGTATTGGGGCGGGCGTAAAACGCTGTGGCGCTATGAGCGGGGGAAACTTAACCACAGAGCGCACAGAGGACACAGAGACGAAAGGAAGAGAACGAGAGAAGTTACGAGAGCAGACAAAACTTATAGCACTTCAGAGCTGCCAGAAGGGCTCAGCATTATTCCCACTCTCCTAGAATTGGGAGAGGGGGTGGCGAGCGCAGCGAGCCGGGGGTGAGGGCCACAAACGCCAACAACTCCCCAAACGCATGAAGAAACCCCACACCCGCCACGGAGCCACCACCGATGACCACCCCCATGCCCAACTACCCTTTCAGCGCGGTCGTCGGGCAGGAGCGAATGAAACTCGCCCTGCTGCTGAACGCGATCAATCCGGCGATTGGCGGGGTCTTGCTACGCGGCGAGAAAGGCTCGGCCAAGTCCACGATCGTGCGGGCGCTGGGAACGGTGCTGCCGCTCATCACTGTCGCGCAAGGTTGTCCATACTCCTGCGATCCAGCGCAGCCGTTCCCCGACTGTCCCCATTGCTCAGGTGAAGGACTGGTGGCAAACAGACGCCCGGTGCGGGTCGCCGAACTGCCGCTCGGCGCGACCGAGGACCGGATTTTAGGCACGCTGAACCTCGAACGAGCGTTGAAATCGGGCGAGCGTCAGTTCGAGCCGGGACTCCTCGCGACGGCCAATCGCGGCATCCTCTCCATCGATGAGGTCAATCTCCTCCCCGATCACCTCGTTGATCTGCTTCTCGACGCGGCAGCGATGGGGCGCAACGTCGTCGAGCGCGAGGGGATCACCTTTGCCCATCCGGCGCGCTTCATCCTGATCGGCACGATGAACCCTGAGGAAGGCGAGCTACGCCCCCAACTCCTCGATCGCTTCGGGCTGGCGGTCGAGGTGGCGGGCTTGCCGAACCCGGCCGAGCGAGTGGAAGCGGTACGTCGCCGGATCGCTTATGAGGCCGATCCGGTAGTTTTTGCGGCGCGATGGGAAGACGACGAAGCAGCCCTACGAACGCAGATCGCGACGGCACAGCAACTCTTACCGCGCGTGACCCTCGATGACGGGTTACTCAATCTGATCGCACACCTCTGCATCAGCGTCGGCGTGGAAGGGCTGCGGGCAGACCTGACGATCTACAAAGCCGCCTGCACCCTCGCCGCCTGGGCGGGGCGTGAGGCGGTCACTGAGGACGATCTGCGCGTGGCGGCGGAGTTGGCGCTGCCGCACCGTCGCCGTCGCCAGCCATTTGAGCAGGGCGGCCTGGAGCAGCAGCAGATCGAACGGCTAATGCAGGAACATCAAGACCAGCAACGCCAGGAGCCGCCACCACCGACCAACTCATCAGAGTCTCTGCAATCGGCTGAGGAGGGAGCAGAATCAGACCAGACGCCACCAGATCAGGGCGTGGGGAACAACGACCAGGACGAACAGTTCACCCCGATCGCCGCAACCCCAATCACCCTGCCGAACACGCCAATCGCGCGTCAACGCCCGTCCGCTGCCGAGCAGGCACGGCGCGGCACGCAGACTGGTCAGCCAGCACAAAGCGGGCGACCGGGGACGATACGTCCGAAACAGGAGGTCGTTGGCGCGGCACCGCTCGCCGTCGCCGCGACCCTTCAGGCGGCAGCGCTCCGGCAATCGACACAGCGCACACAGAACGGGGCAGAAGCGGACCAACCAGCCGGTGTGCTGGTGGAAGCGCAAGATCTCCGCGTGCGACCACGCCAGCCGATCGTCGGGCGCTCGATCCTCTTCGTCGTGGACGCCAGCGGTTCGATGGCGGCGGCGCAGCGGATGGCCGTCGCCAAAGGCGCGATCGAACAACTCTTGCGCGAGGCGTACCAGCGCCGCGACCGCATCGGCCTGATCGCTTTCCGTGGCGGCACGGCAGAAGTCATCCTCGCCCCAACGAATAGCGCCGAGTTGGCCCAATCGCGCCTGCGGGAAATACCGACCGGCGGGCGCACCCCACTCGCCCACGGGCTGCGCCTGGCACACGATCTCCTGCGCCAACCGGAAGAGCGCGAGCGACCGGTCCTGCTCGTCCTACTCAGCGATGGTCGCGCCAACGTCGCGCTCGACGGCGGCGAACCGATGGCCGACGCCTACGCCCAGGCGCGGGCATTGCGGCAGGCGGCGGTACCGGCGCTGGTCCTCGACAGCGAGACCGGCCCGGTCCGGCTTGGCCTCGCCAGGAAGTTAGCCACGGAACTCGGGGCCGACTACCAGGAACTCGGCGCGCTCGATGAAGCGAACGTCGCCACAGCGCTGCGGGCGATCACCGGACATGACGGGAACTGAGAGGATAGCACTCCCTTCGCTACGCAGGGTAATTCAAAGCCCAAAAGGTGTCCGCGCAGCTAGCGGTAATGTGATGGGAAGCATTGCGTCGTGGGAGGCTACCTCCCACCCTCCCGCTTCAGGGGAGGATCGCCGCCGCAGCGGCGGGGAGAGGTCAATCCAGCCGCTCACTCGTCCGGCGACTCAGCAACCGTTGCATCGCTCGCCGCGAGGTCGATCGATTCTTCGTCGCTCGTATCGGGCGATTGCGCCAGAAAGCCGAAGGTGTATGACTGCGCCACGATGTCGCGCAACGCCAGCCGCTCTGCCGCCGCCAGCGTGGAGCGGAGCGGGTGATCGGGCATCGTCGTCGCCAGCATCGTACGGACCTGGCGCATCAGGTCGAGCGTCTTGTTGATCGTGAGGACCAGATCACCCTCGCTGAGCTCGATCGTCTCGGTCAGGCGACCCATCGCGGCCCCTTCGCACCAGGCGCGCAACACGCCGAAGAAGCTCTCGTTGTGGCCGGTGGAGATGAAGAGGTCGTTCTGGCGCTCGGTTGCGATCACCACACGCTCGATCTCGTCAATCATATCCCGACGCTCGACCAGATGGGTCGAGAGCTGATAGCGATTGGCACCCCGGAAATCCCGGTCGAACGCGAACCAGGAGAAGATCTCAGCCACATCAGCCGGACGGAGATCGGCGAAGACGCCGTGATCCAGCAGTTCGGTGATCACTAACCCATTGTTGTCGAAGATTCCGGCGAGGGCGTCGGCCTTGTTGGTCGGCTCGCCCCGTTGGAGATAGTCGAAGCGGTGCAGGACGTTGGCGATCCCACGGATCAGCAGGCGTACCCGCTCCTCCTCGCGTCGCAACTCTTCGGCAAGGCGCGCATCGTAATCGGCGCGTTCGCGATCCAGGCGCTCGGCCTCGCGCAGATTATTACGGTGCTCCTTCCGCACCGGGCAGGCGTGGCAAACGTGCGTGACCCGGCGTTCGGTCAGGTCGGCGACTTGCCCTCGCGCTGCGACCAATGCTGCGGTGAGCTCGGCCGTTTCGTCGGCGATCGTCTGTGAACGCTCCTCGCGATGTCGTGCGGTCCAGGCGTCGAGATCGGGCAGATCGAGTGCCGCGACCTCGGCGCGGATCGCCGCAACAGTCGCCTCCCCGATGATCACCGCCGCGTCGGGCTTCGCGCTTTGCAAGTCCATCAGCGCCTGTGGCAGTTCAACCCACGCCCCGCGCGGCGTCAGGTGATCGACCAGCCGATATTCCTGGATGAGCACGATCGGCGTCGGCGCTGACACCGCGTCCGCGTCGGTTGACGGCGCATACGGATCGACCAGCAGGAACAGGCCGATCCCCACGCCATTCCCTCGGCCAACGAACACCGCCCAGCCCTGTTCGCGCAAGTGGATGAGTGAACCGGGCACCAGGGTACGGAACGCATTCCGTAACGCCTGCCGGCCCGGCTCCTGCCACGGTGCGCCGACGAGCGCCTGATTCAGCACGTCCAACTCGACTAGAGAGGTACGCTCTTTCGTACTCGCCGTATCGATCATCTTGCCCAGGCGACCATATTCGTGGAGGAGTTCGTCGCCGTTGTCGTGCCCGATCAGGCAGCCGCGCGTCACCGTCGCCGCGCGTTCGCTCGCTTCCAGCGCCTCATCTTCTAACTCGCGGATCCGCCGCGCCGTCTGGAACTGGGCAAGGCTTTGGCCCAGGAGTTGCCGCACCCGCTCGCCGCGCGGCGGATCCCAGAGATTCAGCACGGTGTTATAGCGGACCTTGAAGGCGCTGCGGACGGGATGTAGCGGCCCAGTGGCAACTGCCAGCGTCTCCTCGAAGGTCACGTACGGCGAATACGGCACGAGAACATGGCCCTCGGCATCCATCCCACGCCGCCCGGCACGCCCCGCCATCTGCTGGAACTCGTTCGGGATCAGCGGGCGGGTCCGTTGACCATCCCACTTCGACATCCGCCCGACCACCACCGCCCGCGCGGGCATATTGACGCCGAGCGCGAGGGTGTCGGTGGCGAAAACGACCCCCATCAGCCCGTGCACGAAAAGCTGCTCGACCAGTTGCTTCAGGATCGGCAGCAACCCGGCATGATGGAAACCGATCCCCCGGCGCGACAGGCGCGCTACCAGTTGCACCTGATCCAACTGACGATCGGCCGTGCCCATCTGCCCCAGGTGCGCCTCGATGATCCGCTCGATCTCGCCGCGCGCCGTCTCACCGAAATCGGCAACGAAGTCGAGGCGCAGATTGGCGCACTGCTCGGCGTACCGCTCGCAGTCGCGCCGACTGAAGAGGAAGTAGATCGCCGGTAGCAAATTCTTGTTGCGTAATTGCCGCACGATATCATTCGGGTGCGGCTCGACACGCAGCGCTTCCGGACCGGAGGGCGCACCACGTCGCCGAATCTCCCCGCCGATCCGGTTGAAATTGGCGATCTGCTGCCCGGTATGATCGATTACCAGCCGCGCCTCGCCATCGAGGAAATAGTAAAGGGCCAGCGGCACCGCCCGTTCGAGGTGTGTGATTAGCGTAATCGGGCGGTGGGTGCGGCTGATCCAGGCGGCGATCTCGCTGGCGTTGGAGACGGTGGCCGAGAGACAGACGAACTGAATATGTTCCGGGCAGAGGATGATCGCCTCTTCCCAGGTCGTGCCGCGCTCGGGATCGGCGAGATAATGGATCTCATCGAAGATGATCACATCGACAGCGTCGAGCACCCAGGGGGTCTGGAGGAGCATATTACGGAGGACTTCGGTCGTCATCACGACGATCTGGGCGTCCGCATTCTCGGAGATGTCACCGGTAAGGAGACCCACCCCTTCCGCATATATCTGGCGCAGGTCGCGGAACTTCTGGTTGGAAAGGGCCTTGATCGGCGTCGTGTAGAAGACGCGCCCACGGCGGCGCACCCCTTCATAGATGCCGAATTCCGCCACCACGGTTTTGCCGGTGCCGGTCGGGGCCGCCACCATCACCGAGTCGCCGCTGAGGAAGGTGCGGATCGCCGTCTCTTGGAAATTGTCTAGCGCAAAGGGGTAGGTCGCGGCGAATTGCGCGACCTGGCGATCGATCTCGGCGTTATCCACGTTCCTCCCGGTCCTGCGCTCGGTCACTCACGGGTAGACCATCTCCCTGGTAAGGAGCTGGTCGCGAGTTCGAAGCTCGCCATCCGCGCGACGGTTGAATCAACTACAGTGTACAACGCCGCACGGCACCCCGCAGCAACGCCGCTCACGGCTTGAAACCGCACGCTGTCGGATCTTTGCAATCGAGCGTGAAACTCACCTCGACTCGACCGCTCGCCGGTACCGTGACAGTTTTCGAGCCACTCACCGCCCCGGAAACAGTCACAGTAACGGTCCCCGAGGACACATTACTCAGCAAGTAACTCCCCTGGCTCGTTCGTGTAGATAGTCCCGCCGCGCTTACCAGCACGCCGGTGAGATAACTACAATCTCCGTTGTAACAGCCTTGCACGATCCCGAACACCGTCCCCGGCTTCGCCGGTGCCGTCGTCGCGGTAGCGGTCGGCACACGCGGCGGCGCTGTTGGTGGCGCAGTCGGCACGACGATCGTTGGCGTACTCGTTGGCGGTGCTGGTGGTGTGGTCGGTTCCACCGTTAGCGGTATGGGGGCGCTCGTCGGCGGCACCGGCGTCGCCGTCGGCACTACCGGGGTTGCAGTTGGTGGCGCAGGGGGCGCTGTCGGCGACGGTGGCTGAGCGGTTGGCGGAATGGCCGTGGCCGGAGGTGCAGTCGGCGGTACGGCAGTCGGCGGGGCGGTCGTCGGCCGCACGCTCGTCGGCGTAGGCACCGCCGTCGGTGTTCGGACAACGGTTGTCGGCGGCACAGGCGTTGTTGTCGGGCGTGCTGACGGGCTCGGCTGGCTCGTCGGCTCCGGCGTCGCCACCGGCGAGGGGGACGGCGTGGCAACTGGGGTCGCGCTCGGCACCGTCGCCCGTGGGGTATAGCGATCTACCTGATCGATATAGCCTGTGGAGCTACCTTTCCCGCCAACGATCAGGACCGAGCCATCGGGAAGCAGTGTCGCCGTATGCTCGGCACGGGCGGTGGGGATATTCGCAGCCGACCAGACATTCGTGACCGGATCATAACGCTCGGCAGTTCCTAGCGGCGTCGTGCCATTCGGCGCATAACCGCCGACTACGAGCAGTTGCCCACTCGGCAGGAGTGTCGCGCTGTGGCCGGTGCGCGGCGTCCCGAGCAACGCGACCGGCTGCCAAGAACCAGCCTGAGGATCGAAGATTTCTGCCGAGGCTGAAGGAATCATAGCAGCGCTGGCGGTGACAAACTGGAGCCGACCGCCGCGCGTCGCCGCCGTCTGCCCACCGGCGATCAAGATCCGCCCATTGAGGAGGAGATTCGCGGTATGGCCCGCCCGTCCGGTCGTCAGGCTCCCCGTCTCGGTCCAACTCCCGCTGGACGGGTCGAAGATTTCGACCGCCGGGGTCACGTCGCGCTGCCCATCGGCAACGAGCGTTTCGCCGCCCGAGACGACGACACGGCCATCCGGCAAGACCGTCGCGGTATGGCCCACGCGTGGTCGCCCCAGATCATTAACAGGGCTCCAGCTATTCGTGCGCGGATCGTAGAGCTCTGCCGAAGCGAGGACACGCTGCTGGCCGGAACCGGGATCGGTCGTCTCACCGCCAACGATCAACACACGGCCATCCGGCAAGACTGTCGCGGTATGGTGCTCACGGCCAAGTGAAGCGGCGGCACCGGCCCGCCAGAGGTTGGTGGCCAGATCGAAGAGTTCGACGCTATTCGTCGCGGACGCGGGCATACCGGGCTGCACCGTATCGCCGCCGACGACCAGGATCTGACCGGTCGGGAGCACGGAGGCGGTATGCCCCATCCGGCCCAGATTCATCGCCGGACCGGACGACCAGCTATTCGTGCGCGGGTCGTAGATTTCCGCACTGCCCAACGAATTGGCGTTCGATTGGCTTCGCTCACCGCCGACGACCAGCACCCGACCATCGGGCAAGATGGTGGCTGTATGCCCCGCGCGGGCCTGCATCAATGAACCGGCATTAGCCCAGCCACTACTCGCCTCCGCACCGCCACCGGGCAGCGCGACCGTGCCGGTTGGCATCACGATCGGTGTACCAGTCGCCGTCCCGACTGCGCGTGTCGGTGTAGCGGGGACGGCGGTCGCGGTGCCGCTCGGCGCGGTCGTGGCAACCGCAGTCGGCGCAACCGTCGCGAGCGCCTGCGGCGTTGGCGTCGCGGCTCCCGGCCGGCTGCACGCAACCAAGAGCGCGATGACGCCGAAAAGGATCAGGCGATGCGTGGCTACGGCGAAGCGCCGGTGGGTTCGTTTGCCCTGCCGGTAGGCATTCATGAGCGTATACTCCGCAACGTGCCCCTTCTATTGGACGACAACCTCATTACCAATGGTACGTCAATTCGTGGCTGATGTTTCACCGCAGGATAGCGCCTCACCGCCCACCGGTGCCGCGTATAACCGCGCGATCTCGTCGGCGGCGAATTCGGGCAGTGGCGTGTCACCGGAGGGGTGGCACAGCTGTAGTCCCTCCTCCGGCGCGGTGAAGCTACCGATTATTGTGCCCACGATCGCCTCCTGCGCGAGTGCGGCGACGATCTGCGGCGCGGCCTCCGGCGGCGCGACGATCAGCAGCGAGCCAGAGGCGATCAACCCGAGCGGATCGAGCCCGTAATCGGCGCATAGCCGCGCCGTCTCTGGGTAGATCGGGAGGGCCGCCGCGTCGATCGCCAAGCCAAGCCCCGCCGCCTGCGCCAATTCGCGTAGCCCGGTCGCCACGCCACCCTCGGTCGGATCGTGCAGGCCGATCGCCCCGGCGGCGCGGGCAATCGCCGCGTCGCGCACGACACTGATCCCCGGATCGTGCAGAAAGCCCTGGCAACGTGCCGCAAACGCCGCGCCATGATGCGCGATTACCTCTGCAGCACGCTCACCGGCGATCAAGGCCGTCCCTTCGACCGCGAGACCCTTGGTCAGGATGATCTTGTCCCCCACCTGTGCGCGACCCGGCTCGACCAACTCCACGCGTGGAGCCTCACCGAGCAGCGTTCCCACCAGGATCGGGCGATCGAGGCCATGCGTGATCTCCGTATGTCCGCCGACGAGCGCGATCCCGAGCGCCGTACACGCCTCGTGCAATCCGGCAAAAATTTCCTCGACCAATGTCGGCGTCGTCCGTCCCTCGGGCAGCAGCGCGGTCACCAGCAACCAGCGCGGGGTCGCCCCCAGACAGGCGAGGTCGTTCGCGTTGACATTGACGAGGTACCAGCCGATCTCGGCGGTGGCGAAAGTGATCGGGTCGGTCTTCACCACCATCGCCCGCTCTGCATCGAGGGCAATCGCCGCCGCATCGCGCCCGATCCCCGGCCCGATGATCAAGCGCTCATCGGTCGTGGCGTAGCGTGCCAGCAGCCGTTCCAATAAGGCGCTTGGCAATTTGCCCAGGGGAAGTCGTTCATCCAACGGGAACCTCACAGAACGTCGCCGCGCGGCATGACAATTATTGAAGAGTCAGCGCGCAGCAATAGTACTGGAAACTGGTTCGCCACGCGCCCTAACAGCCCCATATAAGCGGGCGAATAGCGCAAGCCCCACCAAAATTTGTCGAACGCGTCAATATACCGACAGCTTCACGGTAACGTCAATCAATTACGAGAAAAGCGTAGCAAAATAAACGAACTTTGGATGTATCGGCGTCAGCGTAGGAGATTAAAGGCACCTTCCTTTCGCCTACCGCAACTATCCTTGCCGCTGCTTCCAGCTTAGCCCGCTGGATGCGGTCCGTGGCCCATAGTTCAACGTGCCACTTCCTCCCGCGCCCACTCAGTCCGCGCCCACTCAGTTTTCGTCAGCGCATACTCGACATCTTCGCCCTCCCAGACGACCTGATCGGCCCCGTGCGCGGCAAGTTCTTCCGGTGTCATGCGGAAGGTCCGCACCAACGTCATTCCCACCTTCTCCATCACC
>JAABUN010004994.1_pt1 | contig 17122 bp, 15 predicted proteins | sample 5559311 | NCBI WGS metagenome assembly JAABUN01 (sample SAMN10711877, study PRJNA513370) | rock metagenome | isolation source: Antarctica rocks | place: Antarctica: Victoria Land, Siegfried Peak sud
CGTCGTCATCGCTCATATCAAGTGTTCCTTGTATCAACCGCACGCAGCACGCGGCACGCGGCACGCGGCACCTATCCCTTGGCGTCACGCTCGTCGAGGCGGGCCTGAATCAGGGCCATCACCTGCTCGGCCTCGGCGCGGCTCGACACGCCGAGGTCGTCCATGTCTTCCAGTAACTCTTCCAGCCGGTCGAGCAGATCGAGCAGATCGTACTCTTTTGTGGGTAGATCGGGCATGGTGTTCCCTCCGGGAACAGTGGCTAAGTCGCTAAGCCGCTAAGTCAAGTGAAATGCATTAATCTACTCAGCGAATCAGCCACGTAGCCACGCAGCGACTACGATTGAATCAGCACAGCGGCGGAGACGATGAGCAGCGCGAGGGCAGAGACGATGCCGAACTCCGCCACGTCGAACCTGCCGATGCGCCCGCGCAATTGGGCGGCGGAGAGGCCAGCGACGAGGTAGAACACGGCGAGCAGGAACGCTCCACCCGTCCAGCCCGTGGCCGACCAGTAGTTGATGACCCACGTCACCTGCCCTACGATCAGCCCACCCGCCAGCGCGTAGACGAGTCGCCGCGCCAGCGGTACTTCCTCGCCATCGGTCATCTGCAACAGCAGCAGGGCGCAGAGCAGCGTCACGGCGGTGGCGGACTGCACCGAGCGCAACTTGTTGATGTACACCATTGCCAGCGTCACGAACGCGACCACGTACGTGCTGATCGTCAGCACGGTACGGGCGATGTCGTGGGCCGTTCCCGATGGGTCGCGCAGCAGCAGGCGCGACACGGTACCAACGATCAGCACGACGCCCGCGATGACGGGAGCCGCGACGAGCCACGGCGGGGTATGGTAGACCGAGAGGAACAGCAGGCCCGCCAGCATCGTGGCGAAGGGAAATACCCCGGCGGTGAGCGACGGTAGCCCCATTGCGGCGGCGTTCCGACCCGCCACGAACCAGACGAGCACCCCCGCGAGGGCCGCGAGCAGCAGCCCCGGTACCCAGAAGCGCAACCCTTCGAGCGTCAGAAAGCCGTACGAGAACTCGGTGTCCGCCAACCTGACCGCCGCAAACGCCAGCCCCCCCAACAGTGCCGCAGAGAGGATGCACGCACCCAGCGTCGCCGCCGCAACGCCCGCCATGCGCAGACGCCGCGATGCCGTCCGCCCCGGCGGTGCAACGACTGGGGCATTCTCCGATGCAATTGCAGGCGCGAATGCGGGCGCAAAGGGGGGTGTGCCGGGGGAAGAATCGGAGGGCGGGTACGCGGGCGGCATTTCCCCGATGTTCGCGCCGTACTCCGATGGCGGCGCGAACGGCGCGTACGACGACGGTTCTCCCGGCGTGTGAGCGGGCGCGTACCCGGATGTGTCGTCCTCCGCGAGCGGCGAAGCGTCGGCGGGAGCCGCATCGGCTCCGTTCGCCACGAACGGCGGGATGTACACCGAAGCGTTCTCTGGCCCGTGCTGCACGACAGACGCGGGGGGCGCGGGAGAAAGCGGGATCTCGGCGTTTGTCGTCACGGTTGTCGTCACCGTACCGGGCGGCACTCCGGGCAGCACTTCGGCATCATGGGTTGCCGTGCCTTGCGGCGGTCCGGCATCACCCGATGCGTCGAGGCCGGAATCTGTGGCGTGACTGGTCTCGATCTCGGAAAAGACCGTTGCAGGTGGCCCAGCGGGCGGCGATTCCGGGACAGGAGCGACCGATTCCGTCACCTGCGGCGACGCATCGGCAGGGGTATCTGCGGGCGGCGGTATCCCCGGTGGCGGCGATGACGGCGGTTGCATTAAGACCCGACTCCCTTCCTCGGACAGCCTCCACGAGCGGCGCACCGCGACAAACCGCGAAGCCACGCTGTACGAACAGTCTAGCAGAAGGGAGACACCACAGGAAGGGATTGACATAACATGCGCTTCGAAGGGGAATAAAGAATCAAACATATCCCTTGAGCAATCGCCACGACGAACGCGGCAATGCCGTTAACCCAAGCTGTTCTTCACCTGTTCCGCAAGGGCGGGCGTCATTCCCGGCGCGGCGGCGATGGCATCGAGACTAGCGGCGCGGATACCCTTCACCGAGCCGAAAGCGGCGATCAGTTGCTTCTTGCGCTTGGGGCCGATCCCTTTCACGCCGTCGAGTTCGCTCTTGACCATCGCGGCGGCGCGTTTCTGCCCGTGGTAGGTGTTGGCGAAGCGATGCGCCTCGTCGCGCACGCGCTGCACGAGGTAGAGCGATTGCGCGTCGCGGGGGAGGATCACCGGGAATTTGCGCCCCGGCAGGTACAACTCCTCGTTCTGCTTGGCGAGGCCGACGATGGGGACGTGATTGAGGTTCAATTCCACGAGGGCTTCCAGCGCGGCATTCAGTTGCCCCTTGCCGCCATCCACGATCACGAGGTCGGGCCAGTTCGACCAGTTCGCCGCGTCGGAGGCATCGGGGGTCTGCATCCGCTTGAACCGCCGCCCGATCACCTCCTTCATGCTGGCGAAGTCGTTTGCCCCCTCCACGGTCTTGATGGCAAACTTGCGGTAGTCGGCCTTCTTCGGTTTGGCGTCCTCGAAGACGACCATGCTCGCCACGCTGTTCGTGCCTTGCGTGTTCGAGATGTCGTAGCACTCGATGCGCCGGGGCCAACCGGAGAGTTCCAACGCCTCCTGCAACTCGCTCAGGGCGGAGGTCATCTTCTGCTCGTCGGTGAGCCAGCGCAGGCGTTCCTGTTGCAGGTTCTCGGCGGCACTCTCGGCGGTGATCTTCACGAGGTCAACCCGCTCGCCGCGTTGCGGGGTGACGATCTCGACCTTGCTCCCCCGCCGTTCGCGCAGGAAATCCGCGAGGGCGGGGCGGTCCTCCATCGGGAGGGCGTGCTGCACGATCAGCAGCGGCGGCACCGAGCGGGCGGTGCTGTAGTACTGCTCGATGAAGCGGGCGAGCAGAGCGGGGTTCTCGTCGTCTATCCGCGCCCCGACGAGCCGCAGGTGTTCGGTGCCGTGAATCTTATGCCCGCGCACATTGAGCACCTGCACGGCGGCGTCGCCCCCCTCGCCCCGCGCCACGGCGAGCACATCGGCGTCGGCGTCGCGCCGCGAGATGATGCGCTGCCGCTGCAAGACATGTTCGAGCGAGCGAATGTCTTCCTGATACCGCTGGGCCTGCTCGAAGCGCAAGTCTTCCGAGGCGGCGTCGCGCTTCGTCACGAGGTCGGCCTTGATCGTGTCGTCCTTGCCGGACAAGAGCAGGCCCGCCCGCTGCAACTCGCCCTCGTATTCTTCGGGTGTGGTCTTCGCGGCGCACGGCGCGAGGCAACGGTGCAGGTGATAGTACAGGCAGGGCCGCTGATTGCCCGTGATCTCGATGCTGCACTTGCGGAACTGGAACAGCTTCTCCAGCAAATCCAGCGTGCGTTGCGGCGAACCGCCCGTGGTGATCGGGCCGAAGTACCGCCCGCCGTCGTTCGGTACCCGGCGGGTGATGACCACGCGGGGCCACGCCTCGTTCGTGATCTTCAGGTACGGGTAGCTCTTGTCGTCCTTCAGCCGGATATTGTAGTGCGGCAGGTAGCGTTTAATCAGCTCGTTTTCGAGGATCAACGCCTCGCGGGGGGTGCCGGTGCGGATCACCTCGAAGTCGGCGATCTGCTTGACGAGTTCCCGCGTCTTGCCCGTCATGCTGCGCGGCGAGCCGAAGTACGACCGCACGCGGTCGCGCAAGCTCTGGGCCTTGCCGACGTAGATCACCGTGCCGTCCGCACTCTTCATCAGGTAGACACCGGGGGTGGTGGCGAGGGCCGCGAGCCGCTCCGCGAAGTGATGGGCCTCGCCCCGCCGCTTCAGCCCCCGCGCCACCCCCGGATCGCGGGACTCGATGCGCACGCCGGGGTCATCGGAGTCGCTGAGTTGCTCAGTCGCCGCGTCGCTACGTGAATCAATAGCGATTCCGTCGGCCTCGTCGGTGTCGGCATCACCTTCGAGATCAGCGGCTTCCTGCGCGATGGCACTGGCCTCGTCCGGCACGGCGGGCAACCCCACGTCGGGGAGCGGGGCATCGGCGGGGGTGGTGTCGGTGATCTCGCCGGTTTCCGCAATCGTGGTGGGAACGGCGGCAGGGGTCTCATCATTCATACGAGAATGGTACCATAGACACCCCGTACGCCGGGAGCGTCGCTGTGTCGTCTTTCACTCAGCGACATAGCGATATAGCGACTCAGTAACTCAGCGACTGGAGCAGAGAGCGTGAAGCAGATGGACAGTGCCGAAGTACGCCGCACCTTTGTCGAGTATTTCGAGCGCAAGGCGCACCTGCACCTGCCCAGTGCCTCGCTCATCCCGCCGCAGGACACCGGCTCGCTCTTCACGCTTGCCGGGATGCAACAAATCACGCCCTATTTTCTTGGTCAGGAGACGCCGCCCGCCCCGCGACTCGTCACGGCCCAGAAAGTTTTCCGCACCAACGACATCGAGGAGGTGGGCGACGAGCGGCACGGCACCTTCTTCGAGATGCTCGGCAATTTCTCCGTGGGCGACTACTTCAAGCACGACGCGGTGGAGTTCGCCTACGAATTGCTCACCGAGGGCTACGGCATTGACCCGGAACGGCTGTATCCGAGCATCCACCCCGAAGACGAGGAGGCCCGCGCCCTCTGGCGAGCCAAAGGCTTCGCGCCGGAGCGCATCGTGCCGCTCGACGAGAATTGGTGGTCGCCGGGGCCGGTCGGGCCGAACGGGCCGGACAGCGAGATTTACATTGATCGCGGGCCGCAGTACGGCAAGGACTTCCCCGAAGGTGGCCCCGACCGCGACGACCGCTACATGGAGACGTGGAACCTCGTCTTCATGCAGTTCGTCCGAGGGGCGGACGGCGCGAACCTCCCCCTGCCGCGCCCGAACATTGATACCGGGATGGGGTTGGAACGCATCACGATGCTCTTGCAGGACGCGCCGACCTTCTACGAGACCGATCTGCACCAGCCGATCATCGCCGTCGCGGCGGGGCTGGCGGACAAAGTCTACGGGCGCGAGGCACACATTGACCGCGCCCTGAAAATCATCTCCGACCACAGCCGCGCCACCGCCTTCCTGATCGCGGACGGCGTGCTGCCGTCCAACGAGGGGCGCGGCTACGTGCTGCGTCGCATCATCCGCCGCGCCATCCGGCAGGGGCGGCTTTTGGGCATCGAGCGGGCGTTTCTCACGGACACGGTCGGGGCGGTGGTGGGCAAGATGGCCCCGACGCACCCCGAACTGCGCGAGCGCGAGGCGCACCTGATGCGCGTCGTGGAGCGCGAGGAGGAGGCGTTCCGCAAGACGCTGAACGCCGGTCTCGGTCGCTTCGAATCTCTGGCGGCGGAGGTGTGGCGACGAGGCGGCGGGAACGCGACTATCCCCGGCGAGGAGGCGTTCAAGCTCTACGACACCTACGGCTTCCCGCCCGACCTCACCCGCGAACTCGCCGCCGAGCAGCAATTGACGGTGGACGAGTCCGCGTTTGAAGCGGCGATGGCGGCGCAGCGCGACCGTAGCCGGAGTGGGGCGGCGTTCAACAAAGCGGCGTTGAGCGACATGCAGGTGATCGGCGCACTCGCCCTGCCGCCCACGCGCTTCCTCGGCTACGAGACCACGCAGGCCGAAGGGGCGCGGGTACTCGCCATCCTCGGTGCCGACGGCCCCCGCGACGACGCGGCGGAGGGCGAAGCGGTCGTGCTGTTCCTCGACCGCACACCGTTCTACGCCGAGAGCGGCGGGCAGGTGGGCGACACGGGCCTGATCGAGCCGGGGGGCGGCATCTTCCTCGTGGAGGAGACCTATCGCCCGAACCCGTCGCTGGTCGCGCACCGGGGGCGGCTGACCGAGGGGACGCTGCACGTGGGCGACGCCGTGACCGCCACTGTGGACACGACGCGCCGTGACGCCATCCGTCGCAACCACACCGCCACGCACCTCATCCACCGGGCGTTGCACATCGTCTTGGGCGAACACGCGAAGCAGGCCGGATCGCTCGTCGCCCCCGACCGCCTGCGCTTCGACTTCACCCACGGCAGCGCGATGACGCCCGCCGAGGTACGCGAGGTGCAGACGCTCGCCAACGATCAGGTGCTGCTCGACATCGCCGTTGAGACGGGCGTGCAGCCGTATGCCGAGGCCGTGGCGTCGGGGGCGATGGCCTTGTTCGGCGAGAAGTACGGCGACGAGGTGCGCGTGGTGCGCGTGGGTGACTACTCGCGGGAACTCTGCGGCGGCACGCACGTCGCCCGCACGGGCGAGATCGGTCCCGTGGTCGTGGTCGCGGAGGAATCCTCGGCGGCGGGCATCCGGCGCATCGAGGCGATCACCGGGCAGGCGGCGTTGTCGTACTTCGCCGGGTTGCAGGAGACGGTGCGCGGCCTCGCCGCCGAGTTCCGCGCCCGCCCCGACGACCTGACCGCGAAGGTCCACGGGCTACGCGACCAGTTGCGCGAGAGCGAACGCGAGGCGGAAGCCCTGCGGCAGCAGGTGGCGCAGGCGCAGGCCCGCGACCTCGCGGCGGGCGCACAGCGCGTCAACGGTTCGCAACTGCTCGTCGGTCGCGCCCCGGCGGGGAGCAAGTTGGACGACCTCGCCGTGCAACTGCGCAGCCAGCTCGGTTCGAGCGTGGTCCTGCTCGGTGGCGTGAGCGACGGCAAACCGGCCCTCGTGGCGGCGGTGTCGAGCGACCTGCACGCGAGGGTGAAGGCGGGCGACCTCATCAAGGAGACCGCCCCGTTGATCGGCGGCAAGGGTGGCGGTCGCCCCGACCTCGCCCGTGGCGGCGGCAACGACGCGGACGCCCTCGATGCTGCATTGGACTCTGCCCGCGCCCGCCTTGTCGCCCTGCTCGGCGGGGTCGCCTGATGGGGGAGAAACGCGGAGGAAACAGGGGGGGAATCTACCACAGAGGCACAGAGAGCACGGAGGAGATGCAAATCACCTTTTCTCTCTGCGTCCTTTGCGTCTCGCGGGAGTGTGGAAATGACGGGTGACAGGCCGCCGAACATCCTGTTCCTGATGAGCGACGAGCACCGCGCCGATGTGGCAGGATTCGCGGGCGATGCAATCGTGCGCACGCCCACGCTCGACATGCTGGCACAGACGGGCATAGTCTTCCGAAATGCCTACACCCCGTCGCCGATTTGCGTTCCCGGTCGGCAGGCGATGATGGCGGGTCAGTTGCCGCGAACGTGCGGGTGTCGCACCTTTGCGGACGACCTCGCGCCCGGACACATGACCTTCGCCCGCCGATTCGCGCAGCACGCCTATGCGACCGTCGCGTGCGGCAAACTCCATCACACGGGTACCGATCAGATGCAGGGATGGGCGCGGCGCATCGCCGGGGACACGACGGTCGCGCCCCGGTTCATCCCCGACCGCGACGCGGCAGCGTTCGCCCGTCACGCGCAACCCCTCGCGGCGGTGAAGTGGTCAGACGCGAAGGAGGTACAACGCGCCTGTATCGGGCAGGGACCACATGTCCTTGCAGACGCGCTTACCGTGCAGGGGGCGTGCCAGTTCATCGAGGAGCAGTTCGCCAGCCCGGTATACGACCGCGCCCACCTGCAACAGCCGTTGCTGCTCAAGGTCAGCCTCGTGCAGCCGCACTACCCGTACACGGCGGAGGCCGGGAAGTTCGCGTACTACCTCAACCGTGTGCGCCCGTTTCTCGATCAGCCCGTGTCGTCGCACCCGTTCCTGAGCCAACGGCAGGTACGACCGGGCGAGGACGCCACCGAGCGCGAGATACGCCGCGCCACCGCCGCGTACTACGCGATGATCGAGGCGATGGACGACGCCTTCGCCACCGTGCTCGATGCCCTCGCGCAGATGGGGCAGAACCTCGATGACTGGATCGTGGTTTACACGAGCGACCACGGCGAGATGCTCGGCGAGCACGGCGTCTGGGAGAAGCAGAAGTTCTACGAGGCGAGCGTGCGCGTGCCGCTCATTGCGCGCTGGCCCGCCGCCTTCGCGGGGGGGCGTACGCGACAGGAGAACGTCAATCTTTGCGACCTGTTCGCCACGCTGTGCGACCTCGCGGGCTTGCCGATCCCGCCGGGTCTGGATAGCCGGAGCCTCGCGCCGCTCTTGCACGGTGCCGAGAACCCGGCGTGGGACGATGAGAGCGTGTCGCAGTTCGGCTCCCACAACCTGATGATTAAACGGGGCTACCTGAAGTACCAGTACTACGGCGAGGAGTCGCCCGAACTGCTCTTTGACCTACACGCAGACCCCGGCGAGACGACCAATTTCCTCGCTGCCCCAGCCTATGCAGACGACCTCGCCCGCTTCCGGGCGCGGCGGGCTGCCCTCGGCTACGGCCCAGACGCACCCACCGAGTACGTGAATGCGGGGTACTAGGGCGACCGGGGTGACGGATCGGCGGATCAGCACTCGACGCGGTCGTACTCGGTGAGGATTTGCCGGTAGCGTTCGTTCAACTCCGCGTCGCCGCTCTTCGGGTCAATGGAAGCGACGCGGAGCGACCGCAGCTTGCCGACGCATTCGCTGACGTGGGCGAGCAAATCCGGGTCGCTGCGCTGCTTCTGCGTGACGGTGGCGACCATCGCCCCGAACACGGTGACGGCGGCGGCGGCGCAGATCGCCCGCCAACTCCCCGCGATGGTCGGCCCGCCGATCCCCGCAGCACTCCCCGCGATCAGGGTGGAGAGGCCGCTCAATGTCGTCTGTGCGGTGCCGAAGCGTCGGTCCGTCTGCTTCAGCCGCGCCTGCTGCGCACTCGCCTTGCGGAAGCTCTCTTCGATCTGCTGCCGCAGTTGTCCCGGTATCACCGCCGCCATCGCTTCCCCCATTCACGCACGCATCGTCGCACCGCACGACTGCCCGTAGAATACATGAGTGTGGTCATTGTTGATAGGGAGTACGAAGATGGCAGAACCGGGCCGCGCTCTGATGGGGCTGGATGTAGGCACGCGACGGATCGGCGTCGCCCGCTCCGACGAGCTAGGAATGATCGCCTCGCCGAAAGCGACCGTGGCGGTGGCGGAAGGGGCGGGCGGCGTGGAAGGGGCGGTCGCGGAGACCGCCGCTCTCGCCCGGACGTGGGGCGTGGGCCGTGTGGTCGTGGGCCTGCCCCGGAATATGCGCGGTGAGCGCGGCGTTCAGGCAGAGTGGACACGCCGTTTCGCGGACGCGCTCCGCGTTTCCTTGCGGCCCGACGGCATCCCGGTTTCCACGTACGACGAGCGGTTGTCGAGCGTGGAAGCGGAGCGGGCCGACCGCGAGATGGGCGGTTCGGCCCGCAAGCGGCGGGCGGAACCGCTCGGTCGCACCTCGCTCGACGCACGAGCGGCGGCGATTATCTTGCAAGGGTACCTCGACCGCGAACGCTTCCGGCGCGATGCTGCCCTTGACGACACGCACGACAACGGATAGGGTGTACATATACCACCCGGACGAATGACCGGACGAGGAAGGAAGCAAACGATGGCGACCGAGATGATTGCACCGGAGACGACCGAACACGATCCTCTGGCGATGAAGCAGAGCGTACTCTCCGCGCTCAACAAAGTGCGCCCCGCCCTGCAAGCGGACGGCGGCGACCTCGAACTCGTGGAAGTCACCGAGGACGGCGTGGTGATGGTGCGCCTGCACGGCGCGTGCGGCGGTTGCCCCATGAGCACGATGACCCTCACGTACGGCATCGAGCGGTTCTTGCGCCAGCAGGTGCCGGGAGTAACCTCGCTCGTCCCCGTCGAGTAAACGGGAGCGATTGCAGATAACGCGATGGGCTTTGAGGATTGGCATAATGCCTTCCTCAAAGCCCATCGCGCTGCTCGCCTCGCGGTCTACTGAAGCTCGTCGCTCTCCATCGCGGCGGCGGTGTCGGGGATGTAGAGGTTGCCGCCCACCTGCGCCGCCTCGTCGCGCATGTTCTCCACGTCCTGTCGGAACACGAAGGTGCGCCCGCTCATCTCGTCGCGCACGTAGTTGAGGGTGCGGTCGTCCATCCAGCGGTACACGGTGGGGCGGGTGACGCCGAGTTTCGCGGCGGCGGAGCCGATGCTCATCAGTTCGCTGGCATCCACGGCCCGCAGTTTCGCCTGCGAGAGCATCTTGCCGAGCGGCTCCTCCCAGAAACTGCGCGGTACCTGATAATCGTCCTCACCGGCGGGCCAGAAGAGCAATTCCAGCACGGAGTTCACCGCCCGGAAAACCTCCTCCTGATTCGCCTGAATCTCGCCCCGCGAGAGGCGGGCGAGATGGACGAGATCCTTGCCGAGGTTCCCCTCGCGCAGGCTCTCCACCGACACCGCTTCCGGCGTCTTGCCGAACAGCTTCATGCTGTAGCGGTGGAACTGGCTGTACACGAGTTTCAGCGTGGCATCAATTGTGTCCTGATACGGCGTACCTTCGGGATTCATCTCTACGCACCCTCCCCCCATTGTGGAACCACGGAACATCACCCATCGCCCGCATGGTGCGGACTGTTTGTACGGACGCGACGTACGTTGCTTATTGTACGTGCGCTTAAGTCCTCTTGTCAATATGCTTGTCTATGCTTGTCGCGGAAGCGGACATGAGCGTACGATGAACGCGGGGCGTTCTTGCGGGGCGTTCTTCGCGCCGTGTTCACCCTTTGTGACGCTTAACCGGCATTATGCGACATTGACATCATTGGCGTTCGCGTGGCACGTTTCCTGCATCAGCGTTGTCCTGTCCCCCGGATATACGTCAGGAGCGATACATGGACAAGTTGCAGCGCAAACTCGAAGAACCCGGCCCCCTGCATGAGGTAGCCGTGGAGCCGACCGCCGACCAGAACCTCACACCTGCCGAGGCGCAACCGCACCACATGGAGGGCGACACCGCCGTGTCGGACGACGGTTCGCACGTCGCCTCCGTGGGGCGCGAGGGCGGGCGGGCCGACAGCATCATTGATGGCGACACCGGCAAAGCCTTGCCGCGTGCGAACGATGTGCCGCGCTGACCCGGCGTGTCGGTATCGCCACCGCTACGGCTACCTGCCGAAAATCACGTTGATGACGAGGGCCAGAAGCGCGGTGTTGTAGGCGAACGAGAACAGGCCGTGACCAAACACGGCGAACCGCACGCGGCGACTGGTCACGCTCACGTCGGCGGTGGCGAAGGTGGTGGCGATTGTGAAGGCGAAGTAGGCGAAATCGAGGCCGAAAGGCTCCTCGCCACCGGGGAAAATCAACCCGCCGCCGCCATGCCGATAGTAGTGGTGTGCGTAATCGAGGGTGTACGACGTGTGCAGGGTCAGCCACGAGACGATCACGGCGGTGGCCCCGATGGCGACCGTGATCGTGTCCCGCTCGTCCGCACGTACGATGAGCAGGGTCGCAACGAGCGCGTACCCACCGATAGTCAGCACGAATAGCAGGCCCACCACGCGACTGAGGAACAGGCGCGAGAGGAGCGACGGCCCCTGCTCCCGCCGCGCCCAGAGCCGCAACTGAGCGGGCGTGGCGCGGGCGATGAAGAGCCACGTCAGCGCGAGGTACACGAGCGAGTAGACGACGATGCTGACGAGCGACGATATAACCCTTACGTCGCTGGCGATCCCCCCCCCCGAAGGCATACCCAGCCCCGCGAACCCGGTCAGGAACGTCACCGCGAAGGCAACCGCCAGCGGAACCCATATGCGGAACATGTCGCGGAACAGGAGCGGCATCTTCGAGGGGCGCGGCGTCGGCGCGGTCGGCGGCGTATTGTGCGTATCGGGCATAGACACAAGACACATCTCCTCGTGATACCGTACATTGACGCGCCGTGCGTACTGTAGCGAGGCACGGCACGGCGCGTCAATGCGCCAAAGAGGCGCGGCGGGACGGAGTGACCGGAGAGGGGATACGTTGACGACGCATACGGACGCTATCGTGATCGGGAGCGGACCGAACGGGCTGGCGGCGGCGATAGCACTCGCGGCGGCGGGGCGGTCGGTGCGCGTACTGGAAGCCCGTCCGGTGCTCGGCGGTGCCGTCGCCACGGGCGAGGTGACGCTCCCCGGTTTCCGACACGATCTTTTCTCTGCCGTGTACCCGGCGGGTGCCGCGTCGCCCGTGTTCGCCCGGATGCCCCTCGCCCGCCACGGCCTGCGGTGGATACACCCCCCCGTGGCGATGGCCCACCCCCTGCCGAACGGTCGCGCCGCCGCCCTGCACCGCGACCTCGACGCCACGGCGAACAGTCTCAATGCCCTGCATCCCGGCGACGGCGACCGCTGGCGCACCTTCGTCGGCCCGTATGTGCGCGATTTCCCGGCAGTGCGCGAGGTCTTCCTGAGCGGCTGGCCCCCCGTGCGGGGTGGGATACGTTTCGCTCTGCGCTTCGGCCTCGAAGGTTCGCTGGAAACTGCCCGCCTCCTGTTGCTCTCCGCCGCGTCGCTCGCGGGCGAATTGTTCGGCGGCGACGGGGCGCGGGCGTGGCTCTACGGCTCCGCGATGCACGCCGACGCGCCGAACCGCGAGGCGGGTAGTGCGATCAGTGGCGTTTACCTGAACCTGCTCGGTCACGGCGCGGGCTGGCCTAGCCCGGAGGGCGGGGCGGGGCGTCTCGCGGATGCCCTCGTGGGCTACCTTCACGCCCTCGGCGGCGGGACGCATACCGACACGTCCGTCGCCCGCGTGCTGATCGAGGGCGGGCGGGGGCGCGGAGTGGTCACGGCGTCGGGCGAGGAACACCGGGCGCGGATCATCGTCGCGGACACCACCCCCGCTGCCCTCGTGCGCCTCGCAGGGGAGGGGTTGCCGAACCGTTACACCGCGAAGGTGCGGCGGTTCCGCCCCGGTGCGCAGAGCCTGAAGGTGGACTGGGCATTGCGCGGACCGATCCCGTGGGAAGCCGAGGAGGCGCGGCGGGCGGGTACGGTGCATGTCGGCGGGCCGTCGGCGGAACTCGACGCCGCGATTGCAGCGCAGGAGGCGGGGCGGTTGCCGGAACGTCCCTTCCTGCTGCTCGGTCAGCAGTCGCTCGCCGACCCGACCCGCGCCCCCGCAGGCTGCCACACCGTCTGGGCGTACACGCACGTCCCCCCCGGTGTGGACTGGGGGCGCGAAACGGCGGGCCACGTCGAGCGTATGGAAATGCAGGTCGAGCGGTTCGCCCCCGGGTTCCGCGACCACATCCTTGCCCGTCACATCACGGCACCCCCCGACTTCGGGCGGGCGAACGCGAACCTCGTTGGGGGCGATGTCGGCGGCGGCAGCTACGCCCTCGATCAGCTCGTGTTCCGCCCCGTGCCGTCGCTCTCGCCCTACCGCACCCCCGTGCGCGGCCTCTACCTCGGCAGTGCCAGCACCTTCCCCGGCGCGGCGGTGCATGGCGTCGCGGGGGACGCCGCCGCCCGTGCCGCCCTCACCGACGACCGCCTCCGACTGCTGCGTCACTGATCGACATTGATCGGGCCTGTCGGGCATCGGACAGGCGCGGCAATGTGCGTGTTGCGCGGTGGCCCGCGTTCGGGTATTACGTGGGGCGGGCGCGGCATCGTGCGGGACGCCACACGGGAGGAACGACGCGGCATGAATCGCTCCACGAAGCTCATACTCGACATCGCGCTTGGGGCGGTGATCCCGATCCTCATCCTCACCTACCTGACCGGCCCCCTCGGCAGCGTACCGGCCTACCTCCTCTCCGCCCTCATCCCCGTGGGGTGGGTGGCGATTGACCTGCTCTTCGTCACGCGGCGGTTCAACTTCATCACGAGCTACCTCGGTGCCGGTGCCATCCTGCGCGGGTTGCTCGCCTTCTGGTTCGTGAGCGGGGCGCAAAACGCCCTCAAGGACACGGCGGGCGGCTTGCTCACGGTGGCGGTCTTCGCCGGGTCGCTCCTGCTCGGTCGTCCGGCCCTGCGGGCCTTCGTCGCGCAGGGTCTCGCGCCCGCCACGCCCGCTCAGGAGGCGAGTTTGTACCGGCTCTTCTCCGAACGCACCGTGGCGCGACGGCTCGTTATTGGCACGGCCCTCGTCGCCGGCGTAAACGTCGTCACGAGCGCGATCAACTACTGGTTGAACCTCGCCATCGTAGTCGCCCCCTTCGGCACCGAGGCGTTCAACGCGCAGGTGGCGCAGGTGAACGCCATCACTCGCCTCGCCATCGGCATCCCGGAGTTCATCGTCGTGGGCGGCTCCATCGCGCTGGCGATTCAGGCTCTCTATGCCCACGTCCCGGAAGCCGCAAGCGGCGGCGACTTCTGGCAGGCGGTTGCCCAACGCGAGGGAGACACGGCCCTCACCGACCCCGATGCGCCCGTCCAACCCGTACGAGAATGAGCACGGACGAGGAAGAATTGCGCGTCCGTGTTCCGCTCGTGATGGACATGCACCGTGGGGAAAACCAATGCCTGAAGGGATATGTTGTTCGAATCTGGCGTGCTGAGTAGCGGGGCGTCCCCGTTTTGCCGGGACGCCCCCTGCGGGGTATGCTACGACCCTACCGAGGGGAGACGAGGCAAGCAGTGGAGGCGACATGAAAATCACGGCGGTGCGGTGCGTGCAGTACATGGGGACGATGGACTTCCCCGGTGTCTTCTGGGAGGAGCGGCTGATCCGCCCCGTGGACATCTACCCGCAGTTCAAGGCCGAGGGGCCGGGGTGGCTGCCGCCGAGCGGCGAGGGCAAGTACGCGATGAACAGTACCTTCGTCCATATCGAGACGGACGAGGGCATCTCCGGCACGGGCGGCCCAATCACGCTGGAGCAGGCGTTCATCATCCAGCGGATGCTCAAGGGCTACCTGATCGGGCAGGACCCGCTCGCCATCGAGAAACTCTGGGACATCATGTACCGGGCCAGCATCCACGGGCGCAAGGGCGTGGAGATGCTGGCGATCAGTGCCATAGACTGCGCCCTGTGGGACCTCAAGGGCAAGTGGGCGGGCGTGCCGGTCTACGTGCTGCTCGGCGGGCCGACACGCGACGCGCTCCCCGCGTACGCCTCCGCCCTCGGTTTCTCCATCGAGCCGGATCGCGCCTTCGAGCGGGCGCAACTCTTCGCCCGCGACGGCTGGACGGCAACGAAGTGGTTCTTCCGCCACGGGCCGACCGACGGGCGCAAAGGCATTGCGCAAAACGTGGCGATGGTGCAGGCGTTGCGCGAGGCCGTGGGGCCGGATGTGGATATCATGCTCGATTGCTGGTCGTCGTGGGACGTGCCGTACACGCTGATGATGGCGGAACGGCTGGCGGAGTTCTCGCCGCGCTGGCTCGAAGAACCCGTGCTGGCGGATAAGATCGGCAGCTACGCCGAGATCACCGCCCGCATCGGCAACAAGATCGCCATCTCCGGGGCGGAGCACGAGTACACCCGCTGGGGCATCCACCAACTGATGCAGGCGAAGGCGATGCACGTCTATCAGCCCGACATCTACTGGGCGGGCGGCATCTCCGAGGTGCTCAAAATTGCCGCCCTCGCCAGCGTCTACGATGTGCAACTGATCCCGCACGGTCACAGCACGCCTGCCACGGCGAACTTCCTCTACGCGCAGCCCGTCACGACCTGCCCGATTCTCGAATACCTCGTCAAGTGGAACACGGTGCATCAGTTCTTCCTGAAGCATCCCGTGCAGCCCGTGAACGGCTACGTCCCCCTGCCCACGCAACCCGGCGTCGGCATGGAACTCGACGACGCGAAAATCGAGGGGCAGCAGGAACTCTCGTACTAGCGCGGGTGCCGAAGGTGTCGGATTGCCACGACACCGAACGAATGGCACGCATGTGACGCTTTGCGTGTCCATACCGTCGTTGCGCGTCTCGGCGACGCACCGAGTGGCCCCACCCACTGCACCGTGGACAGAGCCGCTCAGTGCCGATAGACGGTTACGGGAAGGGAAAGGGGAACGGGGTGGCGTAGGACCCGGTGACGACGTCCGATGGCAGGACACCTGTTCGCCGCGAGAAGGTATAGGTGCCGTTAGCGGCTGGTCCGTCGGTTGTCGTGTTTACCACTGCCCGTAATTTCGTGCGTGTGTCGTCCGTGAAGCTTAGCGTCAACCTGGCATCCTGAGGGCCACTCAAGCTGGTGGTGAATGTGGGGAACGAGTAGGATGGGGATTGCGTCGAGTGGATGGTGTCCAGACCGAGACTTATGATGCTCCACACATACGGGCAGTGATGATTGGCAAGATTTTCGTCTCCGACACGGAGCCGATCGCACGCTTTCACCAGCGGACAGGGGAAATTGATGATGCTCTGCACCCCGGCAGCGTCGCGATATCCTGCCATCCCCGATTACCGCTATACGTGGAGCATCATGTGGCCTAGTCTGTGGTGTCGAGTAGGATTTCACCCTTCGCGCCTTTGTGATAGACGATAATCGTCATCGTGGTTCCCGTGATGCTAATAAGCAGCCGAGTCACGCCAACCGTATTCATGTCATCGTTGTTCCACATCCCAACGTAGCTTGCCGCCGTCGGCATCGCCGAGAGTGTGGTGAAGGTGGCGATGGCGGAGTAGCCGATTGGCCCCATGCCGACCTTCGCTGCCCCGCGCACTTCGTATGATGTGTTCGGAGAGAGGTTGAAGTATAGGTAGCTGCGACCAATGTCACCCATCCCTAGCGGACAGGTGAAGCCGGTGAAGCCGGGTTGGGTCGAAATCCACTCGGCGTTACCCTTGACGCGAATCTCGTTCGCGCCGCACGCCGCGACGTTCGTGGTGAATGTTGAATCCGCCGAATCGGGTCTGATGCCCCGAATCGTGACGGCGGACAGCACGGGGGCGACCGCCGGGGCCGTCGTCGGCGTCGCAGTCCGGGTCGCGGTTGTAGTTGTAGTGGCGGTGGCGGCGGTCGTCGGCGTCGGGGCGGTGCTACTGGGTACGGGCATCGGGATCGGCGTCGCAACCGTGCCACCGCCGTCGCTGGTGTTCGTCACGTACCGCCATGTGTAGTAGTGGCTGCCGATGTTCCCGAACTCCACCTGAAACGCCGCCGGGTTCGCCGGCGTATACGTCAGCACCCGCCGCTCGAACGCCTGCATCAGCACGTCCCGCTGCACCCCCGCCACCTTCACGTTCGACCAGAACGGCTCCGAGATGGCGAGGCCAATCGCGGGGATACCCGCCGTCGCTCGGTAGGTCACGAACGCCGTCGGCACGTTGTGCTGCGTCACGTCGTCGAAGCCGCCGATGTTCGC
>JAABUN010004995.1_pt1 | contig 17114 bp, 15 predicted proteins | sample 5559311 | NCBI WGS metagenome assembly JAABUN01 (sample SAMN10711877, study PRJNA513370) | rock metagenome | isolation source: Antarctica rocks | place: Antarctica: Victoria Land, Siegfried Peak sud
CCGCCCGCCCCCCCGGAACCCGCCGATGCCATTGGTCCTGTTCGACATCGACGGCACCCTCGTCCGCACGGCCGGGGCCGGCAAGGCGGCCATGCAGGCGGCCCTGCATACTCTCTTCGGGGTGACCGCGTTCACCGACCGCGTGCCGTTCAGCGGCCGGACCGACCCGGCCATCAGCCGCGATTTGCTCGCCGAACACGGCGTCGCCGTCACCCCGGACAACTTGCGGACACTGGCCGACGCCTACCTGTCGAACCTGGACGGCGCGCTGACCCGGCTCGGCGGCGAGGTCTGCCCCGGCGTCCGCCACGTCCTCCCGGCCCTGGCGGCCGACCCGCGCGTGACGCTCGGACTTCTCACCGGGAACATGAAGCGCGGGGCCGAACGCAAGCTCGGCCACTTCGGCCTGTGGGACTTCTTTCCCGTGGGCGGGTTCGGGGACGTGCATCTGGACCGCGATGACGTGGCCCGGGACGCGGTCCGGGATGCCGAACGTCATTGCGGCCGGGCGTTCGACCCCGGAGAGGTGTGGGTGATCGGCGACACCCCCCTCGACGTGTCGTGCGCCCAGGCGATCGGGGCGCGGGCCGTGGCCGTCGCCACCGGCTGGCACACCCTCGACGAACTGCACGCGACCGGGGCCGACCACGTCGTCGCCCACTTTGAGGACCCGCGGGAACTGCTGGCGTGGCTGTTATGAAGGCCGTCCGCACCGGGTTCGACCCCCGTCGGCACGCCCCGCCGTTCCCGAACTACTTCCCGCGCGGCACCCCGGTCGTGGCGGTCCCGACGCCCTTCGGCCGGCTGGCCCTGGGCGACGCCGCCGGGGGGTTGTGCGGCGGGATGGTATTTACCGCGCTGGACTGCTTCCTCCACGGCGTCGAGCCGCCGCGAGAACCGACCCCGGCGGCCGTCCGCTATTTCGCCCGCCGGCTGCTCACGAGCTGGGACTTCCCATTCGGCGTGCTGAAGTATTACGACTGGCAACGACGCTCCCAGGCCGGGCTGACGCGGCTCACGACCGGCGTCGAGTGGCCGAAGGTGCAACGGTCGCTGGACGCCGGGATGCCGGTCCCGCTCGGCATGGTCAAGGCGGCGTCGTTCGACCCACGGCACCTGCCACGCAACCACCAGGTGCTGGCCCACGGGTATACGCTCGACGCCGACGGCACGGTGGCGCTGATGGTCTACGACCCCAACCACCCGGATGACGCCGACACGACGCTAACTCTACCGCTCCATGACCCGGAGTCGCCTCGGGCGTTCGCCCACAGTGCCGAGGGGCGGACGGTGCGGGGGCTGTTCGTGACGGCGTACACGCGGCCGGACGACGCGCCGCGGTTCTGAGCGTAAAGCCTACCGAGGAGCGCCGGGGGGCTTTCACTCCCGCGGCTCCAGCCGGTCCGTCGTCACCCGGCCCAGCACGTCGGCCTGCCAGTATTGAAGGCTGTCGACATCGAGGCAGGTCAGCTTGCCGCCGCCGTAGGCGTAGGTGTCGAGGCAGATCGTCACCCCGTAGTCGAGTATCCGGCCGGACCGCTGCGACGTGTGGCCGCAGACGACGACCTTGCCCGAGTCGAGGCGGATCGGCCCGGCGAGGAAGTCCCAAAACAAGGCCGCTTCCGACTGCCCGCTCATGGGTGCGTCGGGGTCGAGGCCGGCGTGGACGAACACATGGGTGTCGGACTCGGCCCAGTCGACGCACCCGGTTTCGAGGAACGCCCAGTGGTCGGCCGGCACGTCGGCCAGGCTCCCGGCCGCCCCGAGGGTCGAGGCATACGAGGCGAGGGCCTGCAGGCCGCCGACGCTCAACCACATCTTGCGGTGGGCGGCGTCGCGGCGGGCGCGGAGCATCATCAGCTCGTGGTTGCCGCGCAGACAGGTCACGTCGTGGGTCTGCCTTAAAACGAGTAGCCGGTCGATGACGCCCCGGCTGTCCGGCCCCCGGTCGACGTAGTCGCCGAGGAACACCAGCCGGTCGCGGGGGGTCGGCCGGACGGCGGCGAGCAGGGCGTCGAGGCTGAGGGCGGCCCCGTGGATGTCGCCGACCGCGAGGGTGCGCATGGGCGGATTATAGCACGGCGGCGCATCGTTGACCGGCCGGCCGCCGGCGGCGAGAATGGGCGGGCCTGGTGACGCCGCGGGGGACACGTCATGCGTCGGTCGCGACGGTGGAAGTGGGTCGCCGCGCTCCTCCTAGTCGTCGCCCTCGGCCTGGCCGGCGGGGGCGTCTGGTGGCTGTCGGACAAGCCCCTGTCTCCAGAGGAACGGGTGTTCGTCGGCCGGTGGTCCCAGCCCATCACCGTTGCCAAGCCGAACGACGGCCGGGCCGTCTACCAGTTCAATTCGGACCGGACATTTCGGTTCCGCGCGGTGGGGTCGGACGGCCAACCGGTGCCAGGAGAGTTGGCCGGACGGTGGGCGGCCGCCGACGGCGTACTCGTCATCACTTACGAGGCGCAGCCGTGGCTCGGTCCGGCCGACCGATTCCGCCGGTTCGTCCGGGGCCAGAGTGGGTTGCGGTCGGAGCGACTAACGGTCGTAACCGCCGACGCGATCGGGTTGCGGCTCGTCGGGGCGGGAGGTAACACACTGACTCTGACCCCGGCCCCGGGCGAGTGACGGGGACGGCAGCCAACTTGCCCGCTGCCCGCCCCGCCGCTACGCCTAGCTGCGTCCCTCCCCTTCCTCCGGAGCGTCGCGTCATGGGCTTCCACCAGACCCCCACCCACAAGCCGGGCCGGGCCAGCTACCACCAGATCGGCCTCGTCCGCGGCCAGTTCGGCAACATCCCGCACGCCGCGTGGCTGAAGTTCATCGCCGACGCCGGGTTCGACGGGTACGAGGCGGCCAGTTGGGAACTCGACCTGCGCCGCGCCGACACCGACGCCGGAGCGGCCGCGTTCGCCCGGACCCTCGTCGACGAGGCGGCGGCCCACCGGCTCGAAATCTTCACCGTCGCCGTCCACCTGCAGGGCCAAGTCCTCGGGGACGAGCCGAGCGCGAAGACGCTCAACTTCTGCAGCGGCACCGGCGACGCCAAGGCGGCTTATAAGGCGTGGCGGGCCGCGGGCCAGTCGCCGCCGCGGACCGACCCGTACTACGTCCCGCCGGAGGTGGCCAAGCTCGTCCACCAAGAAGCCACCCGCGATTTACTCGCCAGCGTCCGCCTGGCCGGGCATTTGTCGAAGCTGCAAGGGCGGAAGGTGGCCTTGCCCGGGTTCGTCGGCAGCCCGGCGAATTGCTGGAGCCACTGGTTCCTGTTCCCGCCGCTCCCCGCGGCCATCGAGGGGTACGACCTGCCGGACGTGCGTGACCTGTCGCTCGATCTGCTGGTCGAGCGGTTCGGCCCGGTCTTCGACTTGTGCCGCGAGTACGGCGTCACCTACGACCTCGAATGTCACCCGTCCGAGCGGGCGATGGGCGACCTCGAAAGCGCGGGCGACTACATCCGGCACATGACGAAAGCCGGGTACGACGGCGTTGTCGGGTTCAACCTCGACGGGTCGCACATGGAGTGGCAGAACGTGTCGGTCGTCGAGTTCATCCGCGAGTACGCCGAGTACATCCACTGCGCGCATGTGAAGGGGGTGCAGGTCGAGCGCGAGCACTGCCGGGGTGGTCGCCTCGGCGGGCACCGGAACATGGGCCACTGGACGAACGGGTGGAAGTTCGTCACGGCGGGTACGAAGCGGGACGCGAACTCGCTCGAAGAGATTTTCATCGAGCTGAACCGGGTCGGGTACGTCGGGGCGGTGTCGATCGAGTGGGAGGACAACGACGCCGACCAACTGGCCGGGGCGAGGGCGGCGCTCGCGAACTGCCGGGCGGCCGACCTGCCGCCGTCGGGCATGAAGCACGACGAGATGCTGAAGGGGTAGGGCCGTGGTATGATGGGGCGAAACCCCGGAGGACCGGCCGTGAGCAAGGTGATCCTGGACGACGAGACGCTGGCTAAGCTGAACGGGTTCGTCCGGCAGGTCGAGGTGTATAACCGGGCCGGCGAGTTGGTCGGGTACTGCGTGCCGCTGGATGCCCACCTGCACGCGATGGACCTGGGCGGGCCGGACCCGTTCTCGGACGAGCAGGCTGCGGCGGCCGTGCGGGCCGGGCTGACCGGCCGGACGACGGCCGAAGTCCTCCGCGACCTGCGGAACTTATGACCTACGCGGTCACCTGGGAGCGGATCGCGGAGGCCCAACTCGCCGGGCTGTGGATACGGTCCGCGAACAAGTCCGCGGTCACGGGGTTCATCGACCAGATCGAGCGGGCGTTGGAGCGTGACCCGCACGGGTGCGGCGAGTCCCGCAACGAAGGCACCCGGCTCGCGTTCTTCCGCCCGCTGGCCGTCCGCTTCCACGTCGACGACGCGCGGAAGGTGGTGACCGTGACGGCCGTCAAGTGGGTCGGTCGCTGACCCCGGCCGGCCGTTCACCGACGCCGGGCGCGGACACGAGTCCGGGACCGCCCCTCGCCGACATCTTTGCGGCCTTCCGCAAGCTATGACCTCCGCCGCCCTCGCACGCTGTGCGGGAATAACTCTTCTTGCGCCAGGTTCCCTGCCGCGTCGAACCGCAACCGTACCGGCCCGCCGACCAGCTCCAGGGCCGGGTTCGCCCGCGCCTCGTCGGCGAGCGGGGCGGACACCCACAACTCGGTCACTTCCAGCGTGTTCGGCATCAGGCAGAGCTTGACCCGCCCCTCGACCGGCTGCCAGCACGTATCGACGGCCGCCTGGATCACCTCGCGGTCGGTGTCGAACGCCAGTGGCAGCTTCGACCGCCACAAAAACCGGGCCGTCAGGTTGTTCATGCGGAACGGCCCGGGGTTGATGGCGGCGAGCGCCCGGGCCGTCGTCAAGTCGGCGATGCCGATGCCGGTGGCGTTGCCGTGGCTCTCGGGGGAGATGTCCAAGCAGGCCATGCGGGTGACACGCGGCCGGTTCGTCTCGGCCTCCGGGCTGGCTTCAATGAGCATCCGCCCGACGACGTTCGGGTCGATGCCCGCGCCGGAGTAGTTCTTGCCGCACTCGCCAATGACCAAGGCATCGATCGCCTCGAACGGCAGTTGGCCGAGCAGCCGCTTGGCTTCTTCGAGTAGCGCCGGCTCGCGGTCGAGCAGGTCGTCGGCCGCGACGACTTCGAGCCGGGCCGTCTCCTCGGCGGCGTTTTCCAGGACCGCCAGCCCGCCCAGGAACGGGGTTTCGGCGAGTAACACCTTGGCCGACTCGACCATCATGTCCCGCAGCCCGCGGGTGCCCCACGAGTGGTGCCGGTCGGCCCCGTCCCGCTTGCCGAAGCCGATGACGAGCATCTTGAGGATGCCGCTCTCGTACCGGCCGCGGAAGTCGGTGTGCGGCTTGACGCGGGACAGCGTCACCACCCCGTCGCACTGAAGCGCGTTGCGGTCGAAGAAAACCGGCTCGCCCCACGAGTTGGTGCCGACCTCGACGGCGTCCATGTCGGTCAGTACCGGCACGCCCAGGTCGGCCTCGGTGATGCGGTAGCTGGCGAGCAACTCCCGCTGGCCGGCCGGCGTCGCCCCGCCGTGCGACCCCATCGCCGCGATCACCACCGGCTCCGCCCCGAGTTCCTTCAGCGCCTCGACGGTCGCCTTGGCCAGCACCCCGTGGTGGCGGATGCCGCGGCTCCCGCAGCCCACGGCGACCCGCATCCCCGGCGTGATACGCTTGGCGATCGACGAGTCGAGCCAGGCCCGGCGGACGGCGGCGGCCACGTCGGCCACCCGCGGCTGGTCGAGAACCTGGCGGACGAGTTGGACGGGGGGGATGTCCACGGAGTCGGTCCGGCGGGGAGCGAGAAGGGGTGGGTATTGTAGCCTGCGGCGAAGAGCCTGGGGTAGGAACCACAGTCTCTTCCTACTCCCGCACCACCCGCAAGTTCTGCTGCTCGCGGACCGGCAGCGCCTGAGTCGGACTCGTCGCCTCGGCGTGGACCCGCGTCGCCCCCGGCGTGACGCCTTCGAGTTCGACCGTGAACACCGCGTACCCGCCGGCCGGCACCTCGGCGACCGGGTTGAACGTCAGCCGGCCGGCCGATACTTGGCCGCGCTGGCGGTCGGCCCCGACCCCGCCGACCGGCCGCACCCCGTCCCCCGTGACGGCCACCTCGACGGCCGTCGCTGGGCCGGTGCCGCGGTTCTTGAGCGTCAACGTGACCGTCCGCCGCGCCCCGGCGGGGAGCGTCCCCGGCAGGTCGGTCCAGACCAGCGCCAGCGCCGGCCGGCCCGGCGGCGGGGGGGGTGGGGGCGGCGGTTCGGCGATCGGAGGGTCCGGTTCGCGTTCCGGCTCGACGGCCAACTGCACGTCGGCCTTGCCGGTCGCGTCGCCGCTGCCCCGCGCGTTGAAGGCGAGCTTGAAGTCGCCGGCCCGGTCGGCCGTCACCGGCACGTCGACCGTCTTCGACCCGCCGGCAGCAACGGTGCCGACGGCCACCTCGGCCGGGTTCGCCCCCGACCCGTGCCGGACGCCGTCTTTGGGCAAGGTGACGAACAATGTCGCGTTGTCGACGCCCACCGTTCCCGGGTTGGTCACGGTCACGGGGACGGTCACCCGGTCGCCGGGCCGGGCCGGGGGCGGGGTCCGGGCACTCACCGCGAGCTTGCCCGCCCCGACGGTCACCGTCGCGCGCTTCTCGGCCTTCGCCCCGTCGTCGGCCTCGGCCGTCGCGTCGAATACGAGCGGGCCGTTCTTGACGGGCCGGACGCGGACGATGAACGTGCGCGTCTCGCCGGCCGGGACCGGACCTACGTCCCACGTTACCCGGTCGGGCGGCGTCGCGGCCGGTTTCGGGTCGGTCCGAACCACCTCGGCCCCGGCCGGGACCGCCACCCGCACCGACCCGGCCGGCGACGTCGTGCGGCCGGGGTTCGACAGCTCGGCCGTCAGGGTGAACTCGCGGTCGAGCGCGACCGTCCGCGGGGCGCGGGCGTCGAGGGTGAGGCTGTTCGGCACCGGCGCGGGTTTGGGCTGGGAGACCGCGACGGCGGGCGGGGTGGCCGGCGCGGTGGCGGGCGGGGTCACCGGGGTGAACTCGTCGCGGCTGAGGCCGGCGGTGACCGGGGCCGGCGGCAGGTCGAGCTTGCCGGTCGCCGGTCCGGCCGCCCAGGTGATGCGCGCGGTGGCCCGCCGGCGGTCGGCGTTGTGGACGGCCGGGGCGTAGGCCGTGACGGTCGTCTCCCCCGGCACGGCGCTACTGATGATGCACCACGTCTGGCCGGCCTTGACGCTGAAATCGTCGCGGGGCGAGTCGGTCCCCCGGTCGAAGTCGTGGTCGCGGTGGCCGGTGTAGCTGACGGCCCGCTTGTTGTCGGCCACCCACCCGCGGCCGGGGGTGATGCCCGCTTCGTCGACCTCGATAATGACGCCGGGGCCGTCGACGATCCACTCGACCCGGCGCTTGCGGCGGGCGTCGCCGTCCTCGTCGGACACGGTGGCGATCAAAACTTGCTCGGTCCCGGTCGAGGCGTTCGACTGGGCGGGGGACACGTCGACGCGGGCGGCGTGCCGGTCGAAGTCGGCGAAGTACCCCGGCCCGGCCGGCTTGGCGTGGGTGGCGATCACGTCGCCGGGCGGCAGGTAGTGCGGGAAGTACGACGGGTTGGCGGCCCCGCCGAAGCACCCGGCCACGAGTGCCAGGAGCGGGACGGCGGCCAGGAGTCGCGGGCGGCGGAACACGGCCGGGGGTTATACCGGGGCGGGGGCGGATCGGGCAAGGGCGGTTTCGAGGGGTAGTCCCCTGGTTACCCATCCCGCGTTACCATGAATCCACCGCGCGGCCCGACTACCAACGGCGGGTCGAGCGATACCCACCCGCCGTGCCCGACGGTCGCCGTTGCCAACACCCCGCCATCGTCAAGATCACGCACCGTGACCAGGGTGCCGGCCGGTACGCCGTCGAGGTGGACGCGGTCGATGAGCCGGTGGTCGGCGAACCGGAACACGAACGCCGGGCCTTCGTAGAGCGGGATCACGGCCGCCCGGCGAATAGAGCGGCGGCGGATGCGATCAACGCGGACCGGGCGGCCGGGGGCAGGGGGGCCGCCGCGAACTTGGCCCGGTCACACGTTTCGAGCACGTCGCGTACCACCTCCCGGCGTGGGTCGGCCGCCAGGGTAGCCAGTAGTTCGGCCGTCGTCTGCCGGGCGGCCGGGGGGCCGGCCCAGGCCCGCACCAACTCGGCCAGGCGCTCGGCGAACGCGACATCCGGCAGCGAGTCGGCGGCCAGCGCGGCCAGACCGGCGGTCGGCGAGGGAGCCGGAGATGGTGACGGCCACCGGCGCAGGCGGACGGCGACCCCGACTATGGCCACGACCAGCGCCCCTCCCGCGACGACAGCGGCCCACGGGACGGCGGCCGGGGCAGGGGCCTGCGGCGGAGCCCCGATGCCGGTGACGCCGCGGAGTTCGCGGCCAATGTCGCCCGTCAGACTCGTCGTCACGGCGACGCTCAGCACGGGCCAGTCGACCGTCCCCGGATCGCCGGCCGGACCCGACCGGACGCCGGCCGGGGCGAACGCCAGCGGCACGGCCGGGCCCGGAACTTGCGGGTCGGCACTCAATGTTAGCGTCCAGCGCTCACGACCGTTAGGCAGCGGGGAAGTGGTTGCCGGGCCGGCCGGGGTGACGCACCAGGCGGCCGCCGACGGCTCGGCCAAGAGATCAGCCGGGGCGGTGACGCGGACCGGGACCGGCCCCTCGACGGTAAGGGTGACCGTCACCGGGTCGGCCAGCCGGACTTCCCGCGGCTCGACCGTCGCATTCGCCTGGACGCCGGGCGGGGTCACGGCGGCCCCCGGCGGCCGCGGGTCTCGAACAGGTGGGCCAGGGCGTCGAAGTGCCGGCCGTCGGTACTCGCCTCGACCACGGCAGCCGGGGCCGACCGGGCCAGCAGGGTGAACGCATCCCGGTCGGCGGCGCTCCGTTCGACGAACCTGCGCCGGAACGACGGGTCGCCGGCGTCGATGACGGTCTGGGTGCCGGTCTCCGCGTCTTCGAGGGCGACCAGCCCGGCGGCCGGCCAGGCGAGTTCGACCGGGTCGGCGATGCGGACGGCCGTCACGTCGTGCTGGCGGGCGGCCCGGCGGAAGGCCGCCGCGAACCGCGGGTCGGCGGCGCACCCCAGGAAGTCGCTCAGGACGAACACGACCGACCGCCGGCGGCGGCCGCGGGCGACCGCCGCCAGCCCGGCGGCCAGGTCGGTCCCCGGGTGGGCCGGGGCGGCGGTGAGTACGTCCCGCACCACCCGGACGGCGTGCCGGGTTCCCTTCCCCGGCGGGATCAGGCGTTCGACGCGGTCGGTCACACCCACCCACCCGACCCGGTCCTGGTGGGCGGCGGCCGTCAGGGCCAGGACGGCGGCGAGTTCCCCGGCGACGGCCCGCTTGGTCGGCCGGCCGGTGCCGAACGCGAGACTCGCCGACAGGTCGACGACGAGCAGCACCGTCAGTTCCCGCTCCTCGGCGTACCGCTTGACGAACGGGGTGCCGATGCGGGCGGTGACGTTCCAGTCGACGGCCCGGATGTCGTCCCCCGGCTGGTACGCCCGGACCTCCTCGAACGACAGGCCGGCCCCGCGGAAGGCGGAGCGGTACTCGCCGCCGGCGGTCGCCCGGACGGCCCGCCGGGCGCGGACCCGGAGGCGGCGGATTTGGCGGAGGACATCGGCCGGGATCATGGGCCACCGGGGGCGGGTCGGGGTCCGGGCATACTGTATACTCGGGGTTTTCCCGGCCCGAACCAGGGGGTAATGTCGTGACCCGGCTCGCCGTGACTCTTGCCGCTTGGGTGAGTCCCACCGACGTTCGTCGGTGGGCTTTCGGTCTGATTGCTGTCCTGCTCGTCGCCCCGGCCGCGTCGGCCGCCCCGCCCGCGATCCCCCGCGAGTTCCGGGGCGTCTGGGTGGCGACCGTCGCCAACATCGACTGGCCGACCAAGCCGGGCCTGTCGGACGCCGACCAGCAGGCCGAACTGGTGGCGATGTTCGACAGGTACCGGGCGCTGAACTTCAACGCCATCGTCCTGCAGGTGCGGCCGATGTGCGATGCGTTCTACCCGTCGGCCTTGGAGCCGTGGTCCGAGTTCCTGACCGGGGCGTCGGGGCACGCGCCGGGGTACGACCCGCTGGCGTTCGCCGTGGCCGAGGCCCACGCCCGGGGGCTGGAGTTGCACGCCTGGTTCAACCCGTACCGGGCCGCGTCGCCGGCGGCCAAGTCGGGGCCGGCCGCGACGCACGTCATCAAGACCCGGCCGGACCTGGCCAAGAAGTACGGCAAGCATTACTGGCTGAACCCGACCCACCCGGACACCCGCAGGCACTCCCTGGCCGTGGTCGCCGACGTGGTCAAGCGGTACGACCTCGACGGCATCCACCTCGACGATTACTTCTACCCGTACCCGGAAAAGGACGCGGCCGGGGCGGAGATTCCCTTCCCCGACGACGACACTTGGAAGACCTACCAGGAGGGCGGCGGGAAGCTCGGCCGGGACGACTGGCGGCGGGAGGCGGTCAACCTGTTCGTGATGGAGTTGTACCAGCAGACCAAGGCGGCCAAACCGCACGTCAAGGTCGGCATCAGCCCGTTCGGCATCTGGCGGCCGGGGCACCCGGAGGGGATCGCCGGGTTCGACCAGCACGCCAAGCTGTACGCCGACGCCAAGTTGTGGCTCAACAAGGGGTGGGTCGACTACTACACGCCGCAACTGTACTGGCCGATCAAACAGGAGAAGCAGAGCTACCCGAAGCTGCTCGCCTGGTGGGCCGGGGAGAACACGCAGCACCGCCACCTGTGGCCCGGCAACTACAGCACTAAGGCGGCCGGCACCACGGCCGGGTGGTCGGTCGGTGAGTTGGCCGACCAGATTGCGGCGACGCGCCACCAGAAAGGGGCCGGCGGCAATGTCCACTTCAGCGCCCGGCCGATGCTCCGGAGCGACAAGCTGACGGCCGCGCTCGCGGAGGTCTACGCCGCCCCCGCGCTGGTGCCGGCGTCTCCCTGGCTGGGCGGGGCGACGCCCGGGAAGCCGGGCGTCGTCCGGGGCAGCGGGGGCGAGTACGAGCTGGCCGGCGACGCGGCCACGCACCTGTTCGCGGTCCAGTCCCGGGTCGGTGACAAGTGGTCGACGCGGTTCGTCCCGGCTGATCCGGCGACGCACGGCGGGGCAGTGACCTTCACCGCGGACCCGGCCGAGGTGGCGGTGACGCCGGTCGGCCGGACGGGCGCGGCGGGCGCGGCGGCGGTCCGGTAGCGGCGGGGGAACCCCAGGAGGACGGACAGTGAGTATGGCTTCAACGGTTCCACCATCGCCCGCCCCGTTCCGCCCGAGGTACGTGGCCGATGTCCTCGCCGACTGGGGCATCCCTCCCGAGCGCATGCTGATGGACCCACCGCCGGGGACGGCGACGGAAGCGGACCTGGTCGCATGGAATGAACGCCAGGACTGGAACGGGCTGTGCGAACTGGTCGCGGGAACTCTGGTGGAGAAGCCGATGGGGTTTCCGGAAGGGCACGTCGCGGCGCAACTGATTTTCTTGGTCCAACTGTTCCTTGAAGACCACCGGATCGGCATTCTAGCGGGTCCGGACGCACCCACCCGGTTCGCTCCCGATCAAATCCGCCTGCCGGATGTGACCTTCGTGGCCCTCGCCCGCCTGCCGGGGGGAATGATCCCGCGCGACGCGGTGTCCCGCATCCCGCCGAACCTGGTGGTCGAAATCCTCAGCCCGTCGAACACCCGGGCCGAGATGGCCCAGAAAAGGACCGAGTACTTCGCTGCCGGCGTCGAACTCGTCTGGCAGGTCGACCCCGATACGCGGTCGGCCGAGGTGTACACGTCGCCGACCGCCGTCACCGCCGTCCCGCCGGACGGGTCGCTCGACGGCGGCACCGTCCTGCCCGGCCTGTCGATCCCGCTCGCCCGCCTGTTCGCCGGATTCGACCCGCCACCGGCCCCGTAGCGCGAGCCTCCGCCAGCCGCCGGTGTCCGTCCATAAACTGACACGGTCCCCCCGCGCCCGAGGCCCGACTGATGCCGTTCGAGAGAGTGGAAACCCAGGGCGTTGACTTCCCCGCCCTCGAGCGCGGCGTCCTGCGGTTCTGGGCCGACCGCGACATCTTCGCCAAGCGGAAAGCCCTCAACGCCGGCCGACCGAAGTGGTCGTTCCTGGACGGGCCGATCACGGCCAACAACCCGATGGGCGTCCACCACGCCTGGAACCGGACGTACAAGGACGCCTTCAACCGCTACTTCGCCATGACAGGCCACGAACTCCGCTACCAGCAGGGGTTCGACTGCCAGGGGCTGTGGGTCGAGGTCGAGGTCGAGAAGGAGTTGAAGCTCCGGTCGAAGCGCGACATCGAGAACTTGGTGCCGGGGGATGTCGAGGCATCGGTCGATCAATTCGTGCAGGCGTGCAAGGGCCGGGTCGACCGGTTCGCCCGCGTCCAGACCGAGCAGTCCGTCCGCCTCGGCTACTGGATGGATTGGGACCGGACCGATGCCGACTGGGCGAAACCGCCGGACGAGCGGCACTCGTACTTCACCATGTCCGAGGCGAACAACTACACGATCTGGGCGTTCCTCAAAAAGTGCCACGACCGGAAGATGGTCTACCGCGGCTACGACGTGATGCCCTGGTGCGGCCGGTGCGGCGTCGGCATCTCCGAGATGGAGCAGAAGGAGGGGTACCGGCTGGTCGAACACCGGGCGGTGTTCGTCAAGTTCCCGCTCCGCGACCGGCCCGGCGAATCCCTCCTGGCGTGGACGACGACGCCGTGGACGCTGTCGAGCAACGTCGCCGCGGCGGTCAACCCGACGCTGACATACCTGAAGGTCAAGCTCCGTGGCGAGGTCTACTACGTCGGCAAGGGTGCGTACAAGCTCGACCGGATGGCGGCCGGGGCCGGCGACGACGGCACCGAAGAGGCGGCCTCCGGCGGCGGCAAACGAGGAACGCGTGACTGGCTGCCCGGCGTCCCGGCGCTCTCCAGCCTGGAGCAAATGTTCAAGTCGAAGGCGGCCAAGGGCGAACCCGTCGAGGTCGTCGGGGAGGTCAAGGGATCGGAGATGATCGGCTGGGCCTACGCCGGGCCGTTCGACCCGCTCCCCGCGCAGAACGCGGCGTTCGGCTACCCGGACGAAGTCGCGCAAATCGTCCGCGAGCGCGGCTGGGCGGCCGACACGACCGCGGTCGCCGCCCACCGGGTCATCGCCTGGGCCGACGTGAGCGAGTCGGAGGGGACCGGCATCGTCCACATCGCGCCGGGCTGCGGGAAGGAGGACTTCGGCCTCGGCAAAGACAACTTGCTCCCGGCCGTCGCCCCGCTCGACGAGTCCGGCACGTTCCTGGACGGGTTCGGCCCCCTCGCCGGTCACGTCGCGTACGCCCCGGAGACGGCCGACCTGGTGTTCGAGCAGCTGAAGGCCAACGACCGCCTGTTCTCGACCGAGCGCTACGTCCACCGCTACCCGCACTGCTGGCGGTGCAAGACCGAACTGCTCTACCGGCTCGTCGACGAGTGGTTCATCGACATGGGGCCACCGCACACCGAGGACGGGTTCCGCGGCGACGTGATGAAGGTGGTCGAGCAGGTCACGTTCCTGCCCGAGAGCCTGAACGGCCGGGCGCGGGAGCGGGACTGGCTGTGGAACATGCACGACTGGATGATCTCGAAGAAGCGCTACTGGGGCCTGGCACTGCCGATCTGGGTGGACGAGAAGGAGCCGACGCAGTTCGAGGTCATCGGCAGCCGCGAGGAGCTGCGCGCACGCGCCGTCGAGGGGTGGGCCGAGTTCGACGGGCATAGTCCGCACCGGCCGTGGGTCGACCGGGTCGTCATCATCAACCCCCGGACCGGCAACCGGATGCGGCGCGTGCCGGACGTGGGTAACCCGTGGCTCGATGCCGGGGTCGTCGGGTTCAGCACGCTCAAGTACGGCACCGACCGCGACTACTGGCGCGCGTGGTACCCGGCCGACTTCGTCACCGAGAGCTTCCCGGGCCAGTTCCGCAACTGGTTTTACGCCCTCCTGGCCATGAGTACGATGTTGGGCGACGGGGAACCGCCATTCAAGACGTTGCTCGGGTTCGCCACGGTCAAGGACCAGACCGGCCGGGACATGCACAAGTCGGACGGCAACTCGATCGAGTTCGTCGCCGCCGCCGACGAGGGGTTCAAGCTCACGCACCCCTTGAAGCCCAAGGAGGCGGCCAGGCTGCCCGAGGGGGCGACGGCGTTCGCCGAGGTGACGGTCACCGACCGGGCCACGGGGCAGCCGGTCCCGGCGGTGGAAGCGACCTACCCGCCGATCGGGGCGGACGTGATGCGCTGGCTGTACTGCCGGCACAACCCGGCGCAGAACCTGAACTTCGGCCCGGTCCCGACCAACGAGGTCCGCGCCCGGTTCGTCCTCAAACTCTGGAACTGCTACGCGCTGCTGTGCAACTACGCCCGCCTCGACGGCTTCGACCCCATCGCGCCCGCCGTCCCGGTCGCCCGCCGGCCGGCCGTCGACCGCTGGATTCTCTCGGACCTGGCGAAGCTGGTCGAGACGGCGAACGCCGGGTTCACGAGTTACAACGTCATGGCCTTCGCCCTCGCGGCCGAGGAGTTCGTCGACGCGAAATTGTCGAACTGGTACATCCGCGTCAACCGCGACCGCTTCTGGAGCAAGGCCGCCGGCCTCGACGCAGGGGGCGCGGCCGACAAACTAGCCGCGTACCAGACGCTCTACACGGTGATGCGGACCCTGGCGCAACTGATCGCCCCGTGCGTGCCGTTTCTGAGCGAGGTGATGTGGCGGAACCTGCGCACGGAGCGTGACCCCGAGTCGGTTCATCTCTGCGACTACCCGACGGACGATGCTGGGCTGGTGGACGCGACCCTGTCCGAGACGATGAACGCGGTCTTGCAACTGGTGACGCTGGGCAATGCCGCCCGGAACGCGGCCAAGCTGCCGACCCGCCAGCCGCTCGCCGCCGTCGTGGTCGCTCCGAGTACCGACGCCCAGCGGCGGGCCGTCGCCGAGTTCAACGAGTTGATTCGCGACGAGTTGAACGTCCAGGCGGTGGCCCTGCACCCGCCGGGGCCGCCACTGTTGAGCGCGACGGCCCGGCTGAACAAAAAGACGGCGGCCGCGAAGCTCGGGGCGAAGCTCAAGGTGGTCGAGGCCGAACTCGCCGGCCTCGACCCGGCCGACCTCGACAATCGCCTCCGCGCTGGCCCGGTGCCGCTCGGCGGCGTCGAACTCATCGCCGGGGACTTTACGTTCGACTACGCGGCGGCCGCGGGGTTCGCCGGCGTCACCGACCGGGCGTTGCAGTTGGCCCTCGACACCCGGCTGACGCCCGAGTTGCGGGCCGGCGGGCTGGCCCGGTCGGTCGTCCGGTTCGTCCAGGAGGCCCGCAAGGACGCCGGCCTCGACGTGGCCGACCAGATCGTGTTGAGCCTGACGACCGAGGACGCGGACCTGGCCGCCGCCGTCGAGACGCACCGGGCGACCATCGCCGCCGACACGCAGGTGGTGCGGTGGGGCGACGCGGCCGGCGGGTTCGAGCGGACGGTCAGCATCGACGGGCGGGCGTTGGTGATTCGGCTGGGGAAGGCTTCGTAGTCCGCTTGCTCCGCGAGCGGTCCTCGCACTTCGATCAGCCCTCCTTCGGGTTAAGACCGCTCGCGGAGTGAGCGGACTACGAAAATCATCCGCCTTGCCCCCGCCCCCCGCCGCCGGTACAAGTCGCCCCGATACCCGGAAGCCGACACCGAGGGGCGGGCCGTGCGGGCGGCGGGACTGGTCACCTTACTCCTGACCCTGGCCAGCGTTGCGACCGGGCAGGACGGCCTGCCGCCGCGCGACCCCGTCCCCCTGCGCCGCGACATCCCGCCCCCCGTCCTCCCGGACATTCCGCCCGGCCCGCCGCCGGTCCGCCCGGCCGACGACCCGCTGTTCCCGCCCCGCCGGCCGGACCCGCCCGCCGCCGACTTGCCCCCGCGGCTGGGGCGGCCGCTCGACGACTTCCGCGAGCCGCCGCCATTCCGAGGCGACGGCGACGACGGCACCAATTGGCCGCAGCGGCGGAACCCCGAACGGGACGACGAATACTCCCCGCGCTACCGCGTCTGGTACTTTGGGGACCAGGCCGTCCGCGGCCAGCCGACCGACCTGAGCCAGGTCCGCCAGGAATTGGACGTGCCGATCCCGATCCTGCTCGACCGGACTGACCTGTTCGGGGCGTCGCTCCGGGTGCGGAACATCACCACGTACACCCGCGCCGTCCTGCCGGACTCGGGTCAGCTGTTCCCGAAGTCGTTGTGGGAGGTGAGCTTGGGCATCGGCTACCTGCACCGCTTCGACAACGGCTGGAGCGCCGGCATCCTCCCCCGGATCGGCACCATCAGCGACAAGCCGTTCGAGAGTACCCGCGAGCTGAACCTGAGCGCCATCGCCTTCGTCCGCGCCCCGGCCTTCTACGAGGGGGACTTCTGGAACTTCACGCTCTTTTACTTCCCGAACAGCCAGGTGCCGTTCCCGATCCCCGGCGTGGCGTATGAGTGGAACCCGAACCCGGACCTGCGGATCAACATCGGCCTGCCGTTCAACGTCCGGTGGCGGTTCGCCCCGGACTGGCAGTTCGACTTCGGCTACCGGCCGCTGACCCAGATCACCAGCCGGCTGTCGTGGGAGCCGCGGCCCGGGTTCAAGCCCTACGCCGGGTTCGACTGGGACAACGAGGGGTACTACCTGGTCGGCCGGCCGAACCGCCGCGACCTGTTCTTCCTGCAGGAGAAGCGGCTGACCGGCGGCGTCCGGTTCGACCTGTCGCAGCGGCTCACCCTCGACCTGTCCGGCGGGTACGCCTTCGACCGGAGCAACGGCGTGGGGCGGACATCGGTGAGTTACCGCTCCGACCGCCTGACGATCGAGTCCGGTGGGTTTCTCTCGGCGTGGCTATTACTTCAGTTCTGACATCCTCGGTGGTGTCCGTTCTCTCTTGCACGCCCTGACCGATGCGAGGTAAGGAATTGCGTCGCACGGTTGCGATTTTCACGCCCTGGTGGGATCGGTCATGGACGACCTGAGCCGGTTCTGTTGCCTCA
>JAABUN010004996.1_pt1 | contig 17112 bp, 25 predicted proteins | sample 5559311 | NCBI WGS metagenome assembly JAABUN01 (sample SAMN10711877, study PRJNA513370) | rock metagenome | isolation source: Antarctica rocks | place: Antarctica: Victoria Land, Siegfried Peak sud
TCAAGTGGCTTGCTCCTGGTGACGATGAAGGTGGTACTCCATCCTACCGCAGCCAAGCCGCTTGACCTACTCACAATTGACAACAACATACATCAGGGCAGATCAACGCGAAGCGCACCACTGGTTACTATACCGCCCGCCCCCTCAGTGTCCCTGAGTGTAACAGAAAACCAACGATTGCGGGCACAGGAGGCGATTAGAACCGGCCCGCGCATCGGCCCTTGCATCGGCCCGCGCCTGTGCCCGCCTTCGGTTCGAAGCCCCGATCCGTGCCCGCCCCTGGGCCGAAGTCGAACCCGTGCTCAAGCCGCCATGCAGCCGGTGTGGGAGGCGGCCGGCGCACGTCAATCGCGCGCTGCGCTGCGCTCCTCGCTGATCACCGTTTTTTCTCCCTTGTCCAATCATCACGAGGGAATGTCTAATCATCGGCGCTTGATCCCCTTTTTGGCCCCCTTCTTTTTGGGCACCGCGTGCGCAGGCACCGGATGGGTGAAAACGCAGCCGCCTTCGGGGCACAGGCAAAGCACAGGCAAAGCCGCAAGTTTTCACTTTTTGTGCGCTCGTACCCTCGTGGGTGTGCGCTCGTAGACGTTTCCGGGTCCGCTACAACCTCCTCCGTCATGGGCGTTTCGCCCCCTTCCCAGCCCTTCCCAGCCCTTCCCAGCGCCGCCTGCCTTCTGCTTGGGCACCGGGGGAGAACACGCACCCAGGCTCCACCACCCAGGCGCTCCATGGGCAGCCCGTGTCCGGTGCTGGGGCACACCGCCTCCGGGTTGCGGCACACGGACACCTTCACGCCCGTCGCCGAGTCCACCACGTTCAGGGCCGCGATCTGCGCGCGCCGGGACCTGGCGCAGCAGCGTCAGGCCACGGGCGAGGAAACAGGCGAGGAAACAGGCCACGTACATCCGCCGAAACGCGATGGCCGCGAGTTGCTTTTCGCTATGACGGGAGTGTGAATTTTCAACTTTTGTCCGACTGTTCCCTCGTGGGTGTCCGACTGTAGACGTTTCCGGGTCCGCTTCCGGGTCCGCTACAACGTCCTCGCTCCTGGGCGTTTCGCCCCCTTCCCCTCGCCGTTCTTCTTGGGCACGGGGGTGAACACGCAGCCGCATTCCGGACACTGGCACTGGGCATTGGCACGGGGACGCAGCCGCTCCTGAGCCAGGGCGAAAACGGCAAAAATGGTCCCTCGTTCCCGCGTGCTTGGTCGCTCATGGCCGTTTGCGTGCCGGCGCGCCGCTGCCAGCCTATGCGCCGTTGCCGGGGCACGCGCGCTCAACGAGCCGCCTCCACGAACGAGCGAGCGAGCAGAGAGCGTCCCCCTTAGCGCGCACTCTGTTTGGGACCGCGCTGTTTGGGAGCGTTGAGTCCGAACAGTTTGCACTCCTGCTTGAGCGCGGCCAGGAGCGCCTTCAGATCGTTCGCGGCGTAGGCGAGACGGCGCATCTCGGCCAGGTGCGCGTCCACCAGCGCGATGCGCTCCGCGACCTGGCGCGACACACCCGCCTTCCAGCCCTCGCGCAGGAACTGGGCGTCCTCGCCGATGGTGCCCAGGCTCCACGCCTTGCCCGTGTCCGGGTTGCGGCACACCGGCACCTTCGCGCCCGTGGCCGGGTCCACCACGCTCAGGGCGGCGATCTTGGCCTGGATCTCGCGCAGCGTCAGGCCACCCACCAGATACCGCGCCACGTATCGCTGGCGCACGTCAATTGCCGCCTGCTGCGCCTCACTTACCACCGGATGTTCCCTCGCAAATTTCGCATTTTTGTCCAGCCATTCCCTCGTGCTTGTCCAGCCATCGGTTTCCATGAATACCGGGCGTCGACACCAGGCGTAGGACGGCAATCTACGTTCCGGGTGCGCGCTCTTTGTTGCGGAGTGAGTAAATGTGTGGCGTTTTCGCGTGCTACAGGTCGTGCGCCTCCTGATCAGCGCCGGTCCGCAGCGTAGGAAAGTGCGGCAGCGGGAGTAAACTATAGTTTGTATAACGCAGCCGGTTTACCGAAGTAGTCGCCCGCACACGTCGTGCTGCACTCGGGCGTGTCCGTGCGGCGTGTCCATGCCAGGAGGTTTCCCCGCCGTTGTACGAGCCCCCCTACAAGCCCCAGCCCGTTGCCGTCTCGGCCGGGTTCCGCCGCCTGGTGCTGCGGACGTACCCGGCACTGGCTGCCGCTCCGGACGAGCGCACCGCAGCCTACTGGCGCATCCTGCAGTACGTGCTGTTCTCGCTGTTTGCGGACGAGTATACGGGCGATACGATCTTGCCGTACCAGACGGTGGCCGCGCTGGTGGGCGTCCATCCCAAGAGTCACGGCTTCAACGCCGGGGCCTGGCTGGCGGCGTTTTCCCGCGACGTGGGTTTGCCGCTCAACCCTTCGGACTACTGTTACCTCCAGGGCGAGGCGCGCACGGTTCGCCCTCAGGTGGACGCGGCGGTGCTTGCGGCGCTGGGCGACGAGTGCCGGCAGCGGCGGGTCCAGGGCGGCCAGGAGCGGGTTTGGTTCGCGTCGGGCGAGCGGGTTTCGCGCCGGGGCGAGCGGGACGTGCAGCGCGCGTACGAGGAGCAACTGGCGGCGCTGTCACGCTCCTCGGTCGGCCCCAATCACCCCGCGCGCCGGCTGGTCGAGTACTTCCTCCATGCGCCGCCGGATTGCTTAGAGCGCGTGCTGAAGCGCAACCTGCCCGGCGTACGGGAGAAGGTCGCGGCGCTGCCCGTAAGCACTGAGCGGGAGCGGGCGAAGCGCCACTTTTGCGAACGGCTGCTGGTAACGCTGGGGAGCGGCTCCGCGCTGGGCCGGATGTTCTACACGGGCAGCGAGCGCACGCCGCGCGTGTTCGCGGCGGGGACGAGCGTCCATCAACTGCCGCGTGACCTGCGCCAAAAGGCGTTCGCGGGGTGCTACGAGTGCGACCTGCGGGCGGCGCAACTGGCGATCGTGGCGCGGCTTTGGGACATCGCGCCGCTGCAGGAGTTTTTGGAGGGCGGCGGCTCGATCTGGGAAGAGTTGGCGGGCGTGGCCGGTGTCCCGGCCGCCGAGAACAAGCCGATCCTGAAGCGCACAGTGTACAGCGTGGTGTTCGGCATGGGGTCCAAGAACGTGCGGGCGCAACTGGCGGACGGGACGATCCACGGGCCGGGCGTGGGGGCGGTCGCGGCCGCCAGGGTGCTGAAGCATCCGCTGATGCGCGCGCTGTTCGGGGCGCGGCGGCGGGTGAGCCGTCGGGTGTGGGGCGCGGGCGGGGCGCGGGACACGTGGGGCAACTGGGTGCCCACGGCCTGGGGCACGACCAGTGACCGGAACGCTGAGCGGGAGCGGCCGGTGCGGGACGTTCCCAGCGTGCTGGCCGCCGTGGTGCAGTCCTACGAGATGCGCCTGTTGCTGCCGGTGTTGGGGGTGATCGCGGCCGAGCCGCAGGTGTATCTGTTGTCGTGGCTGCATGACGGGGTGACGCTGCACCTGGGCAACAAGGAGAAGGCAAACAGGCACCTGAGGAAGTTGGCGGCGGCCGTGCAGAAGGAAGCCGACGCCCAAGCCATGACGACCCGCCTGGAGGTAACGGGCCTTTAAGCCACGAGGAGCCAATATAGCCGCCAGCGGGGTCTTCGGGGGGTGAAATCGCCGGCCGCGCGCGCTTCCTCTGCACACTTCACGCTCAGGAGGAAAGACAAGGGCAGAGGAAGCGGCGGGAGGTTAACTGTTGGTTCCGCGACCGCGCCCGGTTTTGAGCGCGAATTGGGGAGGAGGGGTGGTCACGAAGTAGCCAAAAAAACCCGCGCGTTCGCTACGCCGCCCTTATCGGAAGGGATGCACGCAGAGTTTTGCGCCCTTGCAGCCGCTGCTCCCGTTGCCCCAATCAGGCAGGTAGGGGTGACTGTAGTTTTTTGGCGGAATACTCACGCTGCCTTGCTGCCGCTTACCGTACAGTTTTCCCAAAAAACTGCCGTCACCCGTAGTTCGCCACGAGGGTTTGCATCCAGCGCGCAGGCAGTCTTTTTCTGCCGCCTAGTCTCGAATGGGTCTCGAACAGGTACAACTGCGCTCGCTTGGTTGGCAGGTCCTTCAGGACGAACTCGGGTTCCTCGTAGGTGTCAAATATCTACGGGAACCACTCGCGTCGCGGCATTCGTGTCTATGGTGTCGCGGATCGAGTGAAGCGCCACCAGCCATTCCAGCGCAGCGCCATTGCAGGCAGTCAGGTGCTTCCGCCTGCCTGGCCTAACTCGGTCGCAGGGCAAACCGGCGAGCGCGCGGCATGACATTCTGTGCTCGCTCGGTCCTTGGGGGCGGCTCAGCAAGTAAGTCTGCACTGCGCTGCACTGCGCTGCACTGCGCTGCACTGCGCTGTGCAGCGCGGCAAGCGTGCCTTGGGAACGCGCTTATGCCGTCACCTTCCCCTCGCACTGGAACCGCCACGCCTGCGCCATTTTCTGAGCGAGCGTGTCCTGGCTGAAGTGGGCGAGCCGGCAGGTGTCGCGCAGGTGCTTCTCGGCCCGCGCCTTGAGTTGGGCGAACTCGGCTTCGGGCACGTTGCCCAGGTGCCGCGCTCGCGCTCGGTCCCATTCCTCGGACGCTGCCTCTACGCTGCTTGCCCCTGTTTGGCCCTTCTGTGCCCCGCTGATGGGCGGTGCTGCCTGTCGGGGCTTGTATCCGCGTTCAATGGCCCGGCACAGCCACGCGCCCGCGTCGTGAACGTTCTTCGCCGCCGAAAGCAGCGCAAGGGCTAAACGGCAGCGCGGCTCGCCGTGTTCGCGGTACAGCCTTCGTGCCGTCTCCTTCTCCATTCCCTTTTGCGTAAGCAGGACAACAACATCGGGCAACGGTTCCGGTTCAATCTTTTGTTCGCTCTGGGTGGCCTGTTGTTGTTCTTTTGTAGGGAGAGAGTTTGTTTTCTTTAGGGGGCCGCAAATCTGCGGTCTGGACAGGCGCGGCTTCTTCGTGGGAGTGTCTTTGCCGCTCCGCAGTTCTGCGGTCTGGGTCTTGGGGGCGACCACCGCAGGCGCAAGCATTGCAGGGGCGAGCATTGCCGCCGCGACGTTGAGAACGTTCTGGCGGAACTTGCCGGCACGGTCCCGAATGCGCCGCGCGATCTTGACGAGGCCCAGCGCGACAAGGTGAGCCTGCGTGCGGCCCACCTTGTCGGTAGACCAGCCCAGGTCAGCGGCGAGCGTTTCCTGTTCGGGCCATACCTCGGGTTTGCCGGGGCGGGCGAAGGTGAGCAGGTAGGCGAGAAGGCGAAAGCCGGCGTCGGACAGGTCGCGGCGCGAAACGAGGGCGTGAGGAACGATGACAAACGAGGTGGGCTTGACGCCGGGGATGGCGTCGGCCATAATGGGATTCATAGCAGCGAGCACCTCCAGTACTCGTTTGGCTGTAGAGAGCGCGTCGTGTTGGTCGCACGGCGCGCTCTTGTTTTTCTGAGGTTCTAAAGTTTAGCAAACACGCGGGTGATTTGTCAACGGCCAGTTTCGGATTCCGAAATGAACACTGCGAGATCCGAAAGTCGGTAGCGTACGCGCCGCCCCAGCCGGATACACGGCACGTTGGCGCGTACCCATGACGGCGACATTTGCAGCCGCTCGGCTGCCTGCTCGGTAGTCAGCAGGCGTGTGTCGCGCACTTGAGCAGCCTGCTGTTGCACTGCCGCGATCCCTTCCAGTGCTGCCACCATGCGCGCCGCTTCCCCTTCCGCGTTTCGCGTTTCGGATTCCGAAAAACGAATTCCGAAAACTCGGCTATCCGGCTGCAGGGCAAGCCCCTCTGCCGCGTCATCTGCCTTATTTCGGATTGCGAAACGCTGGCGTAGCATGGCCGCTGCCGTCTTTGGCTTGATCGTGCCAATTTTGTGCCCTTCGGCAATGGCGCGAAACAACGGTAAAGACGTACGCGGGTAACGCGGTGGATTGCCCACCGGCTCCATGAGGGCGCGCGTTTCCGGTTCGCCCAGGTAGCGCACGAGCGCCGGCTTTCCGATTCCCGCTTCCTGAGCGATGGCGTCGAGCGTAAGCGTTTCGGATTGCGAAACGAGTGTTCCGTCGTTGTTTACCGCATTGCTGTCAGTCAATAAGGATGTCCCATAAACGAGCATTTCTAAGGACGGAGGGCGTGTCGTTACTTCTTGTCCGATGCCTTGCCCGCCCCCTTGTCCGTCCCCTCGCTCCCGGCTCCCTGGCCGATCTTGAAGAGTTTGGTGCCGCACACCGAGCACGTGCCCGTCATCGCCGGCCGCCCGTTCTTCATCGTGGTCGAGGTCGCATCCGTCATCTCGCGCTTCTGTTTGCACTTCATGCAGTACGCTTCCATCCCCTCAATCCTCCTCGCGCGCTCGCGCGTTGAACGCTGAACTTGGGCTATGATACCCGCCAGGCCCGCTGACAGGCCCGCTGACAGGCCCCCCGACTCCTGCCCCAAGCCGGCCTGTCTACTGCCTCGGGGAAACTTCGTTGTCCAAGTGCAGCCACGTGGTAAAGGTTTGCTCCCCTTCTTGCAGGCGGATCAGGCGCGCGCCGCGCGCGAAACCCTCCTTGCCATACGTGTTGTAGCCGCTCGCACGACCGTAGCACAGACGGATCCCGTGCAGATCTCCCTCGAAGTCGTTCACGTGGTCATGACCCACAAACACGCCCCGGACGGTCCCGGCCTCATGAAACGCGGCGAACAAGCCGGTGTTGAGGCGTGGGCAGCAGATCGGTTCCTGTTTGACTCCCCCGCACACATGGTGCTCCCACACCTCGTTGTACTCGGGCAGCGGAATGTGAAAAAAAGCGAGTGCGGGGAGCGCCGCCGCCGCCGCCGCAGCAGCAGCAGCAGGGGGCGCGTTCTGTGTCTGCCGGCTGCGGGCCAAGTCCTGCGCGGCGACACGCCGAAACCAGCCGATCTGCTCGAAGGTGATCCACCCATACCCCCCAATCCCGCTCGGGGCGTAACTGCCCGAATCCAGGAAGTAAAGCAGCGCAGCGGCCGGGGTAGCCAGGGCGGCGGCAGTGTTGGCGTCCTTCGACGACGAGACGAGCCGGACGAAGTTGCCCACGCCGGGTACGTCCTCGGGTCCGGCCTCGGACAGGCACCAGCGGCAGGAGGCACGTTGCAGCGCCATCAAGTCGGCGCGCGAAAGCGTGCCTTCATCGTCGTGGTTGCCAAACACGGCCGCCCAAGGAACCTGGCTCTGCTCCATAGGGGCCACGGCCGCCATCCAAGAACGGGCCGGATCCTGGCAACCGTTGCCGGCGATCACGTCGCCTGTGAGCACAACAAGGTCGGGCTGCTCGGCTTCCAGGACGCGCTCCATCAGGGCGCGCGTGCGCCGGTCCTCCTCATTGCCGTTCTGCCAATGCAGGTCCGTGAACTGAGCGATGGTGAACGTGCCGTCCGGGCGAAAGCGAAGCGGCGGCAGTGGCAGCGGCGGCAGCGCGTTTGGTTCCATGAAGCCTTCTCACTTGCGAGGGTTCGCGTTCCTGCTCGGGCTGCCCTCTCGGCCTGGTGAACGTGCGCTCGTTCACGCCGGCCGCGTCCGCATCAGCAGAAATTACTGCTGCCGCCACGTTCCACCGTCCTGGGTTTTCTTGCGCACTTGAACGATGGGATCGGCCTCAATCTCTTGTTGGATCTCGTTTTGAACCCGCCAGAGCCGAAGCGTTTCCTCTAACGCTCGTTCTTCGGCTTCCGTTCGTTCCGGCGGCGGCCCATCTGCGGCGGCATCAATGCCGTCGCTGCACGATTCGCAAAGGGGCAGGCCATCGTCCGCTTCCTCCTGGGGAGTGTAAGGCCGGCCCAGCGACACGCCGCAGATGCAGCACGTCACGGTTGGCAGTTGGCCCGGAATCAGGCGGCGCACGTCAACCTGATCGAACGGTTCGGGGTCTTCTGCGGCCTGGTCGTGGCGGGCGTTCCGGTTCTTGTGCCGCTTCATCGCGGGCGCTCCTTCTTAGCCGTTTTCAGGGCGCAACGTCCGATAATACCGATTCTTGGGGCTTTTCCACGCTCGACGGCGGCGCGGCCTCTACCATCCGCCTGTTTCGCGGCTTTGGGGGCCTTATTGCAATGTTTCACGGCACGATCTCAAAGGTTTCCGCCGTTCGGCCGTCGCCGATTCGGTAAGCGTAGAAGTGGCTGTCCAACGTGAACACGCGGCGCAGGTTCAACGTTTCAGCAGCGGCAACAAGCGCGGCGTCGGCAAGGTCCATCGGCGTGTCGAAGTAGCGGGCCATCAAATCCTGAATGCGCAGTGTTTCTTGCCAACGTGTCTCGTGAAGTTGCAGCGCCCCGCGCGTCACGAACCGCCACAAGGCTTCCTGGGCAGGCCAGCCCCCCGCCTTGCCCATAAAGTGCATGGCTTCGGTGAGGCAGGGCCAGGTCGTCACGAGCGGGCCGGGCAGGGTTGGCAACGCGGCCAGGCAGCGGGCGTGGTTTACGTCGTCGGTGTCCACGAGCGCGATCAGGGGGCCGGTATCGCACAAGGTCACAGCCGGCCCAGCGCGTGGTGCTTGGCGGCCAGATCGTCGGCGAAGTCTTTGCCCGTACTTTCCGACAGGCGCGAACCACCCTGCCCGGCTTGGCTGTGGATCGTGCCCGTCAGCCCGGCGAGCAGCACGTCCAGCGCCGACACGTTCGCAGGACCGTTCGCCGCCGGTAGCGCCTCGCTGCCATTCACCAGGCCGTAGAGCGCGCGGGCGGCCGTGCTGAGGGCGGCGTTGCGTTCGTCGTCAGGCAGGGCGGCGAGCCGGGCGGCCAGGTCGTCGGGCAGGTGCAGGGTGATGGCGGTCATGATTCGTTCGCTCCTGTTTGTCGCCGGTCGGTCGGCCCCTCGACCTCGATCTTCAGCCGTAGCGCCAACTCGGAAAGCGTTTCGGCCCAGCCCATCGATGCCCAACTGCGGCGAGCGGCCCGAAATAGCGCGATGTTATAGGTTTCGGGATGTTTCACGGCGTTGATGGGTCCGCGTCGGTCAGCCCGGCATCACCCGGCGGGCGTCGCACGGCCGAAACGACGTGCAGCACGCGCACCAAACCATCGGGGTCATCGGGGTCATCGGGGTCATCGGGGTCCGCGCCCGGTCCGACGCGCTTGCGCGTCTCTGCTCCGATGCCCGGCTCGATCACCTGATAAACGACGTGCCAAGCGCCCCGGCCCTTCCCATAAAGCAACCGGCGAACCTCGATTTGGGCGCTGTAACCGTAGTCAGCGGCATCCACGCGCGCCCAGCGGCGCGGCCCGTCCGCAAGGGCGAACGCGGCGGCCAGCAAGCCGTTGTGCCAGCGCAACGCCTCGGCCGGCGACGTGAAGCGCGAGCGCGACAGATACGCGGCGCTCAGTTCCGCTTCGGCCGGCTCGGTAAGTCGGACCTGGTAGGTCGGCACGGGAGGGGTGCGCTCGCTTCCTACCCTGCTGCTGCTTCGACTTCGCGCCGGCTGCTGCCGTGGCGGGCCTCGAACTCGGCCGCGTACTCGACAAGCGGCCGTTCGCGCCCCTCGGCGGCGGCTTGCAACCCCCGCCGGATGCCCGGCGCAAGATAGGCGGCTTCTTCGGCGCTCACCGTGTCCTCGCCGGTTTGGGCGCTCGCGCTCTCGTTACTGTCCACCAGGTCAGCGAGGGCAAGCGCGGCCGTGGCGTTCACTTCGTCGTCGGGCAGCGCGGCGAGCCGGGCGGCCAGGTCGTCGGGCAGGTGCAGGGTGATGGCGGTCATCGATTCGGTTCCTTTGCGGCCGTGCTGGCTTCGGCCAACTCCGCGATCAGCGGGGGGTGCGCGCAATACCATTCGTCAATGGTCTCTTCGTCAAAGTCCCAAGCGCCGAGGGTCTCGCGCACCATGTCTTCTTCAAACTCGTCGCCGGTCCTGTCGGGGTGCTGCACGGAAAAAAAGTAGCCGTGACACAGTTCGTGCGCGATCAGCACTGCCAGCGCATCGTCGGGCATCGCGTTGACCGCATCGGATCGGAATTGGAACTCGTAACCCTCCTGGCGGCACACCCCCACAGCACAAGGATCATCCACCCGCGACAGAAACGGGAGCACTTCGATAACCGGCTGACGCAGCAGGGTCGTGATCGAGCACGGTGTACGCCAGTGACGCAGCAGCGCGCGGCGAACGTGCAGCGGCAGGCGCTTCCACGTCGCGCGGAACACGCGGGCAAAGCGTTCATCGTCGCTATAGCCGAAGGCGGGCATCGTCATGCCGTGGCGAGGCAGCAGCGCGACCCGGTTCATCGTCCGTTCGCTCCGATCTCGCGCAGGTCGGCGGGTCCGTAAATCTCGGTTTGCACGCCGGCCGCGAAGTGCTCGACCACATCGGCGAAACCGTCAACGATCCCGCGCTCCTCGTCCACGGCGCGGGCGGCCTCGTGCGCCTCCAGGAGCGCGTGCAGCAGCCGGCGGTTGGCGGGAGTGTCCAGGAGGGCCAGCGGCACGCCCGGCGCGGCCGTCGTCACTTGAACTCCGAAGTCACCAGGGGTGACTGTGCTGGTCGGGTCCGTAGCCCCGGCGTCCACCAGGTCGCGCATCGTGGTCCACGCGCGCCCCTGAAGGTCCTGCATCTCCTGTGCGATGTTCACGCCGCCTGCGCGCGTGGCCGCCTGGCGCATTCGGTCCAGGGCGCGGCTCAGAGCGTAGGAGGCGCGGGCCGTGCGGTCAAGGATCGCCTGGTCCACCTTCATGTGAGCGGCTGCCCCAACTTCCGTCGCCGCCGAATTGTGCGCCCACGCGGGCAGGTGCTCTTGTGTTCCAGGCTGCCGCCCGCGCCGCAGGTGCAGGGGATTTCGTCCAGCGGCTTGAACTGCCCGCCGCCCTTGAGTCCGTTCTCGCGGGAAGCCTGGGCCTTCTTGGGCGTCTTGATGCTGCCGATGTAGCCGAGGGCGCGGCGTACTTCGTCGGGCACGGGAGGGCGTTGTTCTGTCATGATCTTGTCTCCCCATTATAGCCGATAGCCCATCTGTCGGGCAATGTAAAAAAAGTCGCTGGCCTACCCGTTGGGCTATTGACAACGGCCTATCTGATGGGCTATCATAATCATAGCCGACAGCAAAGGAAACAAAAGACCATGAACTCCCTGACCATCAACGAAGCCCGCACCATCGCCAACATCGCCGAGCGCGCGAGCGGCTTGTTCGCATCTGGTTACGCGATGAAGGCGCTCAACGCGAACGCGGGCATCTTTCTCGTGTTCGCGCCCGAAGCGGCCCGCCGCACGGACGCAAACGGCATCGCTCTGCCGCCCTACATCGTGGACACGGCGAACGCCACCTGCTCCTGTGAGGCGCACCGGCGCTGGTCAGTCTGCAAACACCGGCTCGCGGTCGAGGAGGAGCAGGGCCGCGCGGCCTGGGCCGAAGCCGCATACGAAGCATCCGGCCAGGCCGAGTACGAGGAGTTCGGCAAGTACCTGTAACAAAACCGGCCGGGGGAGGCGGACACCCCCCCGGCCGGCCCTACCCACCCGCGAAGGTGGACAACGACAACCTACCCCGCCCGCCGCATGGCAGGTAACCCCGCGAAGCAAAGGACAACCGCACCCGTGGACACCGCGCAGACAACGAACCAGACCGTTTACCTGCTGCACTTCGAGCGACCCTACAAAGCCAAAACCGGCAAGCAGCAGAAACAGGCCGGCCACTACCTCGGCTACACCAACGACCTGCGAAACCGCATGGCCGAGCACACCAGCGGCGGCGGCGCGCGCCTCATGACCGTGATTGCGCTCGACGGCATCGGCTTCACCGTCGCGCGCACCTGGACCGGCGACCGCAAGACCGAGCGGCACCTGAAGAACCGCCACAACCACGCCCATCTTTGCCCCTGCTGCTGCCCGCAGCGCGCCGCCAGGAACGCCGCCAAGTAGACCGAACGACCAACGGGGCCGGAACCCCACCGCGTGCGCAGGCACCGCGTGCGCGCAGGCACCGGCCCCACCAACCCCGAAGGAACCCGAACCCATGAAGTACGCAAACATCACCGACAACCATCGCGGTGGCCTGCTGCGCATTGACAGCGCCGCGCCCCAGTGCCAGTGTCCCGAATGCGGCTGCCTGTTCACCAACCCCGTGCCCGCTGCCCGGTCCCGTGGCCGGTCCGCCAAAGGAGCGGGCGGGAAGCGAACGCCATGACGCCCCGGCAGGAGCGCGCGGGCCAGATGTTTTCACTCCGTCCGCCCGTTTCAACATCTGCTGAAACGGGTTGGGAAAGTGAAACAGGAATGAGCGGTTTTCGTCCGATGGCTGGAAATCCCCGCACGATGACTGGAAATTTGGGAGTTTTGCGTGATTAGCGAAGAGCAGCAGCGGGCCATTGACGTGCGCCGCCAATACGTCGCGCGCTATGCACTGCGCGGCATGACGCTGCGCGAGATTCACGCCAACCTGGCCGCGATGGTGGCGACCGACCCGACCACGGGGCAGAAGGTGCCCGTGTGCCGTAACCCCGACACGGGCCAGCCCTGGAGCATGAGCACCATCGGCGAGGACTCGCTCGCGGTCAAGGCCGGCTGGGTAGCGGGCGTGGCGCGCGAAGTGGAAACCCGCAAGGCGGAAGTGGACGCGCACCTGGCCGAAGTACGCCGGCTTGCCTACGCCGTGGGCGACGTGCGCGCCGTGCTCCTCGCCCTGAAGCGCGAGTGCGAACTGTTCGGCCTCGACGCGCCCAAAAAGAGCGAGATCGCGGTCGAGAACGTGGGCGCGGGCGTGGCCGCCAACACGGACGACCCCGTGCCCGATGCCCCCGCGCTGCTCGCCCTCGTCGCCTCTCGCAACGTCGCCGAAGTCAACTTCGCCGCCGCCTGGATGCCGCGCCGCCCCGTGCCCGTGGGCAAACTCACCCCCGCCCTGCTGCGCCGCTACTTCGGCAAGTAGGCACCGACCGGGCCGGCTCACCCCCACAGAGACGCACGAGCGCGTCGGACCCGGCCCCTTCCCCAACAGCAAAGGACACCTGACCCGATGAACACCGAACCGATGAACGAACCGACCGCAACGCCCGAAGCCTTCCACATCACCGACGAAGCGGGCGCGAACTGGTACGCCCGAAAACTCGCCGGCATTGAAGCCGAGCGCGCCCGCGTCCGAGCACAGGCCGCCCGGATCGTCGCCCAACTCGACAGCGACGAAAAGAGCCTGCGGGATCGCTTCGAGGCCGAGACCAGAGAATGGGCACGGCAGGAGATCGAGACGCGGTACAAGGGCCGCCGCCGCTCCCTGACCCTGCTGCAAGGCACGTTCGCCTTCCGGTCGGTCCCTGCCACGCTCCGGGTAGACGACATGGCCGCCGCCCTTTCCACGGCCGCGAGCCTGGGCGCGGTCAAGGTGGACGAGACCACCTACCGCAAGGCCGCACTCGACGCCCGCAAGGCGACCGGCGAACTGCTGCCCGGCGTGGTGATCGTGCCCGAACGTGAGCACTTCGGTGTGTCCTTTGGCAAGGACAGCGACGCTCGCGCCTGCGACACTCGCGCCCGCGACGCTCGCGCCGGCGACGAAGCCGCATAGCAAAACTGGCCGGAGCGTCTGGTACACGCTCCGGCCGGCCCCGCCCACGTGCCAAGAGAAGAAAGGACACCGGACCGTGAAGAGAACCGCAGACCCAACGGATAGGACCCCCATGACCCCCGAACAAAGCGCCGCCTTTCGCAGCGTCGCGCAGGACTACATCGGCCTCGCCGACGGCGAGCCGCTGGCGTGGGCAACCACGAGCACGCTGGCCCAGCGACTGCACGCCGCCCGCGACACCTGGGGCGACAATGCGCCCGACCCCGTGATGCGGCTGCTCAGCCAGCACGAGTCGTGGGAAGGAGCGAGCGAGGCGGTGGAGGCGGCCTGGATCGAAGTGCGCGCGGCCGGCACGGTCCGGGACACGCTGGCTGCCGCCGAGATGCTGCGCGCCCGCGACTTCGAGTTCCAGAACGAAACCGAGGCGCTGGGCCGGGTTGCCCGCGCCGCCCTCGCCTGGCTGAATGCCGCCGCCGCAGCGCGGCGTAGCGCAGCGTAGCCCCCGCCTTGCGCGCGCGCACGCGCAACAGAACGACTCGAGGAAAAACCAATGACCACTGCCGACGACCAACCCATCGAACCAGCCGCTGAACCAGCCGCTGAACCAGCCGCTGAACCAGCCGCGACCATCGGCCTGGACCGTGCCGCCGACATCCTGGCCGCGCCCGACCAGGACGCGACCGACGAGCACGTGGCCCTGTGCATCGAGGCCCTGAACGCCGTAGCCGACTCGCCCGAAGCCGCCCACGCACCGTTGTGCGACCTGCTGCGCGTGTGGCGGCTCCACGGCCACAACGCCGCGTCCGTCGCCCATGCTGCCACCGCTTGCCGGGCCGCTGGCGTGAGTAACGCGACCATCGGCCTGCTCGTTGTTGTCTGCCCGCACCAGAGCGGCCTGCACCAGAGCGGCCCCACCGAGGCCGAGTACGCCGCCCTGCTCGCTCCGGCCGGTGCGCTGCTGCTGTCTGAAGAACCGGGCGAAGAGGGTCCCGCGCGTCTTCCCGGTTCTGCTTGGTTCCAGCAGGAGGCACGATGAGCAGGGACAACAGGGACAACAGGGACAAAGCCAGCACCGCCAGCGCGTCCGACCCGCTCGCGCTTCTCGCCCTCCTCGGCATTGACACCACCGGCGTCGCCTTTCCCGGCGGCTCCCTGGTGGGCGTGGACGGCAACGCCTTCAGCGTGATGGGCTTCGTGCTGAACCGGCTGCGCCGCGCCGGCAATGGCGCGAGCGTGCGCGAACGCTACCAGCAGCAGGCGATGGCCGGCGACTACGCTCACTTGCTCGCTGTGTCCCTTGCCTTCCTGGGCGAGAACAGCGACGACGACGGAACCGATGAGGAGGGCGAGGAGCAGGACGATGAGCAGGGCGAGGAAGAATGAGGGCCGACGTTTGCGCCCTGTGCCCCCTGTCCCGCGCGCTGGGTCAGCAACAACGCCAGGGAGAGCGCCAGGTACAGTGACTCGCTGTACCTGGTGCTCTCCCTGGCGTGGGCAACCTGCCGATGAGCCGATGAGATGACGGGACAAACCCGCACGATGGTTGGACAGATGGTTGGACAGATGGTTGGACAAGAGAACCAAAGTTCGCGCACGAGGGAGCGACGAGACGGTGCTGCCTTCAATATCGCGTGCTCGGCTCCGGCTCGACGGGGCGGCTGCTTCCCAGCAGGGCAGGCAGGGCGGGCAGGGCGGGCAGGGCGGGCAGAGCGTTCCGAAACGCCGCGCCCGCTCCTGCGCCCGTGCCCGCACTCCCCGAGCCCGCGCTTGCAGCAGACGCGGCGGCCGCATTCAGATCGCCGGCCACGTTGACCTGCTGCCCGCCCTGGGCCGCAATGTTGACCTGAAGGTTCAAAGGTACCCGAAGACGGCGTACCTTCGCCAGCGACTCCACCGCCGAAAGGTAGCGCCGGTGCGAAGCGTCCAGGATCTTTTGCCACGCACCATGCGAGGCGGCAGACATCGGAATGTTGACCAGATCCGCGTAGGAAGTCTCGTGCTTGTGCAGCACCAAATAGCACAGGGCGACGCGCTCGATAAGCAGCGCCTCCAGCGGGTCCGCGCCGCCGGTCCCGGCCAGGTTGCGCCGCAGCGCGGCGACTTGGAAACGGGTGTCTTCTTTCTCCATCATGGGGAACTTGCCGCCCACGCACTTGGCCCGAATCCAGGCGTCCTCGGTGCGGTGCGCTATCGGGACAAGCCCCTGGTCCCCTTTCTCTGCGAGCATGGCTTGGAAGTGCGGCACAACGCCCTTATCGTTGTCTTGGAGACGCCGCAGTATCTCGGGCATGTGCGCCTTGTTCCCGTACATCAGGTCGGCCGCCGGCACCGTTGTCAGGTCAACCGTTGTCAGGTCGGTTTTTGACCCATCAGCCTTGCCCGTGCCCGTCTGCGTGTTCGTCTGCGTGTCGCTCTCCGTGTCGCTCTCCATGTTTTCTCCTCTGTTCCTTTCTGCGCCCCCGCTTTTTCGGCGCAAACGCCACGCACCGCGCTGGTGTCGGTGGTAGCCGAGCCGTTCCAGAGCCGAGCACAACACCGTCTCCACCTCGCGGCAGAACCCCTCCAGGGCCGTACCGAGCGCGTGCATTTCGGCGCACTCGGCGCGCTCCTCGTTTCTTTCTCGGGCACTCAGGTCGCGCTCGGCGGCGTCCCGCTCGGCTATGTATTGGGCTACCGGACCGCTGCCGATGTAGTGCTTGAGGACCCGGCCACCCTCGCGGCGCGCTTGGTAGTAGTACCGCTCGTCGCCCCTTGTTTCCCATGCCACGCTTGGTACCTCCTGCGCGCTTTTCTGGCGTGTTTTGAGCAGCGCGCGTTCCTTGCCGTTTCTTGCCGTTCCTTGTGCAACAAGACTCGGGTTGCACCGCTTTGGCCAGGCTGCCAGAACAAATACCGGCGGTGGCGGCAAAGTGCTGTTGCCGAACCGGGTGGGCGGTGCGCCGTGCACCGTGCGCGCCATCGCGGGCGGGGGAAGAGAGCGTGACCTTCATGGCCGCCGAGCCGCTGCTCCGCTTCTTGTCCACTTCTTGTCCACCTGCTGGCGGGCTTGGGGACCGGGCACGCAGCGCAGGTAGCCGCCGCCGTGCAGGAGGCGCGCGCGCGTGTGCCGCCAGCCTGAGCGCCGGAACCATCGGCCTGCGCGTTGACGACCTGGCCGCCGCCCTGAACACGGCCGCCACGCTTGGGGCCGTGAAGGTGGACGCCGCTGCCTACCGCGCCGCCGCACTTGACGCTCAGCGAACAACCGGCGAACTGCTGCCCGGCTGCGTGATCGTGCCCGCGTCCGAACACTTCAGCGTGTCGTTTGGCAAGGACAGCGGCGAACGGGATAGCACCGGCGACGAGTAACAACGAACAAGGCCCGGCGGGAGTGTTCCCGCCGGGCCTTTTTATCCGACCGCCTTTCGGGTCACTCGGGAAACCCCATGCAGTCAGAGAAACCCCATGCAGTCGCAACGAACAGCGCCAACGCGCGGCCGTTGCGACCCTGCCGCCCTCACACGCGCGCGGGCGCGGGGAGACGACGCTGAGCAGTCAACGCGGCAGAGGATGCAGGTATCATGGGGAGGTCGGCAAAACGCCGAGGGGCAAGGGCATTGCTCCCTTGCCCATTTGCTCCCCTGCTCCCCGGAGCAACGGAT
>JAABUN010004997.1_pt1 | contig 17107 bp, 18 predicted proteins | sample 5559311 | NCBI WGS metagenome assembly JAABUN01 (sample SAMN10711877, study PRJNA513370) | rock metagenome | isolation source: Antarctica rocks | place: Antarctica: Victoria Land, Siegfried Peak sud
AGCAGTCTTGGCTATCAAACGCCTGATGAGTTCAAACAGGATTGGGAAAAGCGGCAAAGATTATTGAAATGTGAATCGAGGGAGAAACTCGCCAGCCTAATGGCTCAAGGTTTGGGGTCTTGACAGTTCTTCTTCTTCGGCTGCCTGAGCCCGATCGGTATTCCGTCGTTCTCTCAAGTATTTGCCATTCTGTTCGGAGACAGTTAGCGTTCTTTCAACCATAAATGCCTATTTTAGGCGTTTTTCATGGAATAGCCTGCCCGTGGTATCAATCGCTTCGATAACGCTCTTTATAACCTCTTTCTTTTGATTTCGAGCCTGTCAGTTTTTTATTGCCAGCACACGCTGCCCAGACATTTCCTTCGATGGGTAATTATTCCCGGTTTGAGGTTATTAAATTGAGTCATCTTACCTCGTGCAAAGGTCATCGGTTTCCAAATCAAATCATTACACTTCTAAAATCCGGATTTGCCTGATACTTCTTCAGCTAAGTGAATGATTAATCCATCCAGATGTGCGGATTCTCTTTCCTGATTGCTTTATAATCCGAAGTTCCTTCTATTTCAATTGAGAACCAATCTTCATGCTCCCACACTTTCGGCTCTCTGAGCATTATTTTAGCAGCAGCACTAATCAACACGCAGATTGTTACTAGCCCCAGTAAGAGGCTGAAAATGTCAACCATTACTGTTTCTCCAATTCCTGCATCAGCCACGTCCAATCATCAGGCGTGTACCATTTCTGGAAATCTTCGAGGAAATCATCGCCGATGAATTCTTGCAGCTGCTCAAGCGCCGCTTCTCTGCCCTTCCGGTCGAGCGCCTTTATTTCGTAACCGTCTTCGGCATCGGGTTTTCCGACCGTATCGACTTTAACTTTCGAATGCTTGGCGCGGAATGTGGCGGTGCCACATAGTTTCCGTCGCAACACTTCAGTTAGAAAGGCTGGCACCGATGAAATGCCTTCGGTTCGGCGCGCCGCGATTTTTAGCTCAAGGACCAGCAGGTCGGCAATCTTTTCCAAATTTTCCCCGTCACGGATCGAAAGTTTTTTACCGTTAATTTCCTCGGCTGCAGCCTGAAATTTTTTGATAAATTTCGCGAACGCTTCATCATCATTTGTCTTAATGTCTTTAAAAGAAGTCTTAGGCATGTCTGAAACACCCGTGTTTATTGGGTTTGAACCTAGCGCAGTTAGCGCAGAAACTGCGTTAACTGCCACTGGCAGTTTCTGCGCTAACTGCGCTAACTGCGCTAACTGCTCTAGGTCGCCTTTGATTTCCTCGGGTAGCATAACCTCATAAGAGTTGCCACCTTTTTCCCCGTCAATTCGCGTTGTTACAAGTAAACCAATAGCTTCTAAATGGCGAACATTATTATAAAAGGTATGGGTTGATTTAATTCCAGATCCGCGCATTAATGCGGATTTGGTGACGCGAACCGAACGGGTCGGTTTAATCGCGCCGCGCGTGACCGAGTAAAGATAGTCATACATCTGCTTTGATTTGCCGACAAAAAAACCGTTTGGGATTTGCCGGACGATAGAATTAGCAACTTTTGTATAATCCTTTTCAGGGGAGATGGAAAGCGTTTGGCTGCCTGCACTAGGTGCGTTAGCTGCTCTAGGTGCACTGCCTGCGCTAGGTGCGCTAGGTTCGGAGTCGATGTTTACTGGCACAATCTCAAGCCGCGGTTTTTCGTCCTTTTCTTTTAGCCGCTTTTGCTCAGCCAATTTCTGCAGTCTTTCAAACGCTGAACTCATACCGCAACCTCATCTTTGATATTTTCGATTTCATCAATTGGAATTTCGTCGAGTCCGTATTCCTGTTTTAGAACGTAAAGCATGGCGCACATTTTAATAATTGAGCGCGGCACTCCGGCTGTTTGGTTATACATCCGCTCGATAGCCTCGTCCGAGAAGGGGTTTTTGATCTCGGCATACTCGCATTTGGTAGAAACCATTTCGCGGGTTTCAGCAAGTGTTAAAGCGTTCAGAGTTGAATACATAACGATCCGGCTTTTCAGATATTTATTGCGCTTATTATCTAGTTTAGCTTTAAGCTCGAGCTGTCCGGCGAGGATAACCTGGGCGAGTTTTTCTTCGTTGGTTTCAAAATTTAAGATTGCGCGGATCAGCTCTAGCTGTTTGTTATCCAAATTCTGCGCTTCATCAATAAACAAAATGACGTTTTTTTCTTCGGCATATTCTTCAACCAAAAAATCATTAAACATTCTTTCCTGAGCGTTGCGCGATGATTTCGGTTCGAGTCCGAAACCAAGACAAATTTCTTTAAGCATGGCGAACGGGGAAGGGAAGTTCGGTGTCGGTATCAGAAAAGTACGACAGTCTTCACGCGCGCTATACTCCGAGGAAAGATAACGAAGCATGGTCGATTTGCCGAGCCCGACATCGCCCAAAATGCACGATAAGCCTTGGCGATGATTAATGACGTATCTAGTTTTATGCAAGACGGCGCGCAGGCTGTCGGTTAAATGCAGAGCTAGCGGGTTTGGTGAAATTGAAAAGGGTGTTTGTTCTTTTGCCATAACAACGTCAAAATAACAGATAATATTTAAAAATGGAAGTCTATTTTCAATCACAATGAGTAATTGAACACTCATTTTCAGTTATAACGTAGTTACAGACTGTTTTTACATCAACTTGATAAATTTGGGCAATTAAACTCCTGAAGATACCAAACATGAGTCCTCATTTATCCATTATTGATAAAAAATTTCTTCAAATAGCTTATTCATTAAAAAACTTTCGGAGCGTAAAGACAAAAAATCATTATTTGCCGGTGATAAACCCGCCCGTAAACGACTAGCAGCATTTGTGGAAAAACCGTTGTCTTGACGAGGTGCCCCAATTTCCGCCGATTGCCAGATTCAAAATCATCGGTTTATTGAATTTATCTCGAAAAGCGGGTTTATCGTTGCCGACCTGCGCGTCTCCGACCAATGACAAAACGGTGTCGTCAACGCTATTACGATTGCTAACTTCGTAAATTTTTATGCATAATCTGCTCTTTCATTACTAAAGAAAATCGGGAATTAATCTTAGACAAACCGGCGTCGGAACCTGCGCCTTTTTATTTGTCGCGCCGAGCTTGCCGCTTTTTTCGTCGATGCGAAAAACGACAATCGAATTCGAATTTTGATTCGCCGCCAGCAGAAATTGCCCGGTCGGGTCAATCGCAAAATTGCGCGGCGTCTTTCCCTGAGTCGAGATGTGTTCGACAAATTCGAGTTTGCCGGTTTTTTCCTCGATTCGATAAGAAACGATGCTGTCGTGTCCTCGATTCGAGCCGTAAAGAAATTTGCCGTTCGGCGAGACGTGAACGTCGGCGCAGTTGTTCGCGCCTGCCCAATTTGCGGGTAGCGTCGAGACGGTTTGAATTTCCTTGAGCATTCCGCGCTTTTCGTCGTATTCGAGCGAGGTAATGCTCGAATTCAGCTCGTTAATCAGAAAAGCGATTTTTCCGTTTTGGTGAAATGCGAAATGTCGCGGACCCGCGCCGCCTTTTGCTTGGAAGAACGGCGGCGCGTTCGGCGTTAATTTGCCGGTTTGCTCGTTGAATTCGTAAACGAAAACTTTATCGACGCCCAAATCGCAGGCGACAGCAAAACGGTTTTTCCGGTCGAGATTTATCGAATGCGCGTGCGCCGTTTCCTGCCGTTCTTTGTTTGGACCGGAACCGGAATGCTGCACCAGGTCGATTGCCGCGCCGAGCATTCCGCCCGCTTGAATCGGGAAAACCACGACATTGCCGCCGACGTAATTGGTGACCAAAACGAATTTTTCATTTTCCGAAACGGTCACGAAACACGGCGCGCCGCCCAAACTCGGCTGTTTATTCAAAAATTTCAAGTCGCCGGTTTTCTGGTCAATCGCAAACGCGCTGACGGCGCCGCTTTTTTTACCTTCATATTCAATGGTTTCATTGACGGCATAGAAATATTTTTTGTCCTTGCCAATCGAAAGATACGACGGCTCGACGACGTTTTTTACTGTTTTATACGGCTTTAATTCGCCGGAAGCAAGATTCAATTTATAAATGTAAATGCCTTCACTGCGGCTTTTACTCGAAGTATAAGTTCCAATGTAAACCAGCATTTCATTGTCTCTTTTGTCGTTCGTCGCGCGACCGGAAATCGAATCGGCGAGTGATAAACCCGTCGCTCCGACGGCACTTATTTTCAAAAAGTCGCGCCGCGTGAAATTTTTATTATTTTCAGATTGCATAAAATTGAGATAGCTTTTTAAGCGCGTTTAAATTTTACTTTAACTACCTTTTCGGCGTTGGGCTTGGAAAAGCGATTTTTCTGATGCGGTCGCGTCTTTCCATTGGCGAAACGTCTTTTAGATTCGGCGTCTCGACCGCCGCGGCGACTAAGATTCTAATGCCCGGCAGAACGGCAAATTCGAGCGCGGCTTTCGGTTTAGCGATTTGGTCGAGCATTTTCAATTGCAAATTGCGCCATTCGGCGGGCGGCGCGGAGTGTTTTTCCAAATATGAAACTGCTTCCAAACCGATTGCGCTCAAACTTCGCCAGTCTTCAACGAGCGGTTTCGCCTCGCTGAGAGCCGTTGATTTTTCAATCACCGGCGAAATTTTATCTGCCGCGTTGAGCCAGCTCATTAACATCAGTCGAATCTTTTGCGCCTTGTCCGGTGAATTATCCAACACCATTTCGTCAATCGTTCGATTGAAAATCCGCGCGTCCGGCGCGTCGGTTTGCGCCGCGTCGACCAGTCCGGTCAAAGGCGAAAGCATCGTTTGCGGACGCACTTGATAACGCCGGTATTCTTTGACCGGCTCGATGACGGAAATCAGAGTTTGCAGCCCGGACGTATCCTGGTTATTCGCCAAACGGCGCAGCAGCATCGCTTGATTTTTGCGATGGGTCAAACCTAATTCTTCCAATTGAACATCAATAACCGCGAGCCGGCGATACATATCATCAACTTGATTGACCTCGCGCGGCGACCAGAAACGTTCGGCAATGGCGGCGGTGCGCGACCAGATGCGCGAATCAATCGTTTCGGGCGAAACCCATTCGCTCCACATCGTCGCTTCGCCGCCTAAAATTCGTTTTTGCTCGTCCGCCGTTAAGGTCGTATCGACAGCAATCGGGTCGACCGCGTAATGCTGCGCCGCAGGCTGCATCAAGTCGATATAATAACCGTTCGACAAAACACCCTGAAAACCCTGGCGGGCGGCTTCGGCGAGCGCTTTTTGCCCGCGCCACGAGTGAATCACAACGTCTTTCGGTAAATCAGGCTGAAAAATCTCGTCCCAACCCATCATAATTTTACCGTCTTTCTGCAAAAATTTGAGCAGGCGTTTGTTAAAATAAGTTTGCAGCCCGTGATTGTCCTTGATGCCCTTCTCCTGCATAAAGGCTTGGATTTTCGGGTTTGCCGTCCACTGTTTGCCTTTGTTTTCATCGCCGCCGATGTGCAGGTAAGCGTCCGGGAAAAGCGCGGACATTTCCTTGAAAAAGGCTTCGAGAAGTTTGTAAGTTTTCGCGTTTGTCGGGTCTAAAGTCGGGTCGAAAATTCCCGGATTGCGCTCGATTTTATAAGTCGCGCCGGGCGCGCCGCTGCCGATTTCCGGGTGCGAAACGAGCCACGCCGTCGCGTGTCCGGGCATATCGAATTCCGGCATCACGCGAATTCCTCGGTCTGCCGCGTATTTAATAATTTCACGGATTTCCATTTGCGTGTAAAAATTCCCGTCCGAACCGAGTTTGTGAAGTTCGGGAAATTTTACGCTTTCGACGCGAAATCCCTGGTCTTCGGTTAAATGCCAGTGAAACACATTTAATTTGACCGCCGCCATTGCGTCCAGATTGCGCCTTAAAACTTCCATCGGCTGAAAATGCCGGGCGGAATCAATCATCAAACCGCGCCACGCGAAACGCGGTTTATCGGCAATCGAAACGGCTGGAAAATAAAATCCCTCTTTATCACTTTCTAATAATTGCAAAAAGGTTTCCAGCCCGCGCATTGCGCCGACGGTCCCGGGCGCGGTTAATTTTGCCTGTTTATCGTTAATTTCGAGATTGTAAGATTCATCGTCGCCGAGCTTCGGAACGGCGTTTCCGGTCGACTGCGTATCGATTAAAAGCTGCGCGCCTTCCGCGTCATTCGATAAATCACGCGGAATTTCCAGAACCGCGCGATTTTCCAAACGGCGCATTACGCGGTAAATATATGATTTCAATCGCTCGTCCGTCTGTCCGCTGACAGCGACCGTGAAATTTTTGGAGACGGTCAATTTTCCGCTTTTCCAATTCACATTTGCCGGAACGGGCATCAGGTTGCGGCGCGCCGTCTCCAAATTTTGCGCCGCGATACTGTAAAAGCCGATAAAAATTACAGCCGAAATTATAAAACTAAGTGTTAAAATTTTTCGCATAAATTGAATTTATTCGCTCGCCGTTTGTTGCAAATTATTAGAATCAACCGTATTTCGCATCCGACCGGAAATTTTCGTCGTGCCTTTATTTTCGTCGTGCCTTTCTCGAACATATCAAAACCGCCGTTCTCTTCACACAGGACGTTCGGGATTTTTAATTTTCCCGGAGTCGTATGAATTGTCGCGGCAAATTAACTCGGCGAACTTCAAAGAAATTTCGCCACAGAGTTGACAGAGAACACAGAGTTTTTTAAGTCTAAGTTAAGCCGACTTTTATTTTTCTCTGTCAACTCTGTGTTCTCTGCGGCAAAAAATCGCTTCCTAAAATTGTTCGGGAATTTCCCGATTTCCAGATTTGGCGGCGCGGAAAACGGCTTCGATGACCGCCGTATTTTTTACCGAATCTTCGAGCGAAACCGCTTGTTCGGAATTTTCAATAATCGCTTTTGAAAACAAATCGCCTTGAATCGTGTATTGATTGGTGGCGGGAATTTCGATTGTTTCGATGTTCGCGCCGTATAAATCCGCCGCGTCGTCAACGAAAATTCTGGTCGGCGAATCGACGGGAATGTTAAAAGGAATTTCGACTTCGATGCGCCCTTTTGTGCCGAAAAACTGCATTCGCTGATACGGCACGAGCTGTGTTCCGCAGGTAAAAGTCGATTGACACGACGGAAAATCGAGAATCGCCGACGTTAATTTATCAACTTTCGACGCGCCGCCTAGTTCGATTAACGCCGAAACCCCGCGCGGTTCTTCACCGAGCACAAAACGCGAAATGTTGACGCAGTAACAGCCGATGTCGTAGAGCGCGCCGCCGCCGGTTTCGAGATTATTGCGAATGTTTGCCGCGTCGTCGTTGAAATAACTGAAAAATCCCGTAATTGCACACAATTTCCCGATGCGGTTCTGCTCAATCAATTCACGAACTTTGAGCCATTGCGGATGCGTCCGCACCATAAACGCTTCCTGAATTTTCACGCCCGCTCGGTCGCGCACTGCAATTAATTTTCTCGCTTCTCCGGCGGTCAAAGCAAGCGGTTTTTCACACAAAACGTGCTTTCCGGCTTCGGCGGCTTTCGTCGTCCATTCGACGTGCAGATTGTTCGGCAAAGGATTATAAATCGCGTCAATGTCGGCGTCGGCGAGCAGTTCTTCGTAAGAGCCGTAAAATTTCGGAATGTTCAAATCGGCGGCGGTTTTCCGCGCTCTTTCCACAGTTCTCGACGCAATCGCCGTAATTTCGCAAAAATCTCCGGTTTGCATTGCCGGAATAACTTTAGTGGTCGCGATTTTTGCCGCGCCTAATACGCCCCAGCGGGTTTTTTTCGCCATAAATTTCAGTTAATTTTCTTTTCAGCTTCCACGCCGATTCGTTCGGTCAATTCGCGGCATTGTCTTTCGGGCGCTAATCGCACCAGATAATCGCCGGACGCAGAACTTCGTCGGGTTCGTTCACTAAAACCGCGCCGTGCATTTGTCTCGAAAGTCCGATTGCGCCGATTTCGCCGGCTCTCACATTTTCGTCTTTCAAAACCTGCCGAATTGCCTCTGACGACGCGCCACCATTAATCGCGCGCCTTGTTCCGCCCAGCCGATTTACGGCGAAACAAAAGGCACGTTCGATTGTCGCCGAGGCGCCGATTGCAGCGCCCGCGTCAATTAAAACGGCGCGTGGTTTGCCCGTTCCGACATCTACACCGAGAAATTTCATAAAATTTTGGACTTAGCTGCACGACCGCGCAAAAGCATTATAGTATAACTTTCAATTCAGCAAAGCGCCGAAATTAATTTTCAAATCAACGAATTTTCGAGTTAAAGCAGTTTCACATTTAATGACTTATAACAAATATCTGCCGCGTCCCGAAGATAAATTTATCTTCGGTTTGTCGACGGTTGGAAATCACGGCGTAGGCTCGTTCGGCGTGCATGAGCGCGAAAAATTGCAGCCGACCGAGATTGTCTGAATGATAGCGAAGTCGGCGCTTACGGCGTCAATTTTCACGACAACGATTCAGTGCCGATTGACGCGAACGCAGGCGCGCGCCCGAATCGTTAAAAACTAAAAAAAGACTTGCGGTGATAACAAGCGTCATTACATCACGGTTAATGCTTGTTGTTGCCGGTAACAAACGCTCGAATCCGTCAGCGATGTCGAACTTCCAGACCCCCGGGCGTCGATAAAACTTTGCCGGAACGAGTCGAAACGGGGAAAATCCAGAAAGCCTGATAAAGCAAAAAAAGCAATTGGAAGTTCGACGGTAAATAATTATCGTTTGAGAAAATTATCAATGCGGCAGTCTGAAACTGCATCCAAAAGCGTGTCGGAAGCGAATTCTATTAATGGATAACGACAAAGGAGAAAAATAAAAAATGGATAGACGCACATTTCTAAAATCGGGACTAATATTCGGTGCTTTAGCGGCGGTTTCGGGTTTACCGTTCGTGTCGGGCGGAGCGGGCGAAGTTCTCGCCGATAACGAACGCAAAAGACTGCCCTTTAAAAAAGTCGTCAAGACGGACGCCGAATGGAAACGTATTTTGACAGCCGAGCAGTATCAGGTAGCCCGAAAAGCCGGAACGGAGGCGCCATATTCAAGCCCGCTGAACGACGTTCACGACAAAGGCACTTTTGTCTGCGTGTGTTGCGACCTGCCGCTTTTCAGCTCGAAAACGAAATTTGACTCGCAAACCGGCTGGCCTAGTTTTTACGCTCCGATAGCCAAAATTAATGTCGGTCAGAAAATCGATAAAGCAATGGCGGAAACGCGAACCGAAGTGTTGTGCAATCGCTGTGACGCGCATCTCGGTCACGTCTTCGAGGATGGTCCGAAGCCGACCGGACTGCGTTATTGTATGAACGGTGTAGCGATGAAATTTGTAAAAGGCGTCTAGCACCGGCGTTTCCTATTTACCCGGTTTTGTTTCAAAAAAGCGGCAACTGTTCGGTTGCCGCTTTTTTACGTGCCAAGTTCAGTATATTATCTGAAAATTACAAATTCGGCGGCGATTTTTCAAAAAACAAAAAATGAAAAAACTATTAAGCATCTTCGTTTTATTATTTGCCCAATCGAATCTGACGGCGCAAAAACCGGACGGTTTCATCCGATACGTCAACCCTCTAATCGGCACCAGAAAAATGGGGCATACTTTTCCCGGCGCGACCGTGCCGTTCGGCGCCGTTCAGCTTTCGCCCGACACCGACGAACAACCTTACTTAATCGGCGGAAAATACAATCCCGAAACATACAGATACTGCGCGGGCTATCAATACGACGATGCAACCGTTGTCGGCTTTTCGCACACGCATTTTTCCGGCACGGGACATTCGGATTTGGGCGATTTTTTGATTATGCCGACGGTCGGCGAGCTGCAACTTGAGCCGGGCGATAAAAATAATCCGAAAAGCGGTTTTCGTTCGGCGTTTTCGCATTCGACCGAAGTTGCGGAGCCGGATTATTACAAAGTCAAACTCGATGATGACAATATCACCGCCGAAATGACTTCAACGACGCGCGTCGGTTTTCATCAATACACTTTTCCCGCATCCGACAACGCGCACATTATTCTCGATTTAATGCACGGCATTTACAATTACGACGATAAAAACGTCTGGACTTTTGCGCGTGTCGAAAATGACCACACCGTTGTCGGTTATCGTCAGACAAACGGCTGGGCGCGAACCAGAACCGTTTATTTCGCAATGGAATTCTCGAAACCTTTTACGAGTTACGGTTTCAAAGATTTCAAGCCTTCGCCGTATAAAGGTTTCTGGCGCAAATTCGACCAGACGAAAAACTTTCCCGAAATAGCTGGCGAACAAATCCGCGCGTATTTCGATTTCAAAACCGCGAAGGACGAAAAGATAAAAGTGAAATTCGCGCTATCTCCGGTTTCTACAAACGGCGCGATGAATAATTTAAGGACGGAAACGCCCGATTGGAGTTTTGAAAAAGTAAAAAAAGCCGGACAGGACTTATGGAATAAAGAACTCGGAAAAATCTCCGTAACTGCCGATTCGCCGGATGATTTAGTCAATTTTTACACGGCGATGTATCACACTTTTATCAGCCCGACGGTTTATATGGACGCGGACGGAGAATACAAAGGTCTTGACCAAAACGTTCACAACGCGAAAGGTTTTACGAATTACACGACCTTTTCGCTCTGGGACACATATCGCGCTTTGCACCCGTTTTTCAATATTGTTCAACCCCAAAGAAACCGCGATATGGTCAATTCGATGCTCGCGCATTATGACCAGAGCGTTCATCGAATGCTGCCCGTCTGGTCGCATTACGCTAACGAAAACTGGTGTATGATTGGCTATCATTCGGTTTCGGTCATCGCCGATGCGGTCGTCAAAGGCAATGTCAGAGGCATTGACGCGGAACACGCGCTCGATGCCGCCGTTCAAACCGCCCGGACGAAATATTACGACGGCTTGGAGTTTTATATGAAGCTCGGCTACGTTCCCGAAGATAAAAATTCGTCGTCGGTTTCAAAAACTCTTGAATATGCTTACGACGATTGGGCAATCGCGCAAATGGCGAAAAAGCTGAATCGAACGGGCGTTTACAATGAATTTTCAAAGCGTTCGGAGAACTGGAAAAACGTCTATGATTCGCGCGTCGGCTTTACGCGCCCGAAGACGAGCGACGGGAAATTCGGCGAAAAATTCGACGCGCTGAAAACCGAAGGGCAAGGCTTTATCGAAGGCAATTCGTGGAATTACAGCCTTTACGTTCCGCACAATCCCGAAAAAATGATTGAAATGATGGGCGGAAAAACCAAATTCGCCGCGCACTTAGACGAGCTTTTTACAATGCACTTGCCCGACAAATTTTTTGCCGAGACCGAAGACATCACGCGCGAAGGAATTATCGGCGGTTACATTCACGGCAACGAGCCTTCGCATCATGTCGCCTATCTTTACAACTGGACAAACGCGCCGTATAAAACGCAGGAACGAGTGCGGATGATTTTGAAAAATCAATATCACGCCCAACCCGACGGCTTGGGCGGCAACGACGACTGCGGGCAAATGTCGGCGTGGTTTCTATTTTCGTCGCTTGGATTTTATCCGGTCGCGCCCGGCTCTGACCGTTACGAATTGGGAAGTCCGGCAATAAAAACAGCCGTTTTGAAACTCGAAAACGGCAAAACTCTGACGATTGAAGCGCAGAATCAAGCGGACAAAAACGTCTACGTCGAGCGAGTTTCAATCAACGGCAAGCCGATAAATCGAAATTACATCACGCACGCGGAAATTATGAACGGCGGGCGTATTACGTTTTTGATGAGTGACAAGCCGAAAGTTTAAGCGGATTTGATTTGGGAGAATTATAATTCGGTTGAATACAAAGTTCGGTGCTTTTTAGGTTAATCTCAATGACTCAACCACAGAGACAATTGCTTCCACTTTGGGATTACGGATGGCTTGACCTTAACGAGATTAAGCTGCCGCCCTGCGGTCAGCCGCGTGAATTGATTGAGGCTTATCTGAATAGTAACGATTTTGGGACATCTTTTGTTGGTCAGGAACTTGACGACGCTCCGATGCTGCACGGAGCGTTTTGGCGCAATTCAATCGAGGTAAATGATTTTCAACTGATTGATTCAGCTACATTCGACGCACAGATTCAGCGCGTCCGACAGCCGGAAGGATTTTCTGAACCAGCGAAGGAAGAACAATGGAGCGCAGTCGAAGACCTTGTAACCAAACTCAAACATCAATATCAATGGCTGATAATGTTGCGTCTTACGGAAGATGACACTGACAAATTTCACGATTGGGGTTTTGTGCTGACTATCTTCCGTGAGTTTCTTATGGCTAACTCGAATTCTGAAAACGTCGTAAGGTTGGTTTTTGGATATGATTGATAGCGCCGCATCGAACAAATCATTAGACGTAAGCGCGAAACCGCGACTTTTTGTTTTTTTGCATTTCATTAAATTGAAATCCACTCCAATTCTAATGTTGAATCAAAAATTATGAATTCATCAAAACTTATAATTTCAATCTTTTTAATTTTATCAATCGTTTCAACTTCGCTCGCGCAATCGAAGCAGAAAGCATCTGCGTAAACGTAAGAAAGTATTTTGTTGTAAAATTTACCTATGGAACAGCTAAAACGAATAACATTCGATGCTAAAATAATGGGCGGAAAACCGTGCATTCGCGGAATGCGCGTGACGGTCGGCGCGATTGTCGGCTTGATCGCGGCGGGACATTCTTTTGACGAAATTCTGGTGGCTTATCCGTATCTCGAAGAAGAAGATTTGCGCGAATCACTGCGTTATGCCGCTTGGCGCGTCGAGGAAATCGAAGTTCCGCTCGCCGTATGAAGATTTTGATTGATATGAATCTGTCGCCCGATTGGACGTCGGTTCTACGGGCGGAAAACATCGAAGCCGTGCATTGGTCGAGCGTCGGCGAGCCGAACGCGCCCGACGAAGAAATTATGCGGTATGCGCGCGAAAACGATTTCGCGGTTTTCACACACGATTTGGATTTCGGCGCGATGATTGCTTTGACGCAGGCGACTGCGCCGAGCATTCTGCAAATCCGCGCGCAGGATATTTTGCCGAAAAACGCCGGAAACCTCGTGGTTACAATTCTGCAAAAACACAAAACCGAACTCGAAGAAGGCGCCTTAATAGTCTTCGACAAATCAAAGGAGAGAGTCCGCATTTTGCCTTTACAAAAACGTGAAAACTAAAACTTTCAAAATAAAATTTCTTGTCTCAGCCCTTTTGCTTTTGGCTGTCGTTTCAAATTCATCGGCGCAAAATCCGCAAAAAGTCGATAAAAAACAAATGGTTGCGCGGGTGAAAAGCGAATTTTTGCACGCGTGGAACGGCTACAAAAAATACGCCTGGGGACACGACGATTTGAAGCCGTTGAGCAAAACTTACAAGGATTGGTATGGACAGACGCTTTTGATGACGCCGGTCGATTCGCTCGACACACTTTATTTGCTGGGTTTTAAGGCGGAAGCCGACGAGACGAGAAAATATATCACCGAAAATCTTTCGTTCGACAAAGACGTTGACGTTCAAAACTTTGAAATCACGATTCGCCTGCTCGGCGGCTTGCTTTCGAGTTATCAAATGACGCAGGACAAAAAACTGCTCGCGCTTGCCGAAGATTTAGGCACGCGCCTTTTGCCGGTTTTCGATTCGCCGACCGGAATGCCGTATAAAACGGTTAATCTGAAAACCGGCAAAACAAAAGGCGCGGTAACGAATCCGGCGGAAACCGGAACGCTTTTAATCGAATTCGGCACACTTGCTAAACTGACGAACAAGCCCGTTTTTTACGAAAAAGCCAAACGCGCTCTAGTTGAAACTTACAATCGCCGCTCGCCGCTCGGCTTGGTCGGCACGAACATCAATGTTGAAACCGGAAAATGGACGAATACAGACAGCCACGTCAGTGCGGAAATTGATTCTTACTACGAATATCTGTTGAAATGCGCGATTTTGTTTGACGATGCGGACTGCCGAAAAATGTGGCAGGAATCAATTGCGGCAATTAATAAATTCAATGCCGACGAAGTGCGCGGCGAGCTTTGGTACGGTCACGCCGATATGAATTCAGGAAAACGAACCGCAACAACTTACGGCGGGCTCGACGCTTTCTTCCCGGCGATTCTGGCTCTGTCGGGCGATTTGAACAGAGCCAAAAGATTGCAGGATTCGTCCTATAAAATGTGGACAAAACACGGCATCGAACCCGAAGAATTCGATTATCAGAAAATGGAAGTCGTGAGCGCGGGCTATCCGCTGCGCCCGGAAATCGTCGAATCGACTTATTATCTTTACCATTTCACAAACGACGACAAATACTTGCAAATGGGCAAAACCTTTTTCGACGATTTCGTTAAAAACTGCAAAACTGATGAAGCTTACGCCGGGTTAAAGTCGGTTGTTACAAAGGAAAAAAGCGACACGATGCAGAGTTTTCTGTTTGCCGAAACCTTTAAATATTATTATTTACTGTTTGCGCCGCAAACTCTTGATTTCAAGAAAATCGTATTCAATACCGAAGCGCATCCGATTAAAAAAACCTGGCGGAAAAATTTTTCTACGCATATTGCCCGAGTAAGATAACTCCGGGAGTTCGGTGAAAAGTAGTTCGTGTATTTTCAGAATTGTCTTTAACTTTCTTTTTCGATTCGCCATTTTGTCTCTGTGAAAAATAACCTTAAAAATACAAAGAAACGATTTTACTTTGCAGAGCTTTGTTTTTCAATGCATTCGAGAAACAAAAGCACTCAGCCGATAAATGCGGCGAGTTGGCATAAGAGCTGGAATCCAGCAATATCGTTGATTTGCCGTAAATGGAAATCAGCCGGTTAATTCAATAAATTAACATTCAACTTCTCAAGCTAATTGACACCCGGAAAAACATTTTAATTTTGCAGAAGCAAAAGATATTCGCTCAAAAGTGTTTTTCACTTAAAAACATTCAAATCTTTAAACTGCCGAAGTCGGCGATTTCGCGGTTGATTTTGTATTCGGCGATGAGTTTGAGAAATTCGCGTTCGGCGGCGGTCAAAATATTTTGATCGAATTTGTGAAAATCATTCGACTTGCTCGTGAAACATTTTTTCGAGCGGCGCGAATCGTTAAAAGTCAGAGAATATTGACGCCGCGAGCCGCCAGCAACACCAGTACGGTCAACGAAATGAGTGATTGCAGCATCATCAGAACTTTCGCCCAGCGTTCCAATACCGGTGCGTCGGTCGGCGAAAACGCCGTGCTGGTATTAAAAGCTAAAAAGAGGTAATCAATAAAATTCGGCGACCAGTCGTGTTGATCGGCTTCGGTTTTGGCTTCGGGCGACATCGTCATCTGCGGAAAAAGAAACGCGCCGTCCTGATGCCCCGAAGTCTGCTCGCGCCCGTGCGGACCGCCCGCGTCGAGCCGCCAATACCACAATGCAAAAACAAGAATATTCGTGAACCACAGCGAAGCGGCGGAAAGCAGTAATTGGGTTGGAGTTTCCCGGTGTTCCGGCAGCGCGCTGATAAGCAGAATTACCGAGCCAATCATTCCGAGAGTGACGACTCCGTTGACTGTAAAACCCAGCACGCGATTGAGCCGGTTGTTCCTTCTAATGTGCGAGACGACAGTCGGCACGAGCAACGCGAGAACGATTGCGAAAAAAAGCCAGCGCGGACCGACAATCAAATCGGACGGCAGCGCCGTGTATAAACCGCCGACGGCGATAACCGCAATTAGCGCGTGCCACCGAGGTTCCGGGTCCCAGCGATCTGGAATATTTTTTGCGCTTTTGCTCATTTACCGAGCCTACGCCGGGCGCGGCTAAGATTCAAGATGAAGAATCGATTCATCGCTTTCGTCTCGCGCTGCGGCTTTTTGTTCGGTCGCCTGCATAATTTGTTCGACCAAAGTTTCCGGGCGCGTCGCTTGTTCCAAAATTTGAATTGTCGGGTCGTCGTCGATTTCAACACCGATTTTCCCGGCAATCTGCTCGAGTATTTGAAGTATTTTCGTGTTTTCCTGTTCGGTTAAAAGATTGATTTGTAAATCCAGATGATTGCGACGCTCGGTCAGGCGCGTTTCTTGATTTTGACTGATAAGAATAAAGGTTGAAAGAAAAATCGCCTCAAGCGATACGACGAGCGTCAGAAACGTAAAGAGAAACGCGTCGAAATGTTCAATGCCCGGCAGCGAATTTGCTAAAACCCAAACGCCGAACCAAACGACGTGAACCCAGACGAAAGTCATGCTTCCGCAGAAATCGGCGATTGTTTCGGCAAGACGTTCGGTAGATGTCTGATTTTCTTTGGCGGCGGCTTCGAGTTGAAGAATACTTTTGACATTAGTCTGCGTTAATTCTTCGACCGTCGCGGGACTGTGATAATCATCCGAATCAGTTCGCAAGTCAAAATCAAACTTCGTTTTTTTTGTTTTAGACTTCATTTTTAGTAATTTTTATCTTCGATACAAATTGAAAATTGCCTTTCAATCCTTGCAAAAAATCCTGACTGCAAAGCAAAGCGTATGCCGAAAAAGCACCGTAAATTGCACGCATATCAAGATACTTTTACGAAAAATATGTGGCAAAAAAGTAAAAAAAAGCATTTTCGACACATATAAGGAAAGCAAATTGAAAAAAATGAATGTGGAATACCAATAAAATAGTGTCTGCTTCAAGGCACGAAAGTTGTAGGTGAGAGAGAGAGAAATTTTATGATTGAACTATTTTTTATTAAACCGCTGCTGTTTATTTTCAGTAGTCCGCAGGAATGGATTCTGGTCATTGCCGCCGTTTCTTTGCTTTTCGGAGCCAAAAAACTACCCGAATTAGCGAAATCTTTCGGTCAGACGCGCAAGGCTTTCAAAGAGGGAATGCGCGAAGCCGAAGAAGACGAAGCCAAAGAAAAAGAAACATTGCGAACTTTGCCGCCGTTGAAACCGGCTGTTACGGAAATTGACGATGAAACGTTATTGGAAGAGATACGCCGCCGCCGGGAAAAGGCGGCACAACTTGAATCAAACTGAGTTTCGGTTATATAAAATTTCTGAATACAGGACAAAAAGTAAAAGATATTTGAAAAAAGAAAGACATTGAGTTGAAATCTACTTTTGTTGAATTTTGCGAATTTAAGAAAAGGAGAGTTTCAACCCAATGGATATTTACTCGTTGGA
>JAABUN010004998.1_pt1 | contig 17104 bp, 14 predicted proteins | sample 5559311 | NCBI WGS metagenome assembly JAABUN01 (sample SAMN10711877, study PRJNA513370) | rock metagenome | isolation source: Antarctica rocks | place: Antarctica: Victoria Land, Siegfried Peak sud
GCCGGGGTGAGGGAGGCGGCAGGCACCCGACCTGGCCGGCTTGGGTACTGCCGCACCCCGCACACCCAAGGCCAGCCCGTGCGGCCCTTCCCTCACCCCGGCCCTCTCCCGGAGAGAGAGGGAGAAGAGAGCCACCTTCGCGCATTGAACCCTGAGGACAACCCCAATGCGGCCAATCCGGCACGCCACCCTCCAGGCCGAGACGTCGCACGGAGTGCTGCTGGACTGCGGCGACGGCATCACCTGCCGGATCAGCCTGCTGGGCGAAGACCTGGCCCGCGTCCTGGTGCTGCGTGACGGTGCCCCGCGGCAGCCGCGCACCTGGATGGTGCCGGCCCCGGGCACGGCCGACGTGCCGTGGGAGGGGCGCGACCGCATGGACGAGGCAGCCTGGCCCCCGCCCGCCATAGTACGCGAAGATGGCGGCCTGGTGCTGCGCGCCGCGGAGTTCGGCGTGCGGATCGGGCTTGACCCGTTCCGGCTGCAATGGATGCGCCCCGACGGGCAGGTGTTCCTCGCGGACCGCCCAGCGGCGGCCTGGATGCTCGCGCGCCGGGGCGCCGCGGTCGCGCACTACATGGCCCGGCATCCCGCCGACCGCTATTACGGCCTGGGCGACAAGACGGGTCCGCTGGACCTGCACGGGCGGCGGCTGCGGACCGCCATGCGGGACGCGCTGGGCTACGATCCTCGCACCGGCGATCCCCTGTACAAGCACTGGCCGTTCCTGCTGGCGCAGGACGGGGCGACCGGCACGGCCTATGGGCTGCTGTATGACAACCACGCCGCCGCGGCGTTCGACCTGGGGGCCGAGCACGACAACTACCACGGGCTGTTCCGAGGATACGAGGCGGAGGGCGGGGACCTCGACCTGTATGTGCTGGCCGGGCCGCGGCTGGGGGACGTGACGCCGGACTTCCTGCGGCTGACGGGCGGCACCGCGCTGCCGCCGCGCTGGTCGCTGGGTTACGCGCAGACCGCAATGGCGCTGGCCGACGCGCCGGACGCGCAGGCGGGGATCGAGGCGTTCATCAAGCGCTGCGGGACCGAGGGGGTGCCGGTCAGCGCGTTCCACTTCGGCTCCGGCTACACGTCCATCGGGGCGAAGCGTTACGTGTTCCACTGGAACCGCGCCAAGTTCCCGGACCCGGAGGGGCTGGTCGCGCGGTTCCACGCCGCGGGGATGCGCGTGGTCGCCAACCTGAAGCCCTGCCTGCTGGACGACCATCCGCGCTTCGCCGAGGCCGCCGCGGCGGGCGCCTTCGTGCGGGACGGCGGCACCGGGACGCCGCTGCTGTCGCAGTTCTGGGACGGCGAGGGCGCGCACATAGACTTCACCAGCCCGGCGGGCGTCCGGTGGTGGCAGGACGGGCTGGACCGGGCCGTGCTCGGGACGGGCATTGACGCCGGCTGGAACGACAACAACGAATACGAGCTGCCGGACGAGGCCGCGCAGTGCGCCGGCTTCGGCAGCCCGGCGCCGCTCGACCTGCTGCGCCCCGTGCAGTCGCTGCTGATGACGCGCGCGACGCTGGACGCGCAGCGACGCCGCACGCCGGGGCAGCGCGCCTTCACCGTGACCCGCGCCGGGATGCCCGGGGTGCAGCGCCTTGCCCAAAGCTGGAGCGGGGACAACACGACGAGCTGGGAGTCGCTGCGCTGGAACCTGCGTACGGGCCTGCAGATGTCCTTGTCCGGGCTTTACAACACCGGGCACGACATCGGCGGGTTCGCCGGGCCGGTGCCGGACGCGGAGCTGCTGATCCGCTGGACCCAGGCCGGCGTTGTGCATCCGCGCTTCATCATGAACAGTTGGAAGCCGGACGGGGCGTACAACAGCCCGTGGCTGCATCCGGACGCCCTGCCCGCGATCCGCCGGGCCATCCGCCTGCGCTACCGGCTGATGCCCTACCTGTACAGCCTGATGCACCATGCGGCGGAGCGGCACGAGCCGGTGATCCGCCCGACGTTCCTGCAGTTCCCGGACGATCCCGGCTGCGTCGCCGACTGCGACGAGCTGATGCTCGGTCCGTTCCTGCTGGCGGCGCCGGTCGTCGCGCCCGGCGCGCGGGTTCGCCGCCTGCGGCTGCCAGCCGGGCCGGAAGCCTGGTTCGACGTGCGGACCGGGGAGACGTTGCAAGCCGGCGCGATGGCCGAGGTGGCCGCGCCATTGGACCGGTTGCCCTTGCTGGCGCCGGCCGGAGCCATCCTGCCCATGACCGCGTGCGCCGGCACCGGACGCCTGCACGATGAGCCATCCCGGCTGCTGCGCCTGTTCCCCGGTCCTGGCAAGGGTAGCAGCGGCTTCACGCTGGTCGAGGACGACGGCATCACCGAGGGCGGCCCCTCGACGCGCCTGCGGTGCGGCATGTCGTGGCTGCCGGACCGGATCGTGCTGCAAGTGCAGTCCGAGGGGACGTATCCTCTTCCCGGCAGCATCGCCGTCGCCCTGCTTCCGGCTGAGCGACGGCCTTTGCAGATGCAATGCGCAGCCGGGACACCTCGTTTGCTGGTTGTGCCGTGGAACACTGAATGAGCCTCGTTGGACGATGTTGGACAGCCGTTTGCCGGGGATGGTCCCGAAGCAGATTGATCGGTTGTGGACGCGGTGTTGTTTGTGGCTCACCTGTCCGGCTGATGAACCAAGCCGCTTTGTTTCATGGCGCCAGCCGCCTTTCGATCTGACCGCTTCCGTCATTGCGAGAGGCGCGGCAGTGCGGCAGTGCAGTGGCAGCAAGGACCGTGTGCCGGTCCCTGGATCGCCACGCCGGGGGTGTAAACTATTTGCCTCCTCCCCTGAACCGCCGGGAAACGGCCCCGCCTGGCCGCCGCAAACCTCTCTTTTCAGGCGTTTGGCCGAGTTTGCGTCCAGCGAAGGGCTTCGGCACCGCCAAGCTCGTCCAAACAGAGGGGCGAGGGGAAAAACTTACACGCCCGCCACAAGGGCGGCTCGCAATGACGGTGCGCTTGCAGAAAGGTCAGGGCAGAAAGCGGTTGATGTGATGCTTTCGAGAAAAACGGCCTACTGTGACGAAGAGCCGCCGATGCGGAGCAGCGGGCGCTGCTGCGTCCCCGCCGTGCCGGACCCGCACCTTGGGCGTGCCGCCGGCTGACCCGGCCCGGCCTACTCCGCCGTCCACCCGCCATCCACCATCAGCGCGCTGCCCGTCATCAGCGCCGAGGCGTCGGACGCCAGGAACACCACGGCGCCCATCAGATCGGCGGGCTGGCCGAGGCGCCCGAGCTTGATCCGGCCCAGCACGTCCGCGCGGAACGCCGCGTCCTCGAAATAGGGCCGGGTGAGCGGCGTCTCGATGAAGGTGGGGCAGATTGTGTTGACCCGGATGCCGAGCGGCCCAAGCTCGACCGCCATCGCCTTGCACAGCCCCTCGACGGCGTGCTTGCTGGCGCAATAGGCCGTGCGCCGCGCGCCGCCGACATGGCCCATCTGGGACGACATGTGGATGATGGAGCCGGGCCGCCCTGCCCCGGCCAGCCGACGCGCGACCGCCTGGGCCATGAAGAACGCCGCGCGCACGTTCAGGCCCATGATGGCGTCGTAGTCGTCCGCCGTCACGTCCAGGAACGCCCGAGGGCGGTTGGTGCCGGCGTTGTTCACCAGGATGTCGAACGGCTCGGCCGCCGCGACCGCCGCAGCGGCGGCCGACAGGTCGCACACGTCCAGCGTCATGGCCGCGGCCTGGCCGCCCTCCGCCCAGATCGCCTCGGCGACCGCCCCGGTCTCGTCCGCGCTGCGCGCCGCGAGGGTGACGTGCGCCCCGGCCTGGGCCAGCGCCGCGGCGCAGGCAACGCCCAACCCGCGCCCGGCGCCCGTCACCAGGGCACGCCGTCCGTCCAGCCGGGACGACGGGGCGCGCGGCAGGGACACGGCCGTGCTCATGGGGATGCCGTCACGGAGCTGCCGTCACAGGATCATCGTCACAGGCGGGGCGCCGCAGGCCCACCGTCACAGCGCCGGCTGCGCATACTCGATGTTGCGCCCGCCGTAGCGGCGCACCCGCACGTTCGCCTGCTCGGCATGGCCGGCGAAGCCCTCCAACGTGCACAGGCGGGAGCAGTACTCCCCCACCAGCGCGCTCGCGGCGTCGGTGGTCACGCGCTGGTAGGAGCAGGTCTTGATGAACTTGCCCACCCACAGGCCGCCGGTGTAGCGGGCGGCCAGCTTGGTCGGCAGGGTGTGGTTGGTGCCGATCACCTTGTCCCCGTAGGCGACGTTGGTCCGCGGACCCAGGAACAGCGCGCCGTAGTTCCGCATGTTGTCCAGGAAGTAGTCGGGGTCGCGCGTCATCACCTGGACGTGCTCGGAGGCGATGCGGTCGGCCTCGCGCACCATCTCGGCGTCATCGCCGCACACGATCACCTCGCCGTGCGCGTCCCATGCCTGCCGGGCCGTTTCGGCAGTGGGCAGGATGGCGAGCAGCCGCTCCACCTCCGCCATCGTGGCCCGTGCCAGCCGCTCCGACGTGGTCAGCAGCACGGCCGGCGAGGTGGGGCCGTGCTCGGCCTGGCCCAGCAGGTCGGTCGCGCAGATTTCCGCGTCCACGCTGTCGTCGGCGATCACCAGCGTCTCGGTGGGACCGGCCAGCAGGTCAATGCCGACGCGGCCGAACAACTGCCGCTTGGCCTCGGCGACGTAGGCGTTGCCGGGTCCCACGATCATGTCCACCGGCGCGATGGACCCGGTGCCGAGCGCCATCGCCGCCACGGCCTGCACGCCGCCCAGCACGTAGATCTCGTCGGCGCCGCCCAGGTGCATCGCCGCGACGATGGCCGGGTGCGGGCCGCCCTGGTGGGGCGGGGCGCAGGCGATCACCCGTTCGCAGCCCGCCACCCGAGCGGTCACGACCGACATATGGGCGGAGGCGACCATCGGGTAGCGCCCGCCGGGCACGTAGCAGCCGACGCTGGCGACGGGGATGTTGCGGTGGCCCAGCACGACGCCGGGCATGGTCTCGACCTCCAGGTCCACCAGGCACGCCTTCTGCGCCTCGGCGAAGCGGCGCACCTGGGCCTGGGCGAAGCGGATGTCGTCCAGGTCCCGCCGCGGCACGCGCGCCATCGCGGCCTCGATCTCGGCGGGCGACAGGCGGAACCGCGCCGGCTCCCACTTGTCGAATTGGGCCGACAGCCGGCGCACGGCGGCGTCGCCGCCCGCCTCCACCTCGGCCAGGATGCCCTCCACCGTGCGGCGCACGCCGTCGTCGGCGGTGCGCAGGGTGCCGGCGTCTGCGCCATGCTTGAGCGTGCGGGCCATGCCGGTGCGTCCTACTTGATGGCGAGGGGGTTGATCGGGGAGCCGGTGCCGCCGGTGATGTTCAGCGGCGGACCCGTGAAGAAGAACTCGTAAACCCGGTCCGCCGCGCAGTCGGCGGCCAGCTCGGTCACGTCGAACATCTCGCCCATCGTCAGGCCCATGGCGGGGATCACCACCCAGTGCCAGGGCTGCTTGGCGTCGTCCGTCTCGTTCGGGCGCACCTCCACGCCCCAGGTGTCGGAGCAGATGGCGGCGACCTGCCTGTCCTGGCACCAGTAGCAGTTCTCGAACCGCACCCCCGGGGCGTCGCCGCCGGCGTAGCCGCCCCACGCGCCCTCCGCCCGGCACCGCTCCATCTGGCCGGTGCGTATGATGACGAAGTCGCCGCGGCGGACCGTAACGCCCTGGGCGGCGGCGGTGTCGTCCAGCTCGGCGTTGCCGATGCCGTAGCCGTCCGGGAGCCAGTCCACGCCGCGGTGCCGGGCCACGTCCAGCAGCACGCCGCGGCCGACCATCCTGGCGCGGGCGTGCTCGATGCCCAGCTCGTGGACGCCGCCGCTGTCCACGCGGCTGGCGCTGTGCCCGTTGTACATCTTGTCGTCGAGGAAGATGTGGCCGAGGCTGTCCCAGTGCGTCGCGGCCTGCACCGGCATGTTCAGCGCATCGTCGGAATAGCGCAGGGCCTGGCCGCGGCCGGCGGCGTCGAAGCGCCCGGCCACCGCGTCGGTGCCGGTGGCCAGCATGGTGTGGATCGGGTTCCAGCGCCCGCCGAACAAGCCGTTCTGTGGGCCGGCGCCGTTGAGCGGGATGCCCATGGCGAACACCGCGCCGCGGCGGACCAGCCCGGCGGCGGCAACCACGTCGGCCGGCTGGACGTGGTTGAGGGTGCCGATCTGGTCGGCGGCGCCCCAGCGGCCCCAGTTGCTCAGCGCCTCGGCGGCGGCATAGATGGCGGGCCGGCCTGCGGTGATGTCCATGCTCGCGTTTCCGTCCCGATGCGCCGTTGGAAGTGGCGGTGTTGGGCGCATGGTAGGTGAGGCGAGAGGGGCGTCAAGCGATGCCTGCCTTGCCTGGCGGCGGCAGGGGCATGGAGGTGGGAGCAGGCCAGGTCAGGCACACGATCCATTCTGTCGAACGTCGAACGATCAGCTTGGAACGCGGTCACGTTGACCGTCCTACAGCCTTGAAGAAGGTGTAGCAGAACACGCCATCAGGCTCGGCCGTCCGGTGCAGCGCGCGGGTGCCGGCATCGAAGGCGTCCGACGTGGTGAGGCTCGCGGCAAGCGCACTCTCCCGGACGCCCTCGATCATCGCGGTGAAGGTGCGCCGGATGAAGCCGTCCACCAGTGCGGGCTTGCTTGCGTCAACATAGACCACGCGCGGCGAAACCCGCACCGCCTCGAAGCCGGTCCTGGTCAGCAGCGGATAGAGCCGGCGCCCGACCATCGCGTCGCCACCTGCCCGGCGCTGCAACTCCACTTGGCACGCAATGGCAGCGCGCGCGGCCTCGCTTTCGGGATGGAAGTAGGTCGAGCCGTGGTCGCCCTCGATGACGGTGATCGTGCCACCTGGCCGAAGAAGGGGACGTATGGCCGCAAGCGTTGCAGCGGGGTCGGGCAGGTGTTCCAGCACGAAGCAAAGGAAGGCGTGGTCGAAGGAGGCCGGCACGAAGGGCAAGGCGAGGAGGTCCGCCTGCCGGAACTCGACGTTGCCGACGCCCGCCGCTGAGACCCGTGCCCGCGCCTGTGCAAGCGAGGCCGCCGAGACATCTACGGCGACGATGCTCGCACCTGCGCCGCGCCGCGCAAGCGCCACCGTTTGCGCTCCCGTGCCGCAGCCCGCTTCCAGCACCGTGCTGCCGTCTGGGAAACTCGTGTCCGCGTGCAGCAGTTCTTCCAAAGTATGCGCTTGATCCTCCAACCGCGCCGCTTCCCGCCCATCGTAGCCGTGAACGTAGTCGCCCATGTGCCTTTGCCTCTCTGGTTCAGGCGGTTCCTTTCACGGGCGGGCACGGATGTCTTGAACGGGATTGCGACTCCGCTTCAGGCAAGGGTGGCACGGTAGCGGGCAGGAGTGACGCCGAACTGGCGGCGGAAGGCGCGCGTCATATGGCTCTGGTCTGCGAAGCCCGCCCCCGATGCCGCCTCAGCGGGCGCATGGCCCGTGGTGAGAAGCTGCCGGGCAAGCCGCACGCGACGCTGGAGAAGATAGGCGTGCGGCGTGATGCCCGTCTCGCGCGCAAAGCCTCGCAGGAGTTGGAAGCGGCTCACCCCGGACAGCGCCGCCAGTTCGGCAAGGGTGGCCGGTAGCTCTGGCGCATCGTCCAAGCGCCGCCGAGCCATTGCCACTGCGGGAGATGCCGGGCGCATTTGGCGCGGGCGCGTCCCGTGCCGCCGCAGGAGGTGAGCCAGCATCCGCAGCAGGTCCTCCTCCAGGGCAAGCGGCTCCGGTGCCGCGGCGGTAGCCCGCGTGAAGAGGCGGGCGAAAAGGCCCGCAAGCACCGGGTCGCGCAAGGCAGGGCGCGCGATCTCCGGTCGGCCCTCGCCTTCCTCCAGTTCCCGGGTGACAAGGGCAGGATCGAGGTAAAGCATTCGCCAGCCGCGCGCCCCGCCAATCGGGGCGCCGTCGTGCATCTCGTCTGGGTTCACCGTGATCACGTCGCCGGCCTCGGACTCCACCCAACCGACTCCGCTCCATGAGCGCTGCGCGCCGGCGTCCATCACGCCAATCCCGAAGCCGTCGTGCGAATGGCGCGCAAAAGCGTGATCGGTCAGCAACGTCATCGCCTCGACGCCGGGCAGCGCCGAGCGGTGCTGCGCGATCATATGCGTTCGGTCAGACGTCAACTCGGGCATCTCTTTGAGAACGTTGCAATTTCGCACCCACATATGGAACTATTCAGGTTGCTGCCCGTCAATCCACTGATGACCAGCCAGTCCCGAAGTGTCCTTAAATCCCTGCTCACAGATAGCAAACCAGACGCAATAATTCCCGGATGGGAGACCGGGCAGCCATCTCCGGCATACTTCCAGGCTTTGTGCCGGCACTTCCGGTCAGAACAACGCCCTACACCCTAGCCGCGGCAGGACGCAGCCCGGCGCTTTGAACGGCTGCATCGCTGGCCGCAGAGAGCCAGAACGCACGGCGTTGCAATCACCCGGCCTGCTGCGGGAAGTTCAGCTCGATGGTCACGCCGTTCGGGTCCTCTAGGAACACCTGCTCCAGGTTCAGCGACGGCACCAGCCGGTCGCGGAACGGCACGCCGGCGGCTCGGAACCGCTCGCGCATCGCCGCCACGTCCGTGCAGAGGAAGGCAACGTGGTCAATGGTGCCGGTGCCGGTGGCGCCGTCCATTCCCTTGTCGCCCAGGTACTCTTTCAGGCCGCTCGGGTCGTTCGGGTCTATGCCGACCACATGCACCACGGCCACCTTGTCCTGGTACAGCCATACGCCGGGAAAGTTGAAGCTGGGCCGCGGACCCGCCGCGAACCCCATCACGTCCGTGTAGAACCGCTCGGTGGCGGCGAGGTCGGTCGTGCGGATGGAATAGTGGTCCAAGCGGCTGATCGGCATGGCGTCCCCCGGGATGATCGTTGCCGGGCGGGCAGCGGCCCGCCTTGACGGCGGCACCGCACACGCGATCTGCTGTGCGCGTCAAGGGGGAACCGGTCGTGAAAGCCGCAGCGTTCGACTACGTCCGCGCCCGGAGCGTCACGGAAGCCGTGGAGCTGCTGGCGCGGCACGCCGGGGAGGCGCGGCTGCTGGCCGGCGGGCAGAGCCTGCTGCCCGCGCTGAACCTGCGCCTGTCGGCCCCTGCCCTGCTGGTGGACATCGGCAGGATACCCGGCCTGCGCGGCATAACGGCCGCAGGCGGCGTGCTGCGGATCGGCGCCACCACGACCTATGCCGACCTCGCCGCCTCGCCCGAGGTGGCGCTCCATGCGCCGATGCTGCCCCGCGCCATCGCCGACGTGGCGCACCCGGCGATACGCAGCCGCGGCACCATCGGCGGCAGCCTGGCCAACGCCGACCCGGCGGCCGAGCTGCCGGCCTGCGCCCTCGTGCTCGGCGCCCGGATGCTGGCGCAGGGACCCGGCGGACAGCGCACGATCCCGGCAGAGGCGTTCTTCACCGGCCTGTTCGAGACCGCCCTCGCCCCGGACGAGATGCTGGTCGCCCTCGAGATAGACGCGGCGCCCGGCGCGCAGTGGGGCTTCGCCGAGCTGGCCCGGCGCAGCGGCGACTACGCCATCGTGGGCCTTGCCGCGCAGGCCACCGCAGCGGGTGCGCCACGGCTGGGCTACTTCGCCGTCGGCGCCCGCGCCGTGCTGGCCCGCAACGCCGCCGCCGCGCTGGCGGGCGGCGTCACCCCGGCCACGCTGGCGCAGGCGTCCGACGCCCTGGCGCAGGACCTGGAGCCGCACGCCGACCTGCAAGCCACCAGCGCGACCCGGATGGCCCTGGCGCGGGTGCTGCTGCGCCGCGTGGTGGGGCCTTGGGCCGGGCTGGCGCAGGCGAGGGCGGCATGACCCCGATCCGGCTGACCGTGAACGGCGAGGCGACGGAGGCGGCGGTGCTGCCGCGCACCCACCTGGCCGACTTCCTGCGGGACGGGCTGGGGCTGACCGGCACCCATCTCGGCTGCGAGCATGGCGTGTGCGGCGCCTGCACCGTACGGCTGGACGGCGTCATCGTCCGCGGCTGCCTGGTGCTCGCGGTGCAGGCGGACGGCGCGGTGGTGGAGACCATCGAGGGCGTATCCGACACCGGCGAGATCGCCGACCTGCAGGCCGGGTTCGCCGCCGTCAACGCCCTGCAATGCGGCTATTGCACGCCGGGGATGCTGCTGACGGCGCAGGACCTGCTGCTGCGGGCGCCGGGCCAGGTGCCGGACCGCGCCGCGATCCGCGAGCACCTGTCGGGCAACTACTGCCGCTGCACCGGCTACCAGTCCATCGTGGACGCGGTGGCGGCGGTGGCCGCCGCCCGTGCGGCGCGGCCCCAAGCTTCACAAGGGACTTTGCGGCCCCAGGCTTCGCAACCCCGGACTTCGCAACCCCAGGCTTCACAGCCCCAGGCTTCACAGCCATGAGCGGGCTGCTCCCGCTCGACCGGCCGAACGGCTACATCGGCCGTGCGGTGCCGCGCCCGAACCTCGGGCGGCTGACCCAGGGCCGGGCGTGCTTCGTCAGCGACATGCAGCTTCCCCGGATGCTGCACGCGGCCTTCCTGCGCTCCCCGCACGCCCATGCGGACATCCTGTCGGTGGACGTGTCGGCGGCGCGGGCGGTGCCCGGCGTCGCGGCGGTGCTGACCGGGCCGGACCTGCAGGCGCACTGCCTGCCCTGGGTCGGCACGCTGACCCACCTGGCCGGGCTGCGGTCCGCGCCGCAGTCTCCCCTGGCGGTCGGCCGGGTGCGCTGGCAGGGCGAGGCCGTGGCGATGGTCGTCGCCAGCAGCCGCGCCGTGGCGGAGGACGCGGCCGAGCGCATCATGGTGGACTACGCGGCGCTGCCGGCCGTCGTGGACGCCGCGGCGGCGCTCGATCCGGCGTCCCCCGTCATACACCCGGAGCTGGGAAGCAACCTGGCGTGGGAGCGGCGGATCGAGGCCGGGCAGGTGGACGCCGCGCTGGCCGGCGCGGACGAGGTGATCGAGGCGACGTTCCGCTTCGCCCGTCATACCGGCGTGCCGCTGGAGGCGCGGTCCATCGTCGCCGACTGGAACGAGGGCGAGGCGCGGCTCACGGTCTATCAGGGCACCCAGGCGCCGCACATGATGCAGAACCTGCTCGCCCTGCACTTGGGGCTGGAGGAGGCGCAGGTGCGGGTGGTGTGCAAGGATGTCGGCGGGTCGTTCGGCATCAAGATACACGTCTATGGCGACGACATGGCGACCGCCGCCGCCAGCCGCCTGCTGCGCCGCCCGGTGAAGTTCGTCGCCGACCGGCTAGAGAGCTTCACCGCCGACATACACGCCCGCGGGCACGACGTGCAGGCGCGCATCGGCGTCATGCGGGACGGCACCATCACCGCCTTCGCCATGGACGACCTGACGGGGATCGGGCCGTACTCCGCCTATCCCCGCACCTCCGCCGTGGAGGCGAACCAGGTGCTGAACCTGGTCGGCGGCCCCTATGCCTGCCCCAACTACCGCGGGCGCAGCCGGGTCGCGTTCCAGAACAAGGCGATGATGTCGCAGTACCGGGCGGTCGGGCACCCCATCGCCACCAGCGTCACCGAGGGGCTGGTGGACCTCGCGGCGCGGCGCATCGGCATGGACCCGGTGGCGATCCGCCGCCGCAACCTGCTGCCCGACGACAGCTACCCTTGCACGTCCGCGGCCGGCATGAGGTTCGAGGCGCTGTCCCACCATGCCAGCCTGGACAAGCTGCTGGGCATGATCGGCTACGACGCGCTCCGCGCCGAGCAGGCGGCGCTGCGGCGGCAGGGCGTCCATCGCGGGCTGGGCCTGGCCAGCTTCATCGAGATCACCAACCCCGGGCCGGGCTTCTACGGGGTGGGCGGCGCCCGCATCTCGGCGCAGGACGGGGCGACCGTGCGGCTGGACGCCGCCGGGTCCGTGGTGGTCCAGGCCAGCGTGACCGAGCAGGGGCAGGGCACCGGGGCGGTCCTGGCGCAGGTCGTGGCGGAGGCGCTGGGCGTGCCTCCCGGCCGCATCCGGGTGCAGCTTGGCGACACCGACGTAACGCCCTATGGCGGCGGCACCTGGGCGTCGCGCGGAGCGGGAATCGGCGGCGAGGCGGCGTGGCAGGCCGGCCGGGCGCTGCGCGGCAACGTGCTGTCGCTGGCGGGCAGCATCCTGCAGGCCGATCCCGCGGCGCTGGACGTACGGGACGGCGCGGTGGTGGACGCGGCGGACGGACGGCCGCGCATGGAGTTGGCGGAGTTGGCCCGCATCGCCTACTTCCGCCCCGACACGCTGCCGCCGGGCGTGCAGGCCGAGCTGATCGCCACGCGGCACTGGGTTCCGCGCGAGTATCCCTTCGCCTTCACCAACGGCATCCAGGCGTCGTGGCTGGAGGTGGACGTGGAGACCGGCTTCATCACGTTGCTGAAGCATTGGGTGGTGGAGGATTGCGGCACGGTGCTGAACCCGATGCTGGTGGACGAGCAAATCCGCGGCGGGGTGGTGCAGGGGCTGGGGGCGGCGCTGTTCGAGCAGTGCTGCTACGACGACCAGGGGCAGATGCAGAACGCGACGATGGCGGACTACCTGGTGCCGATGGCGGGGGAGATGCCGGACATTGACGTGGCGCATGTTTGCTCGCCTACGGCGGAGGGGGCGCTGGGGGCGAAGGGCGCCGGGGAAGCGGGGACGGCTGGGGCGGCGGCTTGCGTGATGAACGGGGTGAATGATGCGCTGGCGCCGTTTGGGGTGGTGATGACGGAGGTGCCATTGACGCCGGATCGGGTGTTGGGGGCGTTAATGGAAGTGAGAGTCGGACAGAATGAAAACACACGCCAGTCTACGTAAACAGAGCTACAAACCTTCTATCCAAACTCAAGCAGCTTCATAATCTTCGGATTTCTGACTGCATCCATAATGCCTAGCACAAAACGTTAGGACATTTTTCTTGCGTTGACTGTTACCTCTGTTGCTCGCTCATTGCCCACACCTAAACCATTGCCGCCGTCCTCCCTCCTCCCTATCGTCCCCGCAAAGACGAAGACCACCAAGGGAGAAGACGATGCCCAACCAGCAGCCCGCCCTGCCCATGACCCGGCGCGTCCTGCTCGGCACCGCCGCCGTCCTCGCCACCCCCGCCATCGTGCGCGCCCAGCCCGCCCCGATCCGCATCGGCTTCCCCGTCCCGCTGACCGGCCCTTACGGCACCGAGGCCACGGACCAGGTGCGCTGCGCCACCATCGCCATCACCGAGTTCAACGAAGCCGGCGGCCTCGACGGCCGCAAGGCCGAGTTGCTGGTCCGCGACGACCGCCTCGACCCCGGCGAGGCCACCACCCGCACCCTGGAGCTGATCGAGAAGGACCGCGTGGACTTCATCGTCGGCAGCCTGTCGGCCTCCGTCCAGCTCGCCATCAACAACGTCACCAAGCAGCGCCGGGTCCTGTTCAACTCCATCAGCCAGTCCGACCAGATCACCGCGCTCCCGGACTGGAGCCGCTACACCTTCCACGAGGCGATGACGCCGCACCTGACCGCGGGCGCCGTCGGCCGCTACGCATTCGGCAGGTTCGGCAAGCGTGTCGTGTTCCTCCGCGCCGACTACGCCTATGGGCACGAGATGGTGGCCGGGTTCCGGGCCGCAGGCGAGCCGATGGGTATCGAGGTGCTGGCCGACCTGCGGCACCCGCTGGGCACCACCGACTACTCCACCCTGCTGCCGCGCATCCAGGCGCTGAAGCCGGACATCCTGTGCCTGTGCAACTTCGGCCGCGACCAGCAGATCTCCATCAAGCAGGCCACCGACTTCGGCCTGAAGCGCACGACCCGCATCGTGGCGCCGATCCTGCTCTACACCTCCCGCGTCGCCGCCGGCCCGGCCGCGTTCGAGGGCGTGGTGGGCGGCACGTCCTACTACTGGGGCCTGGAGAGCAGCGTCCCGAGCGCCAAGGCGTTCAACGACCGCTCCCGCGCCGCCAGCGGCGGCAAGCTGCCGTCCGACTACGGCGCGCTCGGCTACGCCGGGGTGCGTACCGTGCTGGCGGCGGCCAAGCAGGCCGGGACCACGGAGGTGGAGAAGGTCATCGAGGTGCTGCAGGACCTGAAATACGACTTCTACAAGGGGCCGCAGCGCTACCGCGCCTGCGACCACCAATCGGTGCAGTCGGTGTTCATCATCGAGAGCAAGTCGAAGGACATGGCCAACGCCTCGGACGTGTTCACCGTGCTCGACACCGCCCCGGCGAGCGAGGACGCCCTGGCGGGCTGCAAGGAGCAGGGGCACGTCTAGGGGCGCCCGGCATGGACGGCATCACCCCCGAACTGCTGGCGCTGCAGGTGTTCACCGGCCTGGCGCTGGGTGCGATCTACGTGCTGGTGGCGCTCGGCATGTCGCTGCTGTTCGGCATGTTGACGGTGGTGAACTTCGCCCACGGCGCGTTCTATATGCTGGGCGCCTACGCCGCGGTGGCGCTGCTGGGCCTGGGGGCGAACTTCTGGGTGTGCCTGTTCTTCGTGCCGGTAGCGGTCGGGATGCTCGGCCTGCTGGTCGAGCGGGTGCTGATCCGGCCGCTTTACGGGCGCGGCATTGACTATCCGCTGCTGCTGACCTTCGGGCTGTCCTATGTGCTGGTGGAGGCGGTGCGCATCCTGTTCGGCACCCAGGGGCTGCCGTTCGACACGCCCGACGCGCTGGCGGGCGCGACCGATATCGGCGTCGGCTACTTCCCCACCTACCGGCTGTTCGTGATCGCGGTGGCGGCGGCGGCGGTGGCCGGGCTGTGGCTGTTCCTGGAGCGCACGCCATACGGGCTGATCATCCGCGCCGGGGCGCGGGACCCGCAGATCGTGCGCATCCTGGGCATAGACGTGGGCCGGGTCTGGCTGGTGGTGTTCGGCATCGGCACCGGGCTGGCGGCGCTGGCCGGGCTGCTGGCCGCGCCGCTGCAGGGCGCCAGCCCGGAGATGGGCGACAGCGTGCTGGCCATCGCCTTCGTCGTGACGGTGGTGGGCGGCATGGGGTCGCTGCCCGGGGCGGTGCTGGCCGGGCTGCTGGTGGGCGTGGTGGTGAGCCTCGCCTCCTTGTTCGCGCCGGAGATGGCGCAGGTGTCCATCTTCGCGCTGATGGCAGTGGTGCTGCTGATCCGGCCGCAGGGGTTCTTCGGCCGCGCCGGGCTGATGAGCTGATGGGCACGGCAGCCGCCCGTCCCCTGGCCCACCCTGCCCGGCCGCACTGGCTGGCGCTGGCGGCCCGGCATCGCGTGCTGCTGGCCGCAGCCTTCCTGCTGGTGTTCCCGCTGCTGATGCCGTTTAAGGCGATTGCCGTGAACATCCTGATCTACGGGCTGTTCGCGCTCGGCTTCAACATGCTCTACGGCACCCTGGGCCTGCTGTCGTTCGGCCATGCCGCGCTATTCGGCGGCGGGGCCTATGCCTGCGGGATCGCGATGGTGCATGGCGGGTGGCCGTGGTGGGCGGGCGTGGGCGCGGCGGTGCTGGCCGGCGCCGGGCTGGCGGCGGCGATGGGCGGGCTGGCGACGCGGACGCGCGGCATCTACTTCGCGATGGTCACGCTGGCGCTGTCGCAGTGCGTCTATTACGCCGCCTACCAGGCCACGGGCCTGACCGGCGGCGAGAACGGGCTGCGCGGGGTCAACCTGCAACGGATCGGCCCGCTGGACTTCCTGGACCCGACCACCCGCTGCTACGTGGTCGCCGCCTTCGTGGTGCTGGCGCTGTTCGTGCTGTCGCGCATCCTGGCCTCGCCGTTCGGCGCGGCGATGGAGGCGCTGCGGGAGAACGAGGCCCGGGCGCGCGCCTGCGGGTTCGACGTTCGAATGACGCGGTGGCTGGCCTTCGTGCTGTCCGGCGGCTTCTGCGGCCTGGCCGGTGCGATGCAGGCGCTGCACCTGGGGATCGTGCCCATCGAGAGCCTAGGATACCAGACCTCGGGCACGGTGGTGATGATGGCGCTGCTGGGCGGCATGGGCACGTTCTTCGGCCCGTTCATCGGCGCCGCGGTGTTCCTGCTGCTGGAGAACCTGGTGTCGCTCTACACCGTGCATTGGCAGCTCGTGGTCGGCACGGTGTTCATCGCCTGCGTGCTGTTCTTCCCGCGCGGCATCTGGGGCACGCTGCTGCACCGGCTGGCACCCGCGCCGGCGGACCGGACGTGAGCGGGGCGGGCATGAGCGGGCCGGACGCGGGCGGGCTGGACGTGGGCGCGCTGGGCGTAAGTGAACTGGGCGTTGGCGGATCGAGCATGGGCAGAGCGGGCACGGGCGGAGCGGGCATAAGCAGACCGGGCACGAGCAGTCCGGGCGTGGCGCCGGCCCGCGTTGCAGCCGGCCCGGCGCCCGCTGCCCGGCCCGCCGATGGGACAGCTAAAGCAGGCCGCCTGCCATGCGGGCCGGCATGACCGGGCCGATCATGCAGACGGTGGGCGTGGGCAAGAGCTTCGGCAAGTTCACGGCGCTGCGCGACGTGTCGGCCGGGTTCCAGCAGGGGCAGCTCACCGGCATCATCGGCCCGAACGGCGCGGGCAAGAGCACCTACTTCAACACGCTGTCCGGCGCGTTCCCGCCCACGACCGGGCGCATCCTGTTCGAGGGGCGGGACATCACCGGCACGCCGCAGCACCGCTTCGCGGCGATGGGGATCGCCAAGTCGTTCCAGATCACCACGGTGTTCGCGCAGCTCAGCACGTTGGAGAACGTGCGGGTGGCGCTGCAGGCGCTGCGGTCGCGCTACGACGTTTGGAGGCCGCGCGCCCGGCTGACCCAGTTGGTGGACCGGGCCGGCGCGCTGCTGGACAGCGTCGGGCTGTGGCCGCGGCGCGACCGGCTGGCGGCGACGCTGGCGCATGGCGAGCAGCGGGCGCTGGAGATCGCGATGGCGCTGGCCAGCGACCCGCGCCTGCTGCTGCTGGACGAGCCGACAGCCGGCATGAGTCCGGAGGAGACGCGCGCCATGATGGACCTGATCGTGCGCCTGGCCGGGGAGCGCACGGTGATCCTGGTCGAGCACAAGATGAAGCTGGTGATGGGCATTTGCGACCGCCTGCTGGTGCTGCACCACGGCGAGCTGCTGGCCGAAGGGACACCGGACGAGATACGCGCCAACGAGACGGTGAAGCGGGTCTATCTCGGCCAGCGGAGCCATTAGGGCATGTCGGACGCGCTC